>Ga0172367_10006965_pt1 | contig 13085 bp, 12 predicted proteins | sample Lak10m_FD_114542 | JGI IMG/M metagenome (GOLD analysis project Ga0172367, IMG submission 114542) | Freshwater microbial communities from Kabuno Bay, South-Kivu, Congo - kab_022012_10m | ecosystem: Environmental > Aquatic > Freshwater > Lake | place: Democratic Republic of the Congo: South-Kivu...
AAGAGCATGATGACAAAAGCTTTTCTTAGCATTTGATTCTCCTGGAGAAATATATCAAAATTACTTTATATGAGGTATTTCACTTCTAGAAACGAAGGAACTCGGACAAGATTTATCCAATCTCGCATCCCAGCTTAATCTACGAGGTTCGAGCCTATTGTTAGAGATTTTTGATTACGGATCCAATAATAATCCGAGTAAAGCGCAATTTGTTAAACTTTTCAACTCATATAGTATATCGTTTACTAAAAACGAGAAAGAATAATTACTCCTTACAAAATTGCAATTTCCAATGAACGCTGATAAGGACGGTGAAAGAGGCTTGTTTTCTATTCGATAATTTGCCCAATTATTAACCCATTCAAGCTATCCTTTGTGGTCAGGATTTTTCTCTCTTATCATCAAAAATCTATCTTGAATGGCCAGAAAGGCTCGCACAACTTGAGGGTCAAATTGCGAGCCATTGCCATCCACGATGATCTTTCGGGCGACTTCATGTGACATCGCTCCTTTGTAAACACGCTTCATGGTCAAGGCATCATATACATCAGCCAGCGCAAGAATCCGAGCACAGAATGGAATCTCATCAGCTTTTAACCCACGAGGATATCCGGTTCCATCCCATCGTTCATGGTGGGACCATGCAATATCGCGTGCGAAACGCAAGTACTCTGCGTTTGGGTATTGTTTCAAACATGCATCCAACGTCTCGGCGCCAATTTCAGCATGGCGTTTCATTACAGCCCACTCCTCATCGTTAAGACTACCAGGTTTAAGCAAGATATGATCTGGTATACCAACCTTACCAATATCATGAAGGGGGCTCGTTTGATAAAGTAATTCAGGAAAATTTGTCGGTACCTGCTCATGAAATGACGAATCGCTAATTATTTGCTCAGCCAGTAACCGTGTATATTCACGCATCCGATCAAGATGATTCCCTGTTTCGGCATCTCTTGATTCTGTCAGTTTTGCCAGACTAAAGAGCATTAACGATGTTGTTTCGAGTGCTAATACTCTTTCAGCATTTCTTACTCTGGCTAACAACTCGGCAGGTTCGAACGGTTTTGATATAAAGTCATCCGCGCCCGATTCCAATCCGCGGACTACATCTTCTTTACTGGAACGTGAAGTTACCAAAATAATATACACATACCCGATTTTGGGAGAATTCCTCAAATGACGGCAAAGCTCTATGCCATCGGTGTTGGGCATATTCCAATCTGTGATTACAATTTGGATTTCCTTCGACCTGAGAACTTCCAACGCAGTTTCCCCGTCTTCGGCAAGCTCCACTTCATAGTGAGCATTTTCCAAGATTTTTTTTGCCACTGCTGAAGCGATGTCATCGTCATCGACAACCAATAATTTCATAGATACCCTTTAGTGTATTAATTTTGAAATTCATCAAAACGCACCCCAAATGCACTTAATTTATCTTTAACCAGACTGGTTGTAGAGCCTTTAATCTTGAGTTACGATCCCTTGGTAGACCTTATTTCTTCAGTTCAAGAGGCTTTGTTAATGGAAAAAACTAACATTAATATTACCATCAAAAATTCTTTATTTATCATAAATTGGAGCGTATCCCACAAATAAGCAGCTCCTGTCTCAAAATTGGAAGGTAGAATATTTTATTAGCCGTAAAAATAAGATTTCCGCTGGGCCAGGTTCTCATATCACGGGTATTCTGCGAGGTTGCAGAATACCCGTGATTACGTTCAAGACATCAATCAATCATCGAACTAGAACATTCGTATTCCGCCTTTAACGGGGTACTTACTGTCACAGGCCATTTGGTGGTATCTATTTTATAAGATGCAATAGAATCAGCTATTTGTCGGATTGAAACTCGCGCCCAGTATGTGGAAAGGTGGAAAGACTGCCAGGATGTGTCAGACGACATTGAACTATCTTCAAACTGAAAACAAGCTAACACTGCGCCCAACCGGTCATGTTTCTCATTTCCTATTTCCGAATTTTTAAACTCACTAACGACGGCTGGGATTGTATCCGAAGACAAAGTTGCCAGATAACCGACATCCAAAGATTGCCCCTGAGCAGAACGAGCCAAATTACGCTGAAAAATAAAAGCATCCACGTTGAGTAAAGTGAGTGATGCCCCAAATCCCAAAGAAGCTAACAAGGCCGCCAAGGCAAAACCTCTCTGGTGTTTGAGGAGATCAAGCAAAACAACAACTGCAAGAAGAACTGCAATCCATATCATAAAAACATGAGTGTATGTTCTGAGTCGCGTAAAACCATACGCATTCTCATATAACACCAGTCTTTGATATGCAGAAACCAACATGACCCCAACTTGAACCAGCAAAGCCAGGCCTAAAATGGAAAAAATTCGCTGCTGGGAGACTGAAGTTCTCCTGGTAATTGCTGTCAGACCTAAGAAGAGCAGCAGGGCAAAAAATGCCACACTCACTAACTCTCCAAAACCTTTGCGGGCGTATTCTGCATATGTGTAACCACTTAAATTGATATTCACCTGGCCGCCGAAGAAATACTGAAACTGAATAACAACAAAAACAGTGAACAGCAACACTACACTACCAAGAATTATGCTGGCTTCAATAAACCCCAGGAAAGAAGGAACCAGAGGTTTCTCCAAGCCAAGTAATTTTTCATCTTGCGAACGTTGGGCAGCGTGCAGAAACACCCCGGCTATGACATAAGCCAAAACTAATATATATGAAAATCGAAAAATATATTCGGGGAGATTTTCCAATTGGAAGAGATTTATTAAATCGTTTACACGTTGGGCAAAGACGAGGTCTGCCGATGAGAGAAAAGCAGCAAAAAATGCCAGGATCGGGATCGCCAACATAATACCGCGAAAAACCGGCCAAAATTGATTCACAGGCTTTTGAATTGTTTCGGATTCGCTTTTTAAGTTCCGCTGGGCGATAGAATATGTGATGGGTCGAATAACCGAACTTCCGAGAAGATCAATTCCTCTTGTAAAATAATCTGCCAAACTGTAGCGGAACCAAAGCCCTCCTCGATATGTGACAGCCAATCCGGCCATCAGAAAAAGGCTAAAAAAAGTGGCGAGAAAGATACTTAACGGTTCCTGACGAATGAACGTAATCGCAACGAAATACAGGATGAAAGGAACGAGCAAAATGGTTGTTTTTGCGGGTCGAATACCTTCGATCCATAGCAATAAAAAGCCACTAGTAAGGACCAAAATGGTGAAAATCGCAAAGGAAATGCCCGGGGTATGTTTATAGAAGAGAAAATCAAAGCACCAACCAAGCAAAATAGTTGTGATCCAGATACGAACAGGTTTTATTTGCATAAGAGACTCCTTTTTTTTCTAAAGCATAGCCAAGTCCTACTGGCAGATTCTCTCTGATAGTTTCTGATGGTATCAATTTATCAAGCAACTGAAATAAACGGAAATAATTTTCGAAGAATGATGATATAAGAAATTATTAATCCCCCTATTGACATCCGATTAAGATTATGTAATACTAACTTCAACATTTTTTTACCTTCATTTATTCAGTGCTATCTTATGATAGAAGGAGGTGATGTCACATATGGACAGTTCCAGTAGTATCCAACGCGGCGCAGTGGCATCCCTCCTCGGTCTCCGCTAAGGAAGCCACTGCGCCAAACCGAATGCCGCTCGCAAGGGCGGCATTCTCATTTTAATTCCAACTTGCCCAAAAAAAGAACAAGACGAAAACAACCCCTTCTATTCATCACCAAAAGAAATCCCTATTCCTCGCGCAGTTTGAACAGCATCCCCGCCGGGATCGACCCGCTTAGGAATAGCGATCGCATCCATCAAAGGCATATCTGAGATTCGTCCATTCAACAATGTAACCATGCGATCAAAATGCCGCTGAGATGCCACGCGCACTGCGGCAGAGCCATAGCGTGTTGCAAGCCAACGGTCGAACGCAGATGGTATCCCACCACGTTGTACGTGACCTAAAACCGTCACACGAGTCTCTATTCCGCTCGCTTCCAAGAATTCCCCCAACTTCTGCCCGATTCCACCCAGGCGGGGAACGTAAATTTGATCGCCAAGGCGGTTATACGTGGCGGTTCCATCCACCGGTTTTGCGCCTTCGGATACTGCCAGAATACTAAAAGAGCTGCCGCGAGCTTTTCGCTCCAGAATCTTTTTAGCAACTGTTTCCCATCTAAATGGGATTTCGGGGATCAAAATCACATCAGCACCGCCAGCGACTCCGGAATGTAAAGTAATAAAGCCGGCATCACGACCCATTAACTCAATAATCATGGCTCTTTGGTGGGATTCTGCCGTTGTATGCAAACGATCAATAGCTTCTGTGGCTATATTCAAGGCGGTGTCGAAACCAAAAGAAACCTCAGTTCCATGAATATCGTTGTCAATCGTCTTGGGTACACCTACAACCGGCACCCCACAAAGATAAATCTCATGCGCAATGCGCAAGGTACCATCTCCACCAATTACTATTAAAACATCAAGCTTCAGCTCTTTTATGGCTTGTACTACTTCATTGGAAAAATCAACCAACTCTTCCTTACCATTCGTAACAACTTTTCTGGAAAAGGGATTCCCGCGGTTAGCCGTACCAAGGATCGTCCCCCCTCTGGGTAGTATCCCACGCACTTCAGCCAAAGTCAGTAGTGAAACCCCACCAGGCATTAAAAAACCGTCAAACCCATTTTTAATACCTAGCACTTCACAATCGAAATCATTGATTGCAGTTTTGACCACTGCGCGAATAACTGCGTTCAGACCTGGAGCGTCACCACCACCTGTAAGGACACCTATACGCTTCATAATTCTCCTTAATAAAACATTTCTTAAAAATCAATGGTGCGGGGAGAATATCCTCGCTTTTATGATACTCTAAATTGGCTTACGTTTGCTTGCCTTTCAGATCGCTTATCCATATAATGATTAGATGCAAAATCGAATATTTCTCATTGTACAAAAACTTTCAAACTGGATGGTTCCATTAGCTGCCATCGCAATTATCGGCGCTTTTTTATATATTGCCCCACCGGGGATATTAAGTAAAGCCGACGCAATCGGTTATGCTGTTTGCCATCGCCTTGACGAGCGATCCTTTCACGTGGATGGACGCCAACTACCATTATGTGCGCGCTGCTCAGGTATGTATCTAGGTGCAGTTTTAGGTTTTATTTTTCTCAACTTGCGTTACCGCCACAATGCAGGCACACCGCCAAAAGTAGTTATCGCCATCTTGCTACTTTTTGGAGTGGCATTTGCTGTGGATGGAATCAATTCTTATTTATTCTTGATGAAATCAGTATATGGTTCGCGCTTGGATTTCATTCCAAATCTTTATATTCCCAATAACACGTTAAGACTCTTTACCGGATCAGGTACTGGCCTGGGTATGGCAGTCGCAGTGTTTGTCTCGCTTAACCAAACCCTCTGGAAGGACTGGGACAGCAAGCAAGTTTTAGGCAAACCTTTAGATCTAATCAGCCTGGTGGTACTCATGCTGTTCACTGACTTACTTGTATTGCCAGAATGGAATTGGGTGCTTTATCCAGTAGCCTTCCTCAGTGCAGGAGGAGTTTTGCTACTTTTAACCCAGGTTTATGGGATTTTATGGGCAATGATTATGCGCCAGGAAAACCGTTATGGAAACCTTTACGAGGCGTGGCTCCCTATACTTGCCGGGCTCACCATAGCACTTTTACAAATCACCATAATTGACCTCTTCCGTTTTTGGCTCACCCGCACTTGGGGTGGATTCCCACTAGGGTAATTCGGAGGAACATTTTCCGCCAAGATGGATATAATATATTTAATATGGAATTATTTCTTGGCATTTTCTCTGCTTTCGGACTTTCAGCCAGCGCTGGATTGAACGCATATATCCCACTTTTTACAATTGCTGCAATTGCCCACTTTACTGACTGGTTCAAGTTAAGCCCACCATTTGACATCCTTGGAAATCCATGGATTATCGTCATGTTAGGCGTATTAATTATCATTGAATTTTTAGCAGATAAAATCCCTGCATTTAATCACTTTAATGATTTGCTTCAAACCCTCATCCGCCCTATTGCCGGGGCTATCGTTTTTGCTGCATCAGCAAGAGTTCTCACTGACGTGAACCCGGTAATCTCCCTGGCTTGCGGATTGCTGGTTGCGGGTAGTGTTCACGTAGCCAAGGCTGGCTTACTTCGTCCAGCCGTAACTGCCTCTACCGGCGGGGCTGGCAATATCCCAGTCAGTATTGCAGAAGATTTAGTATCAACGATCACATCAATTTTGGCAGTGATCGTTCCAATTATTGTCGCCTGTGCGACCCTACTTTTTACCGCTTTTGTTCTGTGGTGGTTGATACGGCGCTCACAGACAAGCACTTAAACCAACTTTTATGGAGGAGAAATAATATGTCTATGCCTGAACCTTTGCCTGTTGAACCGAAAAAGAACCGAACCGGCATAATTATTGCGGTGGTCGTAATTGTCCTTTGCTGCTGCTGTCTTGTCGGTGGTGGCTTAAGCTACTGGTTGTGGGAAAATGGCGACAGTCTATTGGGTAATGGCGCGTTATTGAATTCGATCTCAGCCATTTGATCGCCCAAACAAAACAGCCCGGGATTAAAGCTCGAGCTGTTTTGTTTTAAAAAGGCTTTGAAGTTCTTCAAGCGCGTGAAGCGCTTTTTTCCGAACTTTATCTTCGAGATCCGCGTTTTCAAATTCCTGGACGTCCAACACACTATGAACACCTTCCGCACTTACCCATAGGTCCAGATAAAGATCCATGTAAGATAGAATATCTGGCGCATCCCAGGTGAACGGTGATGCAACATTACAATACCATCCCTTTAGCGTATGATCATCACGATCGTAAATTTCAAAAATGTTAAACCAACGGTCTGAAAAAAAAGTTTCGATAAAAAGGTCACCTCGCTTCAATAATATATCCTGAAAAGGCATGTCGGGGCGATTGAAAAAGGCTTCAAGCGTTACAAAATTTGGACCACTTTTTGTTATTTCGCCAGAATATTCCCAAGTAACCTGATCTTTTTCATTTTTTTTTCTTATCCGGATCATAAGATCTCCACATTTAAGACTTTCAACTTAATCGACTTGCCAACTTCAGGTGCTTTTGCCACGGTATAATGCATCCCGTTCTCTAGTTGAATTCGAAAATCCTGACCACGGAAGACTACATCGCAAACTTTTCCAACCAACGTTTCACCAGTTTCTACAACCTCAGCTTGCGCGCGTAACAACAGGGTAACCCGCTCTCCGGGAGGCAGACCCGTTTGATATGGGATCAAACCACTTTTTGTCTCAACACCCAAAGGCGTCACAAGGCCTTCAATCAAATTCCCTAAACCTAAGAAACCAGCGACCCAACTATCGACGGGTTCCGCAAAGACATCCGGTGCGCTGCCAGCCTGTATGACACAACCATCATGTAATAAGATGATTGTATCCGCGATAGTGAAAGCTTCCTGCTGATCGTGGGTAACATAAATCGCAGGAACTCCACTAGTGTGTAAAATTCCTCGCAGCTCTTCGATTAAGTTTTCACGCAAAGCCCGGTCTAAAGCACCAAGCGGCTCATCCAGCATTAATAATCCCGGGCGGGGAGCCAATGCCCTGGCTAAAGCCACTCTTTGTTGCTCACCTCCAGAAAGCTCGGTAACCTTGCGACGGGCAAATGAAGTGAGATTTGTCTGCCCTAAAACTTCATCTACGCGCAGCCTTATTTCTTTTGCTGCCCACTTTTGCATACGCAATCCGAAGGCAATATTTTCAAAGACATCCATGTGTGGGAAAAGCGCATAATCTTGGAACATCAAACCAAAATTGCGCTGGTGAGCAGGCACATCAATCAGGCTTCGTCCATGCCAGACCACATCACCCGATTCAGGTACTTCCAGGCCAGCAATAATTCGCAAAATCGTGCTTTTTCCTGAGCCTGACGAACCCAGCAAACAAATCGTTTGACCTGCAGCCACAGAAAAAGAGATGCCCTTTAATAAAGGCTGGCCGTCATAAGTCTTAAATAAATCATTGACTTCAAGTATAGGATTACCTTCCATCAGAATTCCCCTGTTCCCGGCAGTCGTAGTTGCTCAATAATCAGTATTCCAACTCCACATATAAACATCAGCATGGTCGCCATTGCCATTGCCTGACCATAGTTCATTCCGCCCGGTTGGGATAAGAACCTATAAATTGCGGTGGGCAATGTTGGATAATCCGGTCGCGCTAACAACGATGCAGCGCCAAATTCTCCCAATGAAATTGTGAAAGCAAATGCGCCCGCCGAAATTGTTGCTCTTGAAATGATTGGCCAGTCGATATTCTTCCATGTCTGCCAATGTGATGCGCCCAATACAGCGGCAGCCTCCCTGTATCGATTGGGGATTGTTATCATGGCTGCCTGTAGGCTACGAATAACAAATGGAAGCGCAATTGTTGTATGAGCAATAGGCAGAAGTAGAGGAAAAGTTAAAAGGTTAAAAGAACTTGGTAAAAATTGCCATCTTTCTGGATTCAAAAATCCGTTAAAAGTGAGAATATAACCAAGTCCCAACGTAACAGATGAAGCTCCAAGTGGAAGCATTAATAGTGGGTCTATCCATTTCTCAAGTCTTCCTGGTCGCGCTAAAGCAGATGCGGCTGGAAAACCGAGAAGAAGAGATAAAAAGACTGTCAAAGCAGCGTAAAACAATGAATTTCTTGCGGCAAGAAACGGGGGTACATAGAACAATGAGGACTGCCGGTTGATAAATAATTCGCGATAATAATCAAGGGTTAGTGCTGGGCCGACTCGAATAAATTCCGCACGTCCAGCTTCAAACCGGGAAATGGAACGAAGAGGCAAAGCCAATATGGGTAATGCAAAAATAATGACCAGACATAAAAGAAGCCCAATTACTAATATCCTTTGCTTTATATTACCTGGCTTTCGCAAATTTAACCAACCTACCCGAGGTTTTCCAATATTCGTAACCGTCAAAACATAGCGACTATAGATAATGGAAAATATTAGCGTGCTTAGCAGTTGAATTACCGAAAGTAAGGAGGCGACAGGTAGATTAAGCATGTGCATTGTCTGAATAAAAATCTCTACTTCCAATGTCACAAATTTTGAACCACCCAACAACAGAATCACCCCATAGCTGGTGAAATCAAAAAGAAAAACAAGCAGGCTGGCCGCAAAGATCGATGGACGCAGCAAAGGCAGAGTCACATTTAAAAAAGTCCGGAACGGGGATGCCCCCAGGGATCTGGCTGCATCCGTAAAACGCGTGTCCAGAGAAGCCCAAGCATTTCCGACAATACGAATGATGATGGTTGAATTATAGAAAACATGAGCAAGAAGTATTGCCCACAACGTACCCACAAAAATGATCGGTGGCTGCTCAAGGTTCAATAACGACATCAACCCTAAATTCAACCACCCGCGAGGGCCAAGCAATGCCGTGAAACCTGCTGCAACTACAACCGTTGGAAGCATAAAAGGTATTGCTGTAAGCGCTTGAAATAATCTTTTTAACGGAAAATCGAAGTGAGAAAAAAGGTAGGCAAGGAGCAACCCCAGCAACAAAGTCAAACCTGTCGATAAGAAGGCCTGGTAAAACGTGAAACCAACAACATTGATGATCCTGAAAAATATATTTGGAGAAGAACTCGTAAAGGAAAAATTAGATCCAAGACTGAGAATACGTAAAAGTGGATAGAAAAAGAACAGCCCCAGGAATGCAACCGGGGCTAACCAGGGTAATAACCGACGAAGACCTTTAATAATCAAGCAGTGTGATTCCAGTTCTAAAAGGTATGGTGTAAAAGAATAGAACAATACACGCAGTCGCTACTTCTACCAGTGACTGCGTGTATTGTTTCGTATCTATTAAGGCAGGACAGTCTGAGTCCAGGCTCCAATCCAAGCATCACGCTGAGTGTCGATGTTATCAGGTACTAGAGCTGGCTCAACTGCCGGTTGAGAAAATTTAGCAAACTGTTCAGGTAGCGCAGCCTGATAATTAACCGGATAAACAAACATGCTCAAAGGCATGCTTTCCTGGAAAGGCTTATCAAGCATAAAATCAATGAATTTTTCTGCCAGGTCGCGGTTTTTTGTTCCGGCCAGAATACCCACAAATTCAACCTGGCGTAAACAAGTTCCTGGGGAATTAATTGCACCTGTTGGAGAATCCTCCATCGGAACTGTCGAATAAAATACTTCAGCGGCAGGGCTGCTGGAGTAAGACACAACCATCGGTTGAGGGCCATTGCCTGATGAAGCACTGAAATTTGTGTAATAAGCAGTTTCCCAACCATCCACAACCACTACGCCATTGTCTTTGAGAGCCTTCCAGAAATCAAGATACCCAGGATCGCCATATTTTTGAATTGTGGCGAGCAGGAAAGCCAACCCTGGCGATGACGTCGCCGGATTTTCAACAACAAGCATACCTTTGTATTCTGGTTTTAATAGATCGTCCAGTGACGCAGGTACAGGCAAACCGTTCTTGGAGAAAAAGGCTTTTGAATAATTTATACACACATCAGCATAATCCACAGGAATGGCGCGATTCTTCAGATCAAGGTTATATTCTTCAGGTATGTTATTGATCAGCGGCGATGCATAGGAGACAAAAATTCCTGAATCCAACGCTCGCGAAAGAAAAGTGTTATCCACTCCATAGAAAACATCTGCCAGAGGGGCGTCTTTTGAGAGGATAGCCTTGTTCAGCGCAGCTCCTGCATCACCAGATTTCAGAAAAGAAATTTTGACATTATTATTTTTTTCAAATTCCTGAATAATAGTTTCGCTAGCCGAAAACGAGTCATGAACCATGACTATCAGTGTGCGAGGATCTCCAGCGACGGGCATAAATGCAGTAGGGGGCAGATCGGTCGGTAACGGAGTCGCTTGAGCTTCAGTGCTTGCGGGAGCCCCACAAGCTGTCAGTAAAAAACTGAATAGCAAAATGGTAAGCAATATTTTTTTCATCATTACCTCTTCAATTGGTCAATTTTTGCGAATATGAATGCAGAACAGCAACCCAGTTTTCAGGCTGACTCTGGCCAAATGGGTCAGCATTTGGTTGCTGATGCTGCGAGTGCGGTTTGGAAAGAGCGTTTCGCTGTTGAGCGGGTACATAAGACCTTCAGTACTGACTCCTTCCACAGAACAACCCCACGGAATAAATGATACTATATCCCCAGGGCTGCCACAAATCTCAGCCGTGCTTATCACAAAAAACGCTTCCGTTACGCCATCTTCTAACCGAATATCTGCTCTCAACGCTTCTGGACTGGTAAGCAAGGCAATGTTTCCCAAGGCTTGGTCCAGTCGCCCACCATAAGCCCCAAAAATCGTGATAGGGCTATAGCCAAAATGTAATGCATGCAGCACTGCAAGCTCCAGGTCGGTCTCATCCTTTGATTGCGGAAAACGCAGGATCTGTGTTCCCAGTTTTACGAGTGTTTGCACTTCATCGGTGGATAATGAATCAAGATCGCCAATGACAATCGAAGGGATCACACCCAGGGCTAACGAATACCTTGCGCCGCCATCTGCAGCAATAACAACATCACCCGATCGAATAATTGAGCGAATTGCATCCGGGTTATTGAAATCACCGTTAGCAAAAATAAATGCGCTGGACATAAAAACAATCTCCACGGTGGGAGATTGTTGTATTCAGACAATTCCCTCCGCCGGTACTTACCGGATCAGGTAATGCGGGTCGAGGGCCAGGGCCCTCCTCTCAGCCCAAGCAGCGGGCTCCCCGATAGTGCTAAAGTAAATATATTTTATTTTATCGCAAAATGGGACCTAGTTGTCGATTTTATCGATAGTCTCAGGAAATTCTTATGCGGTTCTGGAAATTGCCTGGATAGATAGTGATTGTGTAACTGTTTGTTTATAACTGAACTCAAGCACAGCCGAAGGCCTCTGTGTTACGATCGGGCCCGTGGTTTTGCCCCACACAAGCTTATTGGAGTTATCAAACCAATCATTTCCGTCCCCACCAGAATGTACAACATCCCCCATCTGGATCGATACTGCAGCCCTGCTACCATCGTTCATGACCTTCGTGGAAAAAAGACCATTAGTTGCTGAAAAAGATTTGTCCTCCTGCCCTATTCCCAAAACATGCTGTGAGCCCTTTATGATATCTACTTTTTCAATAAGTCCACTATCTTGGGCTTTAAAAGTTACCCGTGTACCATCACTCAGGAGGAAGGTCGTATGATCTTGACTGCCTTTGAGATCTTTAAAATCTCCATTAGAAGTTCCCTCAACATCATCCACATCTACATGTGGATCACCCCAAATTGTTGTGCTTTTATTTGTCCATTTATCTAAAATTGTAAAAGTAGAGCCATCTCTGAAATTAAAAAGGTATCGATCCGACTCAGCAAAGTTCTTATCGTGAACTACCAAACCTTCGACAGGTTTATTCTCCTGGAAACGAAGCTCTAACTGGATTTCAACGCTCTGACTAGCTTCAATTTTGAACCCCTCCTGAACAACCGCCATTTGGGCAACAGGTATGGCTACATTTTGCGCATCTACCCCAACTTTTCGAATATCGGAAAGTTGAATATTCAAATTATCGACAGGTTGCGCAACAGTTGGAGTTAAACCTTGAGCAGATGTCGCAGCATCACTAAAAAATGCCTGATCTTCCTCAAAATAATCTTTGGCAGACTTTTCGTCGACATGCTTTCCCTTGCGACGATCTTCTGCATTTTGCGCCATTACCATAAGGCGATGTGCTATCATCAGGTTAGATTGGTCTGTTCCCGTAATACTAGTCATTTCTGCCTCCTTGCGTTCATGACTTTACCTATAGAATCGGACAGATTATCAAAAACTGAAGTGATTTGATATCAATTCCAAACAATTTTCGAGGGAACAAGCAACAAATTTTTCTTCAACAATAAATTAGATCACAATATGCGAAGGTAGTTTACAATAATTGTATCTACTCACGATGTAGGTCTTCCTGATAGAAAAGGTTTCCCGAAAATTACAGAGAGGTTTTTTTATGGTTATTTTCGGGGAGAGCACCCGAAAATAACCATCTGCGCAGCAAACCATG
>Ga0172367_10006966_pt1 | contig 13085 bp, 10 predicted proteins | sample Lak10m_FD_114542 | JGI IMG/M metagenome (GOLD analysis project Ga0172367, IMG submission 114542) | Freshwater microbial communities from Kabuno Bay, South-Kivu, Congo - kab_022012_10m | ecosystem: Environmental > Aquatic > Freshwater > Lake | place: Democratic Republic of the Congo: South-Kivu...
ATACCCAGCGCCCGCGCTCCGCAGATCGGATCAATAGTACCCGCTTCCATGCCGAAGTTCACAAAGAAGGGCGGCTCCTGGATATACGTGGACTGCCGGTCCCACTCGTAAACATTGCCGACACTCGATGGGATCTCGTTCCACTTCGGGTTCTGCCCGGCAAAATCCGAATACAAAGAGCGAAACACCTCCGGCCTCAACGAGGCTTGCATCGCGTCCCGAATCTCGCCCAAGGAAGGCCAAAGATCCTTCAGATACACCGGGCCCGACTTACCCGTTCCCAGAGGCTCCGTCGCGAGGTCCAGATCCACACGACCCGCCAGCGCAAAGGCCACCACCAAGGGCGGCGACATCAGGAAATTCGCCTTGATGTTCTGGTGGACGCGGGCTTCAAAATTTCGATTGCCCGACAGCACACTCGCCGCCACGAGGTCGTTTTTTACAACCGCTTCTTCAATCTCCGCCCTGAGCGGTCCCGAGTTGCCAATGCACGTCGTGCATCCATACCCAACCAAGTTGAAGCCAAGCTGATCCAGATAGGGCTGCAATCCCGTCTTCGACAAATAATCGCTCACCACCCGAGATCCAGGGGCCAGCGAAGCCTTCACGGCACGGTTCACGCTCAACCCCGCTTCCACCGCCTTCTTCGCAAGCAGCCCGGCGGCCAGCATCACACTCGGATTCGAGGTGTTCGTGCAACTCGTGATCGCCGCGATCAACACCGACCCGTGCCCCACGTGCGCCGTCCCTCCGCCACTCAACGCTACGGTTGCACTGACCGTGCTAAAGTCCTCGGCCTTCTTTCCAAATCCGTTCTCCGCCACGGGCTTCGAAAACGAAGTCACAAACTCGTTCTTGAGCTTGGGTAGCTCGATTCGATCCTGCGGCCGCTTCGGCCCTGCTACACTCGGCACCACCGTCGAAAGGTCCAAGTCCAGCTCCTGCGAATAATGGATGTCCCCCTTCTTCGGAATACCCCACAGCCCCTGCGCTCGATAATAGCCTTCATACAGCGCACACTGGGCCTCCGTTCGCCCCGTAGCCCGTAGGTAGTTCACACACTCCGCATCAATCGGGAAGAATCCCATCGTCGCACCATACTCAGGGGCCATGTTCGCGATCATCGCTCGGTCCACTACAGGCAGCGCGGCCGCCCCTGGTCCGTAGAACTCCACAAACTTCCCAACGACTTTCGCTTTCCGCAATGTTTGAGTCAGCGTCAGCGCCAAATCCGTAGCCGTTACCCCCTCGCGCAACGCCCCCGTGAGATGCACCCCAACCACGTCAGGCGTCAAAAAATAAACGGGCTGCCCTAACATCCCTGCCTCAGCCTCAATCCCTCCCACCCCCCACCCCACAATGCCAATGCCGTTGATCATCGTGGTGTGCGAATCCGTCCCCACCAATGTATCCGGATAATACACACCCTCCTTCTCCAAGACCCCCTTCGCTAAGTACTCCAAGTTCACTTGGTGCACGATTCCGATGCCCGGTGGAACCACCTTGAACGTGTCGAAGGCTTGCATGCCCCACTTCAAAAATTGATACCGCTCCCGATTCCGCTGAAACTCGATCTCAAGGTTCCGCCCATACGAGTCGGCCGTCCCGCTCACATCCACTTGCACCGAGTGGTCCACAACCAAATCCACCGGCACCAACGGCTCAATGATCTTGGGATTCTTGCCTAATCGCGACACCGCCGATCGCATCGCCGCCAAATCCACCAGCAACGGCACCCCAGTAAAATCCTGCAACACAATACGAGCCACAACGAATGGAATCTCCGCCACCCGCTCCGCCTTCGGTTGCCACTGCGACAACTCCCGCACGCTCTGCTCCTGCACCTTCTTGCCATCGCAGTTCCGTAGGACCGACTCCAATACCAATCGGATCGAGACAGGCAGTTTCGATACCGCCCCGATGCCCGCCGCTTCAAGGGCAGGCAAGGAGTAAAACTGCCCCCGACGACCATCCCCTAAATCGAATTCTCTCAGAGTGTTGAACAGATTGTGCGCGTTGCTCATAGTAGTTCCAAGAATCAATCAATGCCGGCCCTCAGGCCAAACGAAGGCTCGAAAATGCGGAGCGCCAGCCCTAATGTCAAGCGGTCGGACGAGGTCAACGTTGACGCCCCTCTGCTCTACTCCTATATTCCGCCGCGGGTTTCGACCCCTCAAATCATAGCCTCATGAGCCAAAATCCTGCCAACGCCCCTCTCCAAAACCTCGAAGAATGGGAGAATTTCGTCAAAGATCGCTATCCTGAAGGCTCCCAAGATCAGCCTGCAACACGCGCTTTCAAGGCCACTGACCCCGAGAAAAAGAAAGAACAGTTCCGCAATTACGAGGCCGATGCGCGCCCCACCGTTCGTGAGTTTTACCGCGTCAATCATCAGTACCAAACCTACGACTTTGTTCAACAGAAGCGCCGCGAATACAACGGCCTCGCAAAACGCGAGATGGGAGTCTGGGAAGCGGCCGAATTCCTAAACACATTGGTCGACGACAGCGATCCAGACACCGATCTCAGCCAACTCCAACACCTGCTCCAAACCTCCGAGCACATCCGACGCGACGGCCACCCGCGCTGGTTCATTCTCGCAGGTTTCGTCCATGACCTCGGAAAAATCCTCTGTCTCTACGGAGAGCCCCAATGGGCCGTCGTTGGCGACACCTTCCCGGTCGGCTGCGGCTACTCCGACACCATCGTCTTCCATCGCTTCTTCGAGGCAAACCCGGATTTCAAGGATCCAATCTACCAATCCAAACTAGGGGTTTATTCCGAGGGCTGCGGGCTCGATCAAGTTCATATGTCCTGGGGCCACGACGAATACATCTACCAAGTCACCAAGGATTACCTCCCCATGGAAGCTTTGTACATGCTGCGATACCACTCGTTCTATCCATGGCATCGAGAAGGAGCCTACCAGCATCTCACCAATCGACAGGACCGCGAGATGCTCAAATGGGTGAACGCTTTCAACCCCTACGATCTCTACACCAAGAGCCATGAGGCTCCCGATGTCAAAAAGCTGAAGCCTTTCTACGAGGATCTGATCGCGGAATGCTTCCCAGCCAAGATCAAGTGGTAGCTCGCCACCCTAGTTCTCACTCGAGCGACTGTGAACGCACAGCGCTCGGGTCCCGATCGGCGCCTCTAGACCCCCATGTTCGATAGGCTGATCGCCAGTCGATTCACAATCTCTGTTAACTTAGGATGGGCTTGCTCAAACCCCAGCACACTCGAGCTCAGCCCGCCCACCGCATGCTGCAGCAATACCGGCTGAGGCTCTCCGCGCGTCGCCTCGTGCGTGGAGACGTCCGCAAAAGAGGCGATGCTCTGAGCATGATCCGGATCCGAATGCGCGAGGTCCGCTATCTCCTCCTTCAAATCCTCCAAAAGCCGAAGCAACTCCTCCCGGCGAGTCGCCTCAATCGCCGAAGTCTGCTTCAGTCGGTCCTCAATCTTGCTCAGCGTCTCGTCCAACATAGTTCTTCGTCCTTTAATTGTTCCCCAGCCTAAACCGAAACGGGCTCCGGTTCCACCCACTTGCCATGCTCCCGGATCAAATCAACCAACCGGTCGACCGCTTCAACCTCAGGAATGTTGAAACGGACTGGGGTCTTGCCGACATACAAATTGATCTTATTGGGAGCTCCTCCCACATACCCAAAATCCGCGTCCGCCATCTCCCCAGGACCATTCACAATGCAGCCCATCACCGCGATCTTCACCCCCTTCAGATGCTGCGTCCGCTCCTTAATCCTCGCCGTTACCGTCTGGAGGTTGAACAGGGTTCGGCCACACGAAGGACAAGCCACGTAGTCCGTCTTGAACGATCGACAGCCCGTCGCCTGAAGAAGGTTGTAGGCCAATCGCAAAGAAGCTCCCGCCCCGGGCTCCGTACGCACCAAAATCGCATCCCCGACCCCATCCGCTAGTAAACTACCCATCGTCACCGAAGCCCGTATCAAAGCCAAGTTGGGCGTCATCGGCGCCTCGGGCTCTCCAAGGCAGTCCTTGAGCAAAATTGGATTTCGCCGACCCAACCGCTTCAACCGCGCTGCAAGGAGCCTAAACGCGGCGACCACCGGAATATCCAGGCCATCCCGAACGGTCACCAGCTGCGTGTCGCAATTCACTTCAAAGTCTTCCCGAGGATCCACCTCAGCCACGTTCAGGTCCTCATACACCGCCTCGGGCCTAATCTCGTCCCTCGGTCGCAGCGTCGTCGTGACCTGGTCAAACACCCGCCGCGGCACCACCACTCGAACCGTTTGATCCCCACCACAGCGTGAACCTCCCGCCAACTCAGCCAGCGCACTCTCTCTCCGTGAGTAAGAAAATGGATCATATGACAACGGTAGCTCGCCGGTCCCCAGCGATCCCCGGGTCAATTCATCAATCTGGGCCAACAAATCCTCGCACACCGCAATTTCGTTGACCGAATCCTCTGTCAGCGAGACCCGGATGGTATCACCCAACCCGTCATAAAGCAGACTGCCGATCCCCACCGAACTCTTGATGCGTGCATCCTCCCCGTCCCCAGCCTCCGTGACTCCCAAGTGAATGGGGTAATTCCAATCCGGCCCCAGTTCACTCAATCGCGCCACCAAAAGCCGGTAACAGCCAATCATGACCTTGGGGTTACTCGACTTCATCGAAAACTTGAAATTGTGGAAGTCCAGTTTCCGCGCGATCCGCGCAAACTCCAATGCGCTCTCAACCATGCCCAGAGGCGTGTCGCCAAACCGATTCATGATCCGGTCGCTCAACGATCCGTGGTTCGTCCCAATTCGCAAGGCCCGCCCCAACCGCTTGCAGAGCTCAACCAACGGGGTGAAACGTTCTTCGATTCGCCCCAACTCCGCATCATATTGCTCGTCGGTATAGTCTTTGATCGCGAACTTCTTCGAATCGGCGTAGTTCCCTGGGTTAATCCGAACCACCTCAACCCATTTAGCCGCTTCCATCGCCGCCTCCGGCTTGAAATGGATATCCGCCACCAACGGCACCCAGCAACCTCGCGCCCTCAACGCCGACACAATGTGCTGAAGGTTCGCTGCATCCTTAACCGTCGGTGCCGTGATCCGCACTAACTGGCACCCAACCGCAGCCAACTCCAGGGTCTGCCGAACACATGCCTCTGTGTCCATGGTGTCACACGTCAGCATCGACTGCCTCACCACGGGATGGTCGCCTCCGATGTAGATCCCCCCCCGACCCGGCACACCAATCTGGATCACACGCGTGCGCCTTCGTTCGTAGGAATAGGGTGTCGAACAGAATTTCATGGATCGATCAAAAGATGCCCAAAGTCTCGTGATAAGGGTTCAGAGGAACCAGATTGCAGGCCTTACCCACCTATTTACCAGAAGCCGGAGCCGTCGTAGGTGCAGCCCCACCACCGGCAGCAGCCCCTTGCTCGATCTGGGTGTCATTGCGAAAGAGGGCCTTGAACCGGCCAAACCGACGCAGATCAAAGAAGGTGACGTAGAGCATAAACGAGATCAAAACCAAAGCGAAAGCGGTCGTGGTATACTCCTGCAACTTGGGACTCAGGGGGCGCCGACGCACCCACTCAATCAAGGACAGAACAATATGCCCACCGTCCAAGACCGGAACCGGCAGTAGATTCATGATCGCCAAGTTGATGTTCAACAAAACCAGAAAGCTCAATGCCAGCCGGTAATCCGTGTTTACCTGCGCCGCCAAGATCGCAAGGATCCCGACCGGCCCACTCAAATCCTTGGCCCCAACCCCTGTCTGCTTCGAATGCGCTAGCGCACTCACCGTCTGCACCGTCTTGTCCCACACATCCGATACCTGTGCCCAAGGCGTCGGACCCGGACGCTGCACCTGGTAAAACTGGGTAGAACTGTTGCCCAAAGCCACTCCAATGCGACCCACCTTCAGGGTCGGATCTTCCTTCGGCGTAATCGTCAGGGTCAACTTCTCCTTCCCTCGTTCAATCCGCATCTCCGTCGCCTGGCCTCCTCGTTTCTTGATCAGATCGATCAATTGCTCTCGGCTATAAATCGGCACCCCCGCAAACTGCAGGATCACATCCTTCGATTTCACCCCGGCCTCAAACGCCGCTCCCGTGGTTTGAACCTCAATGACTTCCGGATGCCCTCGCGGATTGAGATCCAAAACCTTCAACCCGTCAATCGCATCGCTGGCCTTCGCGGAGAGTTGCAATGTCACTCGCTGCCCTTTTCGGTCCATCACCACAGGAAGGATATTGGTCCGCGCCAAAGCCGTGATCGTGTTGACCTCAAACCACGACTTCACAGGCTTCCCATTCACCTCAACAACAATGTCGCCCTCCCTTACTCCCGCTTGATGCTCCGGCGAACCCGGCTCCACAAAACCCACGACCGATGGATCCACCATGACAGGCAAACCCACGAAGTAAATCACTCCTCCAATAAAGAAAGCGAACACGACGTTCATCGCCGGCCCCGCAACCGCAACCAGCATCTTATGCCACGGCTTCGCTGGAGGTACTGGCTCCCCGCCACTGGATCCCTCCAAGGCCTCAGAGGTGATCATTTGGGGGAGTTTCACATACCCGCCCGCAGGGATCCAACGCCACGAATACTCGATACCGTCCTTCGTCCACCCAAAGATCTTTGGCCCAAATCCAATCGCAAAGGCTTCCACCTTCATCCCAAGCCGTCGCGCGACCCAGTAATGCCCAAATTCGTGAACAAAGATGGCGGCTCCAAATAGGCACAAAACAGCGCCTACCACGTAAACAATGTTAAATAATTGATCCATGCAAAACAGGCCCAGAAAAGAAACGTGCCGACAGGTTATCCCCACCGACCCGAACATGCAACCTTCACAAACTCCCAACCGGCATCAGCCTCCCCCACGATCAAGGCCGATGCCGAGCCCACACCCCTAATACAACCCAAAACAGAACGTTCGCTCACAAGACTGTGGGCAAGCGCAAGGTAGTGTTTCGACAGCTCCTCACACCGCTCAGCGGTCATCCGAGCGGCGTGCCAGCATCACCAACTGGAGCAACTGAAGCACGGAGGCCACCAAGCCCGCGACATAAGTGAGAGCGGCCGCACCCAGCACATCGTTCACAGCCGATCGTTCCCCATCCGCCATGAGCCTCAAACGCCCCAACTCTACTTTCGCCCGCCGACTCGCATCATACTCCACAGGTAGCGTCACAAATTGAAAAAGCGTCGTGATCGAAAAGATCGCAATCGCAATGCCTATGGCCTGTTGAAAGAAACTTTGAAAAATCGCTCCAGCCACCAAAATCCCCATCCAGGCCATGCTGGCAAACTGGGTCGCAGGCACCATCATCATGCGGAAGTGCAGCGGAAAATAGGCCGCCTGATGCTGCAACGCATGGCCCGCCTCATGAGCGGCAACCCCAATCGCCGCAATCGACGCCCCATGGTAGTTCTCCGAACATAAGCAAAGTTCTCGCTTCGTCGGGTCGTAATGGTCCGTCAAATGCCCCCCAACCTCTCGCACTGGCACATTCCGAAGCCCCGCGCGATCCAAAATCTCACGAGCCGCCTCCGCCCCCGTCACTCCCGCCGCGTTTCGCACCTGCGAGTATTTCCCAAAGGACGAGCTCAGCCGCATCTGAGCGTAAAATCCGAGTAACATCCCAGGAATCGCAAACCACCAGTAGTCCGCCATTAACATTCCAATCTGAGTTGTCATAATGCTCGCAACAGTATCATGGAAGCCACAAAAGGTAAGGCCGACCCGCTTTGATTTTCGGGGCCTCAAAACCGAGGTCGATCTTCAAGGAAGCCGAAGCAGATCGTTCCCCCAGCAACTTGAACAGTGACGAAAATCCATAAGGTGCTTGATACCCGACCAGAGTCGCCTCCTCGATCCCCGCCAACGTCTTCGCTCGCTCCACAGCGACCTCGAAGTTGCCCAACTCGTCCACAAAACCACCTTCAAATGCCTGTCGCCCAGTCAAAATTCGGCCGTCCGCCATCTCAACCCAGCTCGATACAAGTGCACGCCCGTCCTGCTTGTTCTTCTTCTTCGCCTGTTCCCGCCCCGTTCTTACAACCTCTTTAAATTTGTCGAAAGTCTCTTGAATCATCGCCTGCACCATCCCGGTCTCCTCCGCCGTAATCTCAGCCTCCAACTTCTCACTGCTCATCATGTCCTTGAACTTGCCACTCTTGTAAACCTGCGGCCGTACCCCCACCTTGTCCATCAGGCTCCGGTAGTTATACCCGTGCATGATCACACCAATGCTGCCGGTGATCGTAAGCTCATTGGCGACAATCCACTGACACGGCGCAGCCACGTAGTACCCACCCGATGCCGCCACACTTCCCATCGACGCCACCACGGGAATCGAGTGATCCTTCTGAAATCGCTCAAGCAATCGACTCACCTCGTCCGCAGGCAACACCTCGCCACCGGGGGAATCGATCTTCAGCACAACCGCCTTCACATCCTCATCTTGCGCACATCGATCAAGCTGATCCCCAATCAGTTCAACGATCCCCTTCCCTCGGTGATCCCAGGGTTCGCTACTAATGACCCCGTTGATTTCCAAAATCGCAATCTTCTGATCCGAATCACTCTCCTTGAGAACCACCTCCTCCAGGCCGAAATCCTTTTGCAATTTTGCACTCGCACCGTGCGAACGCCCAACGCGCAGTCCCGAACCCGCCTTGATCACGATGGTGACGATCAATAAAAGAAAACCGATGATCAACAGCGCCTTCCATCCACCCCCCTCCGATCCGCCCCGAGGAGGTTCATAACGCGGTGGCTGCCCAGGAAGCATAGGGGGAATCCCTCTCTCAGGAGAACCAGAGGGCGAGCTTGATCGTTCGCCTCGTGGCTCATCGGGTGGTGTGTCGCGTTCCATACGGGCCGGAAACTAGCCCAATAGCACCACCTCGGCAAGGCTAGCCTCCCATCAGCCGCAAACCAGACCCACGTCCAACGATGCCCATGACACCCCAACTCCCCCCCCCCGCCAGCCTATCTCACATACGAGACCTTGTAGAAACGCTGCTCGCCTCCTCCCGTAGCCGCAGCGTCGGCCACTGGCGTCCCGCCAGCTACGATCGCTTGGGGTTCGAGCGCACGCCAAGTCACAAGGTCCGTCGAAACCCACACCGTCAAAACCCCAGATTCCGGACCCGATGCCACGAAGCGGAACGTGCCCGAGCTGTGGATCAGGTTCTCGATCACCACAGGGGACAACACCACAGGCTTCACAACGACAGAGATCGGCTGACTCGTCACTTCACCCGCCGCGTTCGACAAAACCACAGTGTAGGAACCCGAGTCGCCCAGCGTGGAGTCCGAAACCGCAAAGGCCTCCCCAGTGGCACCCGGGATCACGACCCCGTTTTTCTTCCATTGCAACGCAATCGGTGCCGTTCCTGCGGCCGCCACCGCTAGCATCAAGGGTTCGCCCACTGAAATTGTTACCGACGAACTCAGGCTCGTAACCTGTGGGCGCAACAAAACCTGTAGCGACGCCCCGCTGCTCGTCACACTCCCCGCGCTGTTCGTAACCCGCACGGAATAAATCCCCTCATCGCCAACCCCAACACCGGAGAGCGTCAGAATCGCACTGGTCTGTCCCGACAGGTCGCGCCCATTTACCATCCACTGATACGTCAGCGGAGCGCCTCCCGCTGCGGCCACTTCAAATCGTGCCGCATTCCCTTGAACCACAACCAAACCTTGCGGCTGAGCCGTGATCGACGGACTAACCACACCTGCCTTCGGTTTTATCGTGAGCGTGAGAAACGCCGAGATTGTCCGGTCCGCTCGCCCATTGTCCGAGGCCGTCAACTTCACCGAGAAAACCCCATCCACCGTCGGCGTCCCAGTAATCTTTCCAGTCGTTTTGCTGATCACCAATCCCGCCGGAAGCGGCACCGCCGAAAACACATTCGCCGGATCAGGGCGCGTCGTAACCCGATAGTTGAATGCTACCCCATTCGTGCCGGTCGCAGTCAATGCGCTGCTGATCAGTGTCGACGCCCCCGAGACCGCATGCACAGGCCCAAGAACCGCCGCAGTCGCAGTACCCATGCGAAAGAGAATCGCGAGGACCGAGTTCCCGTTCGTCAATGCCTGCTGCAGTGCCGAAAGCCGCGTCAGCGGAAGAATCTGCAGAACCAGCGCTAACCCGACCGCAAACCACCTCTGTGTGTTCATAAAATACGACATATACAAACTCGTGCCCAACAGATAACCGTAGCCAAGACAGTTCAGTTACACCCACAACCACCACCACCCACCCCACGCCCACCCGAGTGCGCTTCCCGCGAAAACCACACGTGTTCCGACAACGACACGGCCAGAGGATCGCGATCCGCACGCATCGTGTAATCCGCCAAAGTTCCACGTTCCCACGGCTTGACCGTCGAACACCCGGTCAATGTCACCACAAGTAGGATACCCAACGCTAAGGGGCCAAAGTTTTGCTTTTTCATCACATCAAACGGGTTCGCACCACAAAACCATCCTTCACTTCAAAAGCTCCTCGATCTCTTTCACATAGGCTCGTTTGGTTTCAGCCCCTCGAAATCCTCGATGCACCCCCTTGATTTTCCCCTGCTTATCAATCAGGAAAGAGGTCGGCATCGTCTCGATATCAACCGCCGATACCAAACGTTTCGAAGCGTCCCGAACGATCGGAAACGAAACCGGTCGCCGCTTCAAAAAGTCTTCTACTGCCTTCGCTTTGTCGTCCACATTCACTCCTAAAACTACCAAGCCTGACGCCGCATATTTTTTGTGGAGCTCTTCCAATACAGGAAATGATTCCTTACACGGACCACACCAAGAGGCCCAAAAGTCCAAAAGAATCACCTTGCCCTTGAGTTCCGTAGGCAGAGCCCCCTCCAGCCCAAACCCGCTCAAGTCAGGAAAAGGATCCCCTTCCTTCAGAGTCTTCGGCTCGGCGACCCCCGTAGCGACAAGGACCCCCACCAACACCATCCATAGGCCCAGGCGTTTAACGTGTAAGATGTTCAGCAAAGCGTTTCGTATCATAGCGATGGTTTTCCGTGTGAATACAGCCCTCTACCCCAGGATGGTTCATAATCACCGACAATCCAGCTTGGGGGCCAAGTATGAATGCCGAGGTCGAAAGCATCCCCGCTAACGTGCAGGTCGGGGCAATCACCGTCACCCCCAGCACCTGATTGTTCACCGGATACCCCGTCCGGGGATCCAAAATGTGTCCATAACGCCGGCCGCCCACTGTAAAAGAACGAAGATAATCTCCCGACGACGCCACAGCCACCCGCCGAGCCGCAACCCCAGTCCAACACGTACCTGGCTTCTTCGGATCCTCCAGCCCAACGTGCCAAGCTGGCAGACCCGCCGGAGGTTCGGATACGCGAATGTCTTGCCCAAAGTTAACAAGAGCAGAACGAATGCCATGTCGCCCCGCGAGTTCCAAAACGCAGTCCACCGCATATTCCTTCCCAATCCCACCCAGATCCAAACACATGCCTTCCTCAGGTAGAAGAATCATCCCAGGCTTTCTCTGCACCTTGCTCCAACCCACCAACCGCCTAGCCCGTTCCACGGCCTCCGACGTCGGGACCACCGGATTCTCCGCCTTCCAATTCCACAACCGCACCAAGGGCATCGACGTCGGATCAAACGCCCGGCTCGTCACAAAATACGCCTCGTGACACCACCGAAACAACCGCTCCGCTTCCTCGTCCACCGACACCCACTCCCGACCCGCCGCAAGGTTGATCCGACTAATCAAGCTGTCGTCCAGAAACCGGGAGTACTTCGATTCAAAAGCCGCAACCCAGTCGATTGCCGATGCCGCAAATCGATCCGCCTCAGCTTTCCCGGCCGCAAAGGTCACCTCACAGGTCGTTCCCATGGCGTTAAACCCCAGCTTGATCCCCCCGCGTGTAGGAGACATCCGAGCCGACCCCTGAATCCGCTCCCGAACTGCTGCGGCGGTTAAAACCATGCCCTCAAACCCACCGTGTAGATGTTTGCCGACGGAAAATTACTCGCCGCTGTGGCCGAGTCCAATCGACTCATCTCATACCGCTTATAGGCCAAGTCCAAACTTAACCAACTACGAAGCCGCACCGTAAACCCAACTCCATAGGTCAGGCTTTGGAGCGTGCTTAACCGGTAGTCGGCCGAATAATGCTCGGGGGTCACGACATCCGGGAACGAGTCAGGGTCCGAAGGGTCGCCTTCCAAACGTATGTGGTAAAAACTCGCCTGCGTTTGCCAGTAATACCGCACCAACGGCGAAACCACCACATACTTGCCGAGTTTCTGGTTCCACGTCGCCCCGCCCGTGTGGCTGAAGATTCCATAAGAATCGTGGCCAAACCGGTAAGATACCTCTGCGCTCCCGCTCAACGGTGTCACATACTGAGTCATACTCGCCAAAACGGTCTGCTTCGTCCGATGCCCGGGCCGTCGCTCCGGGAAAACCGTCTCGGGATCCGGATACCCATCAAACCGAACCCCTTTATAAGGGTCGCTCAAATAGCCAGCTGAAGTACCTAACGTCAACGTCAATGAAACCGTCGTCCGAGGCCCAAGCAACTGTGTCACCCCTAACACGAAATCCGTGCTGTCCTTGGATCGTTCCGTGTCCCAAAACTTAGGTTGGATCGTATCAAAGTTTTGGCCTACCCCGTAGTTCAATGTCGTGTTCTTCTGGTTCAAATCGATCGAATGGCTCCAGGATACTCCTAACGACTCATAATCACTCTCAACACTGTAAGCCACTTGCGGCGAAAATGTGTGCCGCCCCCATCGAAAGGTCGGCTCCACAAAACCGGCCCTCCGAATGTCCGTTAACTCGGTCAAAGGCACCTGACGACTCCCCACCGGAGCTGGAGCGCCCGTCGGTGTAGCGCCCGAAATGCCGTCGTATACGAACTCCCCCTTCAGACTCAACCAAGCCGCAATATCCGTCTCAAATAATGCAGCATGCGTGCGTATCTCAACCCTCCCTTTCTCCTCCGCATACGTTTCGTACTTGTAGTCCACGTGGTTCTCAGCCCAAGCGCGACTCCCTCGCACCACGTTCACCACAACCATGATCGCGACCAATA
>Ga0172367_10006968_pt1 | contig 13083 bp, 11 predicted proteins | sample Lak10m_FD_114542 | JGI IMG/M metagenome (GOLD analysis project Ga0172367, IMG submission 114542) | Freshwater microbial communities from Kabuno Bay, South-Kivu, Congo - kab_022012_10m | ecosystem: Environmental > Aquatic > Freshwater > Lake | place: Democratic Republic of the Congo: South-Kivu...
GTGAGCGTGTAGGTTTGGCCACCAGCAGCCACGGTACCCGTCAGATCGGTTCCAGTGATGTGGGCGGTGTCGATGGAGTAGTTGTAAGAGCCTTCAATGCTGGTCACGTAGGTTGTCTTGGCCGCCAGAATAGCCGCATCAGTACCGGCATAGCTGTACAGCGCGTTGGCCAGATCAATCATGGCGCCGACGCGGTTACTTGCGTTAGCAGTCAGGTAGGCTTCTGCGTCAGCTTGAGTAAACACACTACCCAGGCCCAGGTTGGCCAGCAGGCTAGTAGCCAATTGTGTCGTGGTGTAGCTGGTAAAAACGCCATCCAACGCCACCTTGTAAGCGTCTGCGCCGTTGGCATCAATGTATGCCTTGTGGTCGGCCAGCGCTTTATTACCCGGTGTGGCACCAATCAGCACAGCGTAGGCGTTCAGTACCAGGCTTTGAGCCGGGAGAAGAATAATACTCATCAGGATTCCTTTCGAAAGAAATTTACAGGTGTTGCAAACACGCCAGTTAGCGTGGAGTGGAATTTACCGTTGGGGAGTGTAGCGCGCAAGTGATGGTAATCACAGGTTTTCAGTGTTTTTTGCGGCCATTGCCCCGGCCGCACCCCTACCACACGCGCAACAAACCCAGCCCAACAACCCGGTTTCGCATAGAAAACAGCGGCAGATTGGCCTGTTGTTGCAACCAGTCAAAGCTGGCCACCGGTTGCCATCCGGGTAAGCCGGGCAAGGCCGCCCCGTGGTATTCAAGCCGGTAGATGCTGCGCCGAATGGCTCGCGTACGGTAGTTGTCCAGCAGTTGGCTGTAGCCGGTGGTGTCGTGCAGCCAAGACCATTCAGCCTGCGCCTGTAGCGCACCAGCACCCAGGCTTGTCTGGTGCGTCATCCGCAGGGAAAACTGCCTTTGCGCACCACCGGGGCGCTGGTTGCTGCGCGCCTGGTCCTGGCCCAGCTGCACGTCCAGACGCAGGGCCGGTGCCGGGCATGCAAGCTGCGCCTGCAAGCCGGCGTAGTGCCCGTCCAGCACGTCGGCCTGCGGATAAGCGCGGCGCTGCAAGTCAAGCCCCAGGCGTTGCTGGCAGGCCCAGCCCCCCAGCGCCCAGACACCACTGTGCCCGGTTGCCAATTGGGTTTGCTGGTAAATAGCCTGTGTATTAAAGGCACTTTGTTGCCAGGCAAGCTGCACAAAATGCCCGGGCCACAACATGTTGTAATTTTCCAACGACCCGCCCCAATGTTGGCGGTCGGCGGGTTGACCCGGGGTGCGCCATAAGCTCCCAGACAGGGTATAGGTCAATGGGTTCATTGGGTTGGTGGGCAAATCGCCGGTCAACCTAAGGTCAGTTCGGGCAAATTGCCCACCGGGTGCCTGTGCGTTGGTCACCGGGGTAACAACGATATTGCCGTAAGGCAGGGTTAGCTCAAATGGGCCTTGGCGCACCGCGCCAAGCAGGTTGTCGTCGTACCCCAGGCTAACGTGCAAGCTGCCGCGCGGCAGCAGGGTGCGTGCGGCGTGTACGTCAAGCAGGGCATCAAGCTCACGGCGTGTGGCCGAGTCGATGTTGGCCTTGCGGCGCACCTGGTCAAGGAGCTGTTGCGCTGCCACAGCGTCACCGCTACCGGCCAGTGCAACAGCGTATTCAAGTTGCACGTGGGTGTCGTCGGGGGTGCGCAACAGGGCGGCTTCTAGCCGTTCAGCGGCTTGCGCGTATTGGCCGGCCAGATTGAGCAGCCGCCCCAGTTGGTACAAAAAAGCAGGGTCACGAGCACACGCGGTTTCACGTTGCAAGAGCACAGTCAAGGCTTCAGGGGCGGCCAGTTCTGTTGGGTCAAGCAGGCATGGCGTGGCTGAGGCGGCCAACGGGACCATCCAGGAGGCCAACAACAGGGCGCGGGCTGTCACAAACATTCGCGCAAGGGGTAGGCGTAAATGTGGCAGGGAATGTTCAGCCCTTCCAGCAGAAAAGTGCCTTGCGATTCAAGCCGGTGCGGACCAATTTCTGCGGCGATACCTTCCCCAAGCAGAATGGGGTGAGCTAGTTCGGCGGTCATTTCTTGCAGGCGTGCTGCAGTGGTGACCGTGCGCCCCATGGCCATGTGGGTGCGTCTGCGCGCCAACCCGAATGACCCCACCGTGGCCAGCCCGGTTTCAAGACCAATGCCCACAGCCAGCGGTGCCAGCTCGTCCGGCGGGTTTTGAGGCAGCAGGGTGCGGCATTCGGCAAGAATTTTTAGGGCGGCTTCCAGCGCGCGCTCTGCGTGGCGTGGATCGGTGCCGTTCCAGACGGCCAGAACGGCGTCGCCCTGAAACGACTCAACCATACCGCCCTGGCCTTCAATGGCTACAGTGGCCATGGAAAAAAAGGCGTGCAGCACGGCGGTGGCTTCTTCAGGCGGACGGCTTTCGCAATACGCCGAAAAATTGCGGATGTCGGCGTGCAGCACAGTGACGATGGCACGTTCGGCGTCAAGGGTGTCGCTGGGGTCTTTGCCCGCCAGCACGGCGGCCACCGGGCCGGGCAGGTAACTGGCCAGGTGGCGGTACAGGCGTTCACGTTCAAAACGATGGCGGGCATGGCCCACCAGACTGTGGCTGGCGGCAAACAACAGAACAAAACCCGCGGCGTCTACCCAGGGCAACCAGTACCCGGCACGCAACAATAGCAATGCCTTGAACCCGTAAAACGCCAGCGCCAACCCAACCCCAGCTACGGGCACCAGGCTCACGGGCGCCCTGCTGGTGCGCCCCAGACCTGCCAGCAGCAAGGCGCCCAACACTGCGGCAATGGCGCTAAACAGGTTTGCGCCCACCGGTTCAATGGGTAACTGGTCGTCAATGGCACCACGGAGCAACTGAGCGTGGACGACAAAGCCCGACACATTGCCGGCCAGTGGTGTGGCAATGCGGTCATTCAGCCCCAGTGCCGTACCCCCCACAACCACCCAAGCGTTGTTCAGCAGTTCGGCAGGGACGCGGCCCGCCAGCAGGTCACGCGCCGAGATGCTGACAAACGCGTCCGAAGTAAGGTGCCAGGGTATGCGCACATTGGCCGAAGCGTCCAGCGGGATGCCGTGGGGACCAAAAGCATGGCCGGTGAGCCACCACGCAGGAGCCAGTGGGCCAGTACCCGCCACCAGTTGGGTATCTGAGCCCGGCAGCACCTGGGCCAGCGCGGCGTAAAACAGCGCGGGGTAGACCTTGCCGTCGCTACAAATCAGGGCGGGCTGACGCCGCATAACGCCATCGGCTTCGGTCTGCGGGGTGATGTGCCCGGTGGGCAGCGTTGCGTAGGCAGGCGGGTTGCCCAGGTAACCGACCGCCTGCAACAGGTTGGCCGGGCACGCCGGCCAGGGCAGCGCGCCAGCAAGTTGGCCCGCAGCAGCGGCGCTGCCTGAATGCAGGGCAAAGACTTGTGCAAGCACACCCGAGCCCGCAACCAGGCGCGCGGCAAAGGCGTCGTCTGCAGGCGCTTGCGCTGCCAGCACGATGTCAAACACCTGTAACGCGGCACCAGCGCTGGCTAACCGCCCGGAGAGTTCGGCCAACCGGGCACGCGGCCATGGCCAAGGGCCCAGTTCATGCAGGCTGGCTTCATCGATGTCAACCAGAACAACGCGCCGTTCAGTGGCGCTACTGGCGCTCAGGCGCCAGACCCAGTCGCCAGAACGTTCTTCAATGGTCTGAAAGGCACCCGCAAAGATCAGCCGCAACGGCAGCCAGATCAGGCACGCCAGCAGGCACGCTGCCAGCGTCCGCCGCAAGGGCGTGTCAAGGCGTACCAGCAAATGCAATCAGTGGCCCCAAAGGGTGATACCGCTGACAACACCACCCGGCAAAATCCGGGCAAATTGGTAGCCAGCTTCACGCCCGTCGGTGCTCAGCGCGCCGGCAATGGTCTGCCCGGCCTGCTGGTTGGCAAACAGTCCGTTGGCCGCAATGGCCCCGCTGGCCGCAAATTCAGCGTGCCCCATGTCAGGGCTGGCCAGGTCCATACGCGTGGCAAACGTGGCGCGGGTAAAGTCCACATTGAGCGTGGCGCCCGATACGGTCACGCTTTGGCCGGGCAGCCCACCCACCGACGGAACAAAGCTGGCCGAAGCCGAGGCCAGGTTGAACGCCACCGCGCTGCCCACCGGTGCAAAGGTGGGCAAGGTGGCTTCGTCGCGGTAGAGGGTGATGAAAAAATTACCCACCACCGGGACACGGCCCGCCGCAAGCGCGGCGTCGTAGCGTTGGCTGATGCTGTTGGCAGGCACGTTCCAGCCAGCTGCGTTATGCAGCCAGACCAGTGGTTTGCCCACCGGTACGCGGTTGACGTCAGTGAGCGTGCTGTCGGTTCGGGTAACCGCGCTAGTATCACCCACGGGTATTTTTTCAGTCAGTTCGCCACCCACCTGGCTAACAACACTTTTGCCACTGAAGGCAACCGCACCGGCCCCGGCACGCGCCAGCAGGTCAATGGCCGGAACCAGCTGCGGCGACGCCGGCCCGTTGGGCGACTGCATTTCGAGCATCAGGCCACGCATGTCGGCACTGAGCTGCACGGCATTCTGGCCGTTGCAAGGGCCAAGCGTCTGTGCGCATACGCCTTCCAGGGGTGCCATCACGATGGCGCCCGAAGCAACACTGGCCAAGGTGCTGGCCGCATTGGCCCGAACCACAAAGTCAGTACCCTTGATGCCGATGGCCGCAATGGGGGTGTTCAGACGAAAGTGGTCGCGCTGGGCCTCGCCCCAGGCGCCGGTCACCGACCGCATGACGCCTTCTTCCAGGCGGAACTTGATGGCCGCCGAGCGCTGGGCGTCGCCATTGCGATAGTCTTCTATCTGCAGGCGACTCAGGGGGCGTACGCTGACTAAGCCACCATCCACAAAGCGAATATGAACGTGCCCGCCCACCGCGGTTTCAACCCGGTCGCCCGCCCGCACCCCCACGCCGCGGGTACCTGTCTGCGCCTGCCCCGTTACAGAAATGATGCGACTGGCGCCGATGGCCGTTAGCACTTCACCAACGATGTCACCCGGCGGTGGCGTTGGGGTAGCGCCTGCCACGGTGCTGAGGGCCAATGCGCAAGCGCACACGGCGCCAACGATCAGGTTTTTCAGGGTGGATTGGGTTTGCGACATGGCGTTGGACTCCAGCAAGGTCTTGATGGAAAGTCGGCAAATTATAGGGACGCGGGTCTTGCGCGTCTGTGCGCGGGATCACACTTTGACGCCTTCAGATAGCGCGCGGTTACACTGATTGCAGGCTCTTTTATCCGGTTTGGCACGAACGAACCGGCCACTGTCAACCGATGCCGATCCCCTTTCAACGTTTGCATGCCATTGGGCTGTTACAACCCCTGGATCAGGATGAGCTGATGCGGTTGTCCACGCGCATGACAGAGCGCAAGTTTTCCCGGCGCGAGGTGGTGGTCAGCAAGGAACAAACACGTTTTGAATTGGGTTTTTTGCTGGATGGCCGGCTGCAAGGGGTGGATTTCACCCTGGACGGTCGTGGTGTGGGGTTGTACTTTGTGGAGCCTGGCGACTATTTCAGTGAACTGTCGATCATCGACGGAGAGCGCCCGGCCGAGCACGTGATTGCAGCGGCCAAGTCAACGGCGGTGTTTCTGGACGCAGCCAGCGCCCGCAGCCTGATTGTGGAGAACCCGGCGCTGGCGCAAGCCGTGATGACGCGGTTGGCCAGCCGGGTGCGCACTGCAGCGGCGCAACGCACGCTGCTGGCGCTGCCCAACCCGTTTCAGCGCTTGTGCGTTCAACTGCTGATGTTGGCACGCACAGACCGTGACAACGCTGTCAGTCTGGCGCAAACCCCAACCCACCAAGAACTGGCGCTGATGATCAACGCCAGCCGCGAGACGGTGACGCGGGCGTTTCAGGTATTGATGCTGCGCGGCATGGTGCGCCGCGAAGGCGACCGCCTGTTGTTACAACGCGACGAGCTGGCAGCAATTGGCGAGGGCCGCGCCGACCCGCCCAAGGGATAGGACGGTCGATAGAATGCTCGATCCGCAAAATCCATCAACAGAACAACGGGAAGTGGTATGACTGACAAGGATATTTTTGCCTCCATGCGTCAATTGGCCGACAAGAAGCCTCCTGTGGCCAATGTCAACCCGCCTGCCAGCAGCGCCAGCACGACAGCCGGCATGCGGATCGACGACTTGCTGAAGGCTGGCCAAGCCGCCGCGGCCACGCCTGTTCCAGCAGATGCTGGTCAAGCCAAGAAATCTTGAACGGTCTGGCCAGTAGACGCTGCGGCTCAGGTTGTAACAACCGTCGTTTTTGCACTGCGTGCCGGGTTCAGCGTGTTTGATGTTTTGTCGGCCGCGTGGCGCTACCCCGGTTTGCTCAAGCAGTTCACGCGGCGCGAGGTTCTGGGGCGATACCGGGGTTCGATGCTGGGCCTGGGTTGGTCTTTTTTGACCCCGCTGGCCATGCTGGCCGTCTACACCTTTGTTTTTGTGGGCGTGTTCCGGTCGCGCTGGCCGGGCGCAGAGGATGCAGGCGGGCTGGCGTATGCGCTGCGGCTGTTTGCGGGCTTGATGGTGTTTCAGCTGTTTTCAGAGGTGGTTGGCCGTGCGCCAACGCTGGTAACTGCGCAGCCCAATCTGGTCAAGAAGGTGGCGTTTCCGTTGCAAATTCTGCCGCTGGTGGCGCTGGGGGCGGCACTGTTTCACTATGTTTTGTCCTCTGTCATTTTGATGATGGCGGCGCTGTTGTTTGAGCAGCACCTGCCTGTGACCGCGCTGCTGGCGCCACTGGCGGTGGTGCCCTTGCTGCCCCTGCTGGCAGGGTTGGGCTGGCTGCTGGCGGCGCTGGGGGTGTTTGTGCGCGACATCGCAACCGTGATCGGGGTGGCGATGAGCTTGTTGCTGTTTTTGTCGCCGGTGTTTTATGCGCTGGAGTCGCTGGACCCACGTTGGCAGTTCTGGATGCGCCTGAACCCGCTGACGCCGGCCATTGGGGACTTACGCCGCACGGTGTTTCTGGGTCTACCCCCTGACTGGTTGATGTGGTGGACGTGGCTTGGCGCGGGGCTAGCGTTGGCTGCGGCCGGGGCATGGGTGTTTGCGCGCGCGCGTCGGGGTTTTGCCGATGTGCTCTGACGTGGTGTTGCGGGCCACGGGCCTGAGCAAGACTTACACGCTGTATGACCGGCCGGTGGACCGGTTGTTGGCGGGGTTATGGCGCGGTCGGTGTCAGTACGGACGCCGCTTTACCGCGCTGAATGACGTGAGCTTTGAACTGCGCCACGGAGAGGTGATGGGCATTGTGGGCCGAAACGGTGCCGGCAAGTCAACGCTGTTGCAGCTGATCTGCGGCACGTTGACACCGAGTTCTGGCAAGGTTGAGGTGCGCGGGCGCATTGCCGCTTTGCTGGAACTGGGGGCAGGCTTCAACCCGGACTTTACCGGCCGCGAAAACGTGTTCATGAACGCGGCCATTCTGGGGTTGAGCGACCAGGAGATCGCCCAGCGATTCGACGCCATCGTCGATTTTTCTGGGGTCCGCGACTTTATCGACCAACCGGTCAAGACATATTCGTCGGGCATGTATGTGCGCCTGGCGTTTGCCATTGCCACCAGCGTGGAGCCCGACATTCTGGTGATTGATGAGGCGCTGTCGGTGGGTGACGGGGCCTTTGCACGCAAGAGTTTTGACCGCATCATGGAGCTGAAGGCGCGTGGCACAACCATTCTGTTTTGCTCGCATTCCACCTACCATGTGGAGGCGCTTTGCGAGCGCGCCGTGTGGTTGGAGAGTGGATGCATGCGCATGCTCGACCGCGCAGCGGCAGTGATGGCCGCTTATAACGAGTCGCTGGCAACGCAGTGCACCGTACCCACCCCCCCTGCCCCATCAGGCACCGAGACGACGACAACGGCCACGGGTTCAAGCGCTGACGCCGCCGCGACCGGGAGAATCATCTCGGTGGTTGGCGAATGCGACGGTGTGCAAGGGCGACGTCTGAGTGCCCTGTCCAGAAAGAGCGTGCTGACTGTGACGGTGAATTTCATCACAGACCCGGCGCTGCCTGCGCCGACCGTGGCACTGGGCATAGAAACGGCGGCGGGTATCGGGGTCTCCAGCGTGATCAGTCTGGATGACCCCTCTGCGGTGGTCCGGGACGAAAGTGGCCGGGGACAGGCTCGTGTGATCTTCCCGGCGTTGGCGCTTTTGAAGGGTGAGTACCGGTTCACGGCCTATCTGGCTTGCGAGCGCGGATTGCACGTCTACGATGTGGCACCGCAATGCTTGACGGTTGACGTCACTCAAAGTGGCTTGTTACAGGGTTTCACGGTCATGCCGCATCGCTGGATGGCGGATGAGGATTGAAGTGCCAACAGCCAACCTGACTCAGATCCGCCACATCGGTGCCGAAAACTTTCGAATTGCCTCTTTGGGCGCGCAGGACAGTCCGCAGGTGGAGCGTTTGTTTGCCAGGGTCTTTGGCACGGAGCCATCGCCCGGTTGGTACACCTGGAAATACGGTGATCTTGGCGGCACAGCCATCGGTCTTTGGAATGACCACAACGAACTTGTGGCGCATTACGCCGGGTTTACGCGCACGCTGTTGTGGCAGGGACAAGTAGTACCAGCAATCCAGATTGGCGATGTGATGGTGGCGCCCGAGGTGCGCGGTTTTTTGACACGCCATGGTCCGTTTTTTCAAGTCTGTTCACAATTTTTTGCGACGCAGGTGGGACCAGGGCAAAAGCATGCGTTGGCCTTTGGCTTTCCGAATGAGCGCGCGATTCGGCTGGGTGTCACGCTCGGGTTGTATCGCAATCTTGGGCAAATTAGGCAGATTCACTGGCCAGCACATTGCATGGATTTGCCGTTGGGCTGGAAGTGGACGCGACTGTTGCCAAATTCCTTTGATTTGGAGCGCACCGTCAACAAGGTATGGCATGACATGGCACTGGACTTTTCCGGCCATGTGGTCGGGGTGCGAAATTGGGACCACATTCAATCCCGGTTCGTCAAGCGACCCGACCAACCCTACGACTTTTTTTGTCTGCGCCGCTGGTTGCCCAGACGCGCCGTTGCCATTGCGGTGATGCGACTGACACCCGGTCAGGCTCAATTGCTGGATGTCATCGGACCGCGCAATGATTTCCCATTAGTGATACGGGCCGCTATTCAGCAGGCCGCACAGGTCGGCGCAACGCATTTGACCGCCTGGGGGAGCAATCTGGCGTGCGACGTATTTCAGCGCTGCGGTGCGAGCGTTGGGGACGTGGCGGCACAACTGGCGGCGTCAGTCACCACAACCCTTGCACAGGACAGAATAGAAGCAGCGCCCTGGTGGTGGATGGGCGGAGATACCGATTTTTTGTAGTCCGTGCCATGAAAAAGGACCGCTTGCATTGGTTATTCTTGCGCCTGATGCTGGAAGGTATGTTTCGGCTGGGATGGCCGCTGGCAGCCCGATTGCCGCCAGCGCTTGGGCACAAAATTGCAGTTGTGCTGGGCAATGTGTGTGGCCACCTGGATCTGGATTGGCGAACGATTGGACTGCGACGGCACTACGTTGCAGCGGCCACGCGCGAGGCGTATCACACCATGGATCCGACCCTGAATGCTCGCCAACTGGACGCGCTGGTTCGTGCACGCTTTCAGCAAGCTGCCCGCGAAGAACTGGAGGGGCATTGGCTTGCATTGGGACGCTCCGAATCATTTGACTGTGATTTTGAAGGCTTGAATGAGGTCCGTGTGGCCCTGGCGCAGGGTAAGGGTCTTGTGCTGTTGACAATGCACTTTGACGCTGCACTGATGGGCGTCGCGCAGTTGGGGTTGGCCGGTGTCAAGCTCAATTTAATGACTTCAAATGTGGTGAAGGATGCCCGCGTGCCAAGCATCGTTCGGCGGTACTTTGCCGCCAAATATGCTGGTATTGAAGCTAGCCTGAACGGTGGGCAGGCGTTACATGTTGAAACGCACTTGCGATCTTTTTATCGAGACAGCCAAAGCGGCGTGGCAACAGTGATACTGGGCGAAGCGCCAACCGGCAATCTAGCAGACGCATTGGTTGCTGACTTTTTGGGACGACGCCGCGCAATTGCACCCGGCGCAGTCCGATTGGCAGAGAGCAACGGTGCGCCAATTTCTGCGTTTCTTTGTTTCCATACTCAAGCCAACCGTTACCGCGTGATTTTTGCGCCGGTGTATTGGCCGGACGCTACCGGCAGTCAACGTGACAACGCTGCCAGACTCTTCGCTTTTTTTGACGCCCACGTCCGCGCAGCGCCCGAGCGCTGGTGGGCTGCGGATCAATTGCCAAATTTTGTGAATCTTGACGCATGACTGAACTTACACCACTGCGCTTGAGAACATCTAGCGGGCACCCAGTCAATGTATGAGCCAAGCCTGATCGTTATTGGGCGGCTTGTTGGAACGCCCGAGGTCAACGACGAAGAATCCAAGTGCGCCAGTCGTTTGGTCGCGCGCAGTCTGCCTTCAGTGCATCGCATCGATGCTTGCGCGCAAAGTTGGCCAGAGTTGGTGCACGACGCAGTCAAGGGCGCGTTAGACCACGGTCTGGATGAAAGTGCCCTGGTGCTGCTGCTGGCCCACGCCAATGCGGCACCCACCCCAAATTTGATGCAATGCCTGACTGGGCCCCTGACCCAGGGTGCAAGTGCGGCCTGTGCACGCAGCCAGCATTGCCCGCCACCCGGTCTTGTACCTGATTATCTGACCCTACGCGGGTTGGCGCGCTATGCAAGAGCACTTGCCATCGATGCCGTCGCACCATGCAAATTTGAAGTGTCTCAACCTTTTGCGGTGCTTGCAAGTGTCGGCAACTTGCGCTCTGGTGCTTGGGCACAGCGCGCTGTGTGGGCACCAGGTGCGTATGTTCACGATTTTTCGGGCTACCGTGGTGGACGTCGCGAAGAGGTAATTGCCCTGGTGCCAGACGATGCACGCCGGGTGTTGGACGTTGGCGGTGGTGAAGGCGGTTTTCTGGCAGAGCTAAAGGCGCAGCGGGCGGCAGGCGGTTGCGAGACGCATCTTGTCGAGATGTCCGGGTCGGCCTGCCAGGTGGCAGCCACCGTGGTTGACAAGGTCTGGCAGGGCGATTTTCTTACCCAGCCTTTGCCGCGCATGTTTGACTGCATCACCTTTTTGGACGTGCTGGAACACGCCACGCATCCAACGAATTGGTTGTCTCGCGCCAAAGAATTGCTGGTACCAGGGGGTGCCGTCGTATTGTCCATTCCCAATGTGGGTCATTGGTCGGTGGTGGCAGACTTGCTGGAGGGCCACTGGGATTACGCTCCAGCGGGTATTCATTGCATTACCCATTTGCGGTTTTTTACGCGTAGTGGCGTTGTTGAATTGTTGGAGGCGGCTGGATTCACGCCAGTTAGGATTGAGGCACGGCGCATTGAACCGCCGCAGTGGTTCAAGGTTCCAGACATGAGCGAAGCGCTGACGGTCGACGCGGACAGTTTGTCGACTTACGCTTTTCTGGTGGTTGCACGTCCGACGCGATGAGGTGTCTTGCCATTCTGGTGAATTACCACTGCGCCAACTTGTTGGTGGACGCGGTGCGATCAATTGCAAATGATCCGGCGTGTGACCGTATTCATGTGGTGGACAACTCGGAAGATGCTGCAGAGGCTGCCTGTCTTGGCGCGCAATTGCCATCCCATGTCAAACTAACTATCAGCGAGCGCAACCTGGGGTTTGGCGCAGCATGTAACTCTGCATTTGCTGATGACGATTCGGACTGCATCCTGTTGTTAAACCCGGATGCGCGCTTGTTGCCGGGCGCGTTGGCGCGTTTAAAGGAAACTTTGGCAGGCAATCAGAAACTCGGTGGCGTCGGACCACGTATCTATTGGGATGACGAGTGCCGCTTTTTACTGCCACCCACAACGTTTCCTTCGGCGGTCAATCACTTCATGGATCTCTTGGAACCTTACGCCACCACGTTGCAAGATTGGCGCGCAAGGTGTTTTCGCCAGCGCGCGCTGTTTGAATGGCGGACAACCCAGCCAGTGCGGGTGCAGGCGTTATCTGGTGGGCATGTACTTCTCAAACGCACCGCTGTTGAAGCAGCAGGTGGATTGTTCGACCCACGCTTTTTCATGTATTGGGAAGACTCTGACCTGATGTGCCGCCTGACCCACGCTGGTTTTGAGTTGCGGTTGGAGCCACGCGCCCACGCTATTCATCATTACGAACACTCGCCGAGCAAAGACCGTTTGATTGGACAGGGTTGGCCAATTTATGCATCCAAACACTTTGCCGGGTGGGGTTGGCAACTTTTGGAAAAGTGGCTACAGAAGCTGCCCACGCCAACGCCCACACAAAGGCCTGCACACCAAGTTCTCAGCCAAACGCAAAATCAAGACGTTGAGATTGATGTGCCGTTGTCGCACCAAAAGGGCTGGCTGCTGGAGTACAGCCCGGCGGCGTCATTTGTCCCTTCGATCGGACTCATTGGCACCGGGTCTGTTGCGCGATTGCCCGGCCAACTGCGGGCCAGGTTCAGCGGCCGTGATTTCTATGTGCGTCTGGGCGCGGTGACCGGCAACGTGATCAGTGGTTGTTACGTTTTGCGGGACTCAGCCCAGAGCCCGTAATCGGGCGGCGATCCATCTTAGTGGCGCGGTGATGCGCCACGACGTGGATGCGATGATGGTTTGCGACTGGGTGTTCAGCCATTCATGTTGCGCCTGCAATTCCTCGTGCCGTGACTGCAGCGCCTCTTGCTGTGACTTCAACGCTTCGCGCTGGATTATCAGAGCCGAGTGGTCCGCTTCGATAGCTTCATTGTGGTCTTGGAGCGCGCTGATTTCCCTTTGCAGTTCAAGCAAGCGACTTTGCATTGACTCTGCATGGACGTCGGCCGCGGCAAGCGCAATTTCCATCCACCTTCCCATCATGCGGCCAGCAGGATCGTCTTGCGACACAGCAATCTCTTGCGGCGTTACCCACGTATAAGCTTCGGCGTACTGAACGCTTGGCGGCAAGGTGTAGGTGCGGTAGCGATTGAGCGCGGTCAAGTGGGCAACGTAGTCCTGGTGCATCAATTGCGAACTGAAACAGCGCATGGCAGCTA
>Ga0172367_10006969_pt1 | contig 13083 bp, 13 predicted proteins | sample Lak10m_FD_114542 | JGI IMG/M metagenome (GOLD analysis project Ga0172367, IMG submission 114542) | Freshwater microbial communities from Kabuno Bay, South-Kivu, Congo - kab_022012_10m | ecosystem: Environmental > Aquatic > Freshwater > Lake | place: Democratic Republic of the Congo: South-Kivu...
ATGTTCATGCAACTTTTCTCGAAATAGGTTAATCTCTTTCATAGGGGGTTTTATTTGTGATGTGGTTATCTTTTATAAAACCCCTTTCTGCCTACTTTTGCAACTTTTTGTCCTGTACTAAGACTTGCAATATATCGCATTCTCACACAACAAAACTATGGAAGAACTTTTGACGTTAAGGGAATTGCTAATTAAAGGCGATATGACTGGAGCTTTGGCAATAGTTGACGAACTAGAAGAAATGAGTCGAGACGATAAAATCAACAACATCCGTAGCTATGCCGTAGTTTTGCTTATGCACCTCATCAAACAGCAAGCCGAAAATCGTACTACTAGATCTTGGGACTTATCAATTCGCAACTCTATTCGCAGTATTCAAACTAAAAACAAACGACGTAAAGCAGGCGGTACATATCTAAATACCGATGAGTTACGATTAGCTATTTTAGAAGCCTATCCAGAAGCTCTTGATCGCGCTGCCGCAGAAGTTGAAGAAGGGCGATACATACCAAAAGAATTAGCAAAATTAGTTAACCGTGATGAAATCAGCGATCGCGCCATCATCTTAATCTCAACCAATCTTGAAGATTAGGTAAAGAGTAAATATCTCTTTTAATCTTCTGAATTTGCTGAACTCTGTTGAAGACGAAATGCTCTCGCGATCGCTGGGGTAAGCAAAATGGCAAGAGCGATCGCACTGCCAAGAGCAATATATGGATTGAGAGTAACCAGACGAGAGGATTGCTCTGAGGCATTTGCACTAAGAACATCATCAAAAACCGTAGGGATTTCCAATAACTTGCCCGCCGATGGTGGTGAAATCCATTGCAGAGAAGCAGCGATCGCCGGAAACATCATGGAACTAAAAAGACATAAACTCAGAAATCTTGCCCAAGATTTTAAATACCACAACCCGATCGCCAATAAAATTGGCACGATACTAAACCCTAGAAAAGCAATATCTGAAACTAATTGTAAATTAATAGAATTGCTATTTACTAGAGGAGTATTACTCTCTGATAAGCGATAAATATAAAAATTAAGGATGCGGTTGCAAATCAAAACAAGACTCATCCCCAACATCATAGAAGAGAGAATAGTAATAGCGATCGGGCGTTTGACAGTTCGAGATTTCATCATGCTCATAGTATGAATTTTAGATTTAAAAAGAACATCGTACTGGAATTTCCTTAGAAACCATTTAAGAATTGCCTAGATCCCCCACAACCCCCCTTATAAAGGGGGGAGAATTTAATGCTTCCCCCTTTATAAGGGGGATTGAGGGGGATCTTTTAGAGCTTTTAACCGCAGGAAGTAATTCTTAAATGAGTTCTTACTATTAAGGTTGACTGAGATAGCGCGGCAAATTGCGAAATAACTTGCTAGATTGCATCATACGGAATGTGTAATAACTAGCAGTTGGCAAAAAGATAACCATCGACCAGCCAAACTGATCGGGTACTTCTAGTTGAAAGAATGAGGGGAAAGCTAACATCAAAACTGCGGAAATGCCAACCGATAGAAAGCCGAGAATCGCGGCTCCAGAATTTTTGGCAAAAGTACGCACTTTCCATATCGATATATTGGTAATATTCCAAAATACAAATAGACAGAAAAGCATCCCAATAAGAGTACTCACGCATTGCGCTTGACCTCCAGCTATATCTTGAAAAGCTTCCGAATTAATTACAGTCGAACTATAGGGAACCTTAAGCAATGCCCAACCGCTAATGTAATAGGAAAAGACATAGCCTATGGTCATTGCGATCGCTCCAAAAATACCAGCAATGCAACTGTAGCCCAAGACATCGCGTAAGAAATTCTCAAGTCTCACAGGTTTTAGCCAGCCAAAGGCAATCCAAATTGTCGGGAAACCCACTACTGCCATCGTTAAAACTGTCATATGGCGAGGCTCAACTGGAAATGGAAGTTGCACAAATCCTGCAAAGGAAATCGTCAAAATCACCATAATATTCTTGGTGAGGTACAGTAATGCCGTAGAGAGAATCTTTTGTTTGATGTCATCTCCTGCGGTAAAGGCTTGTGGTAAAGCTGACAGATTGTTGTCCAGCAGAACAATATCTGCCACATCTTTACTGATCTGTGCGCCATCATTCATGGCGATCGCCAGTTGTGCTTCCTTGAAGGCTGGTACATCATTGACCCCATCGCCGACCATTCCCACATAGCCACCACGCTTGACCATTGCCGAAATTAGGCGGCGCTTCATGTCGGGGGTGATTCTGCCAAAGACAGCGCCAGAAGAGGCGGCTCGGCTAAAAGTAGGTGCATCCATTGACTCTAGAGTCTTTTGGGTAAACACTGCATCATCAGGAACCGCGATTCCTGCTTGACGGGCGATCGATGCGACAGTTTCGACACTATCTCCTGAAATGACTTTAAGTCGAATATTTTTGTTTTGTAATTGAGCGATCGTCTCAACTACGTCAGGACGCAGACTGTCTTCAAGTAAAACCAAGCCGCGATCGCGTAGATTAGTTGGTAAGGCAGGATTTTTTTCAGCAGCATCAAAGCTATCTTCACTGGTAACTACCGCGATCGCCCGCAATCCCTGTCTTCCATATTGTTTAGCTTTCTCCTGCATTTCAGGGCTGGTAAATAAGATTTCAGGCGCACCGACCATAATCGTTGTACCAATATCGATCGCGATCGCCCCCCATTTGCGACCAGAGCTAAACGGAACTTCGCTAACAAACTTGGCTGGCGATCTAGGCTTATCTGTAAAAGTTGCCATTGCCTTAGCACTGCTATTCTGCGAACCCATCAGATTGGTATAAAGGGCAATTAACTCACGGAGTGAATCCTCATCAGTATCTCCCAAAGGGACAATCTCTTTAACAACAAGTTTGTTTTGAGTCAGCGTTCCCGTTTTGTCAGTACAGAGAATCCGCACACTATTCATCGAATCAACGGCATTGATCTTTTGAATCAAGGTACGCCGCTTACTAATTTCTACTGCACCGATCGCAAAGGCAACGCTAATCGAGAGGATTAAGCCTGCTGGCACAAAGCTATTGATGATTACCGAAGCATAGCGAATCGTATCCACCATTGTTCGCCCCGAATTGAGGCTGGATGCAACATGCAAGAACGCCGCCACAATCAGCACTAGCACAAAAATCTCGACGAGAACATCAATTTTTTTCTGTAAAGGCGTAAAGACTCGTTTATATACCCGTGATGATTGCGATAACTTCACCGCATAGCTTTCATTACCAATTTTGTCAGCTCGAAATACGCAACTTCCTGCTAAACAGAAAGAACCCGACAGCACAATATCGTCAATTTGCTTCGCCACGGGATCAGATTCCCCTGTGAGCAGTGATTCATCCATTTCCACGTTTTGCGATATCAGTACTGCGCCATCTACAGGAGCACGATCACCCGGATTTAGCTCGATCAGGTCATCACGTACCACCTCACCCACGGGAATCTCTCTCGATTCACCGTCACGCCGTACCTTCACCTTCTGCACTGACAACAGCGCTAATTTATCTAGCGTCAGCTTGGCTTGAATTTCTTGGGCAACACCCACAAGAATATTCATAAATACCGAAAACCCTGAAAAGATGGCATCGGTAATTTGTCCAAGCGCCATCATCAAGATTAAGATCACGCCAAAGGTAACGTTAAATAATGTAAAAACGTTTTCTTGGAAAATGTCTTTATAAGTGCGACTCGATCGCATCACTACGACATTGATATCACCACGCCGCCTTCGATCAGCGACTTCAGCTTCACTCAGTCCTAGTTCAGGATTTATTTCGACATTGGGCGAGGCGATCGCAGGCAAGTCTGGCGTATTGGCTGGTGTAGGTTGTGGCATAGACACAGAGGTATCATTTTTAGTAAGCAGTATAAGATCTCTAAGTCAATATTGAAAATCAGAGTTTAAACTTAATATCTATGATTACGTTGCAAGTAAATGGTGATGATCGCACCTGTGAGTCAAATCTCACAATGATTGAATTATTAAAATATTTAGGAATGAATCCTCGCCTAGTAGCTGTGGAATATAACGGCGAGATTTTACATCGACAACTTTGGGAAAACACGATTATCCAAAATAGCGATCGCTTAGAAATCGTCACCATTGTTGGTGGAGGCTAAAAATCTCTACAGATTAAGAGCGCTATAATTTGGTCAGTACATCTTAAATTAACTAGCATCACAGGCAATTGGCATCGGCTATGATCGCAACATCACAAATTCCCCAGTCTCCTCTCCACTTGGAAGAGAGGGCTGGGGGAGAGGGTAAAAATCTAATGCGGGTTGGCGATCCTAATCAAGCGATTAACTCCACCTTTACCCCTGCTGACCCGCGATTTTTCAATGAATTTTGCGATCGCTGTAGTCTTAATTCGCAACTTTCCACCCTTGATCAAGCAGGACGCAGTACCAGAAATGTGATGCGAGCTGCAAACTATATGCTGCATTGGGTCAATCATTCCGAATATGTCAAGATTGAGAAGCCTTTTCGTCAGCAAAGAATTCACCCAGTCGATGCTGATGACCCACAAAAAAATGCTAATCCTGAACCCATTGGTAAAGGTGTAGAAATTTATTTACCCAATACTGTCGATGATATTGAGCATGAGATGACGATGATCGGCGATCGCATTAAGCAATTACTTGATCAAGATCCCCAACTGAGTATCGCCATACTAGTCCGTCAACATAATCAAGGGCGCTTTGTTGCTGAGTCTCTGGCATGGCTAACTAAGGAGCATGAGATTAAAATCTATGATGTTGAACAAAGCGATCGGCGATCGCGCGTACCGATGGATATGTTGGCGATTTTGCAATTTATGGAACGCCCTCACTCTCCTGACAATCTCAAATTAGCATTAGAAGTTCTCAAAGATCGCCAGAAAATTTCATCACAGCAAGATCTCAATGCCCTTGCCAGTAATCCTGAAAAATTTCTCTATCCGACTCTACTAGATCCAGCTTTATCAAGCCTTGCCCAAGAAGCCCAAGCTAAATGCATCGGTTTACTACGCGCTAAAATCGAACTTCCGTTATATAACCTAATTCCCTTTATCGCCTTTACGATCTACGACGAAGAGGCAGGACTATTGGCAACTGCTGATAAATTAGGCGATCGCCTTAATCAGCAATTGGTGGGCAACTACTCCATGCAAACTGTAATCGAATCATTAAGAGAAATTGTCGAATCAGAGAACTTTGAAGCAGTCGAAGATGAGAATCTGGAAGGACGCTATATGACAGGGGGACAGGTAACCTTGATCAGTCTACATAAAGCCAAAGGACTAGATTGGGATGTGGTCTTCATGCCCTTTCTGCACAAACGTATTTGTCCAGGGGAGGCTTATATTCCCGAATCTGTGAAGTTCTTAGGTGACTTTGGGTTACCTGAAGTGACAAGGGCGCAAATTAGAGCGATCGTCCATAGCGATCGCCTCCCTAATGCCGAGGAAGCTTGGAGACAATGCGGTTACCTCAAGCAAGCCGAGGAGTTTCGGCTACTCTACGTTGGCATGACCCGCGCCAAAAGACTACTATGGCTATCGGCGGCTCAATCTGCTCCATTCAGTTGGAATACTCTAGAAAATCGCACTGAAAATGCTGCTATTTGTCCTGTGATTACGGAGCTAGCTAAGAAATTCCCTGAATTTGTCTCGTGAGAGTTTGTGTCGAGGCGCACCCCAAAAGATATAATCGCTTAAGACTTATTTACATAATCATAGACACAATCACAGATTTATATGGCAGAGGTTACTTTTTTCAACGCCCTCAGAGAAGCGATCGATGAGGAAATGGAGCGCGATCCAGCCGTTTATGTTTTAGGCGAAGACGTGGGGCATTATGGCGGCTCCTACAAAGTAACCAAAGACCTTTACAAAAAATATGGTGACTTACGCCTACTCGACACCCCGATCGCCGAAAATAGCTTCACAGGTATGGCGATCGGCTCAGCAATGACGGGTTTGCGCCCAATCATCGAAGGCATGAACATGGGCTTTTTGCTGTTAGCATTTAACCAAATCTCCAATAATGCGGGGATGCTACGCTATACCTCTGGCGGTAATTTCAAAATTCCCATCGTCATTCGGGGGCCTGGTGGCGTTGGTCGTAACCTCGGCGCAGAACATTCACAACGTCTCGAAACCTATTTTCAAGCTGTGCCTGGGATTAAAATGGTGGCTTGCTCCACGCCTTACAATGCCAAAGGCTTACTGAAGTCAGCTATTCGTAACGATAACCCCATCCTTTTCTTTGAGCATGTGTTGCTATACAACCTCAAGGAAGATATTCCTGATGAAGAATATTTGTTGCCTCTCGACAAAGCTGAAATCGTGCGTGAAGGTAGCGATGTTACTATTCTCACCTATTCAAGAATGCGCTATCACGTTCTCAAGGCTGTTGAGACTCTAGTTGACAAAGGTTACGATCCTGAGGTGATTGACTTAATTTCCCTAAAGCCTTTGGACATGGAAACCATTGTTGCCTCGTTGCGTAAAACCCATCGGATTGTGATTGTTGAAGAAGGAATGCGCTGTGCCAGTATTGGGTCAGAGATTATTGCTTCGATCAATGACAGCTATTTTGATGAGCTTGACGCACCGATTGTACGTTTAGCGGCTCTTGATGTCCCCACCCCCTATAACGGTGGCTTAGAAAATCTGACAATTCCTCAACCTGAAGATGTGATTGACGCAGTTGAGAAGTTACTTGCTTAAGTCTTAACGCAAAGCGCTATAACTTAACAAGAGAAAAGAGGATTTGGAAACCAAATCCCTACATATTTGTAAAAGTAGGGGCTTGGTCTCCAAGCCCCAATCTCAGGGTTTCAGGTAACATCAGTTCCTAAAAGAAAGGAGGCGCTACGCGCCTCCTTTCTTTTAGGATACTTCCAGTAAATCTTGCCAACAAGTTGTGTATTTTGGTGATCGCTGCTCAGATTTAGATTTCCAAACTTGGATTACTCCAGTACCCGCAAATCGTAAGGTATCTCTGCCATATATTTCATTGATCGTATCCATCACACTCATCAGATTGCGCGATCGCATCTTTTCTTCATCATTACTAACATCAAAAAGATTGCCTTGAATCTGTTGCTCAGATACAAGCCCTGTCATGATCACACCAGCTTTTTTAAAATGTTGTCCTTGACGATAAACACTTTCCGTTAACTGTGATGCAACACGGGATAGTTCGAGCGTGTAGTTCGTGGATAAATCTAATTCTGCGGTAGCGCTATTAGAGTAGAAATTATCGCGAAAAGGACTAGTTCTCGCAAAAACAGTAATCACGCTAGCAGCTTGTTTCTGCCGTCGCAGTTTTTCGGCAGCTCGATGGGTAAAAGAGGCGAGCGCTTCCTTTAGTTCAGACAGCTTATTAATCGACTGCGGAAAAGATCGAGAGACACAGGTTCCTTTTTTGGGATTAGCCACTAATTCCATTGGTAGGCAAGATTCTCCTTTTAATTCTCTTTGTAGTTTAAGACCGACAATACCCATTTTGTTAAGAATCAATCCTTCATGGGCTTCTTTCAGATCTAAAGCTGTAGCGATTCTTCTTTCTTTTAACCAATTGGCATATTTAGAGCCAACACCCCAAATATCACCAACATCCACTTGAGATAGGATTTGATCAATAGATGGATAAACACTGAAATCAAAAACGCCTGATCTAGATTTCTTTGCCATCAGATTAGCTAACTTTGCCAAGGTCTTAGTCGGCGCAATTCCTACAGATACGGGAATTCCTACCCACTGCATCACTCTTTGACGGATCTCGTTGCCATAGGTCGTTAAGTCGCGATATCGAAATCCCGACAAATCGATAAAGGCTTCATCAATGGAGTATATTTCCACATCAGGGGCAAAATAGGCCAGTGTGGACATGACTCGACCTGATAGATCGCCGTAGAGACTGTAATTTGAGGAATAGACTTGAATATTGTGGCGCTTGATCAGTTCATAAATTCGGAATACGGGTACACCCATTTTGATTCCAAGATCTTTCACTTCTTGCGATCGCGCCACTACACAGCCATCATTATTTGATAGAACTACCACAGGTTTACCAGCGATCGCAGGATTAAACAAACGTTCGCAGGAAACGTAAAAGTTATTGCAATCGACTAGGGCGAATCTTTTTGCGGCTTTTCGGTCTAACACAGTGGATGGCATTAGTGACAACTCCCCAAATATGTAGGTCAGAATGTTCGTTAATAAAGATGGTTTGATAGCTTTCGTTCTCAGGAACTAGAGCTATTTCTCCTCTCAGGTAATGCAAGCGTTTGACGGTGATTTCTCCTAGGACGACAGCGATGACAATATCATTGTGAGAAGCTTCAATCGAGCGATCGACGATTAACAAATCGCCATCATGGATATTTGCTCCTGTCATCGAATTTCCTGAAGCTCTCACAAAGAAGGTCGCCGCAGGATGAGTCACCAGATAACTATTGAGATCGAGCTTATGTTCCACATAGTCTTCCGCAGGAGAAGGGAATCCCGCAGGAACAGAACAATTCTGTAATGGCAGTTCTAGTTTAGTACTCATATCAGGAAGATGAATATCTCTAACGCTTTCGGCAAGTCCACTAACCTGTTCTTTTGTCCATGATCGAATATTTACGACGTTCTTATTGGTTTGCAACTGGATATTGAAAGCAGATTGATTATGTCTACTGCTTTTTAGTTGCCTCAATTTGCCTTGATATGGCTCGTCACTTTCCATAGGCTTAATTCCTTTGATTAAAGTACAATATTCAAAACTTTAACACGCTCGCTGATTTATAGCAAGATCAAAGAAGCAGAGACTGCAAAAAAATGCACTCTCTGCTTCTTTGATCCCAAAGCACAAAATGGCTACGCCATTTTGTGCAGAAATTCTCATTATAAAAATCGGTTTTTTGAAAGCCAACCAAAGGTTGGCTTTCAAAAAATCGATTTTGGTGTTTCCATCGCCGCAGGCGATGGAAACACCAAAATCGGTTTCATAATGAGAATTGCAGCATTTTGTGCCTTCAAAACCCTGTAAAGTTTTGTTTTTTAATTCACAGAAGTGTCGCCACACTTCTGTGAAAATGCAAAACGGTAAGAATCGCTTAGCGATTCTTACCGTTTTGCGTGGCTTGCGGCGTGCTTCGCACGCCGCAAGCCACGATATCTTTTTTAGTTTTTGCTAAGCTGCTTGAGAAATCATTTGAGTAGGTACAGAGACCCAGAGCCGAAATTTTTCTGCATCAGGAGTAATTAATACGGCTAAACCCAAATCTAAGTCTTTTCTACAAACAGCGATCGCTTCGTTCAAGCTGTTGTAAGCCTTGTCAGCAACAAAAGTTTTGCCTAAAAATACAATCCCACGCTCCTTGCCAGTGGTAGTTATGACTTCAATTTGACGAGCTTCATTTAGTGAGTTGAGAATCATGGTTGTTGGATAGTTAGGCTTGCGAACTTTGAAGGAATTACTCTATAGCTATGAGTATTGCTTTCGATAAGTGTCAAGACTGCGATCGCTAATTATTGTTTCTGTGATTTTATGCGTGCTAATTTGTGATTAAAATCACAAATGTCGAAAATAATCTCATAGAATGCTCAACTACCCTAGCCTCTGACAAATATGCCACCCGCTTCTGCATCTATCTCCAAACTTAATAGTCGCAAACAAGAGCCTGCTTCTATTAGCATAGTCAGTTCTCTCCAAAACGATCTGCAAGCATTAGCCAACTCCCAAAAGGCGATCACCCTTGCTGGCTATTTCCAAACAGGACAAGGACAATATGCTGAAGGCGATCACTTCTTAGGAATTACCGTTCCTGAACAGCGAAAGCTTGCCAAAAATTATCGTGACCTAGGTTTTGCAGAAATTTCTGAACTTCTCAACAGTGAATGGCATGAATACCGATTGACTGGGTTATTAATTTTGACCTATCAGTTTGCGAAGGCAACGCCCACCCAACAGCAAGCGATTGTCGATTTCTATCTTGCGAATACCCATGCTATTAACAATTGGGATTTAGTTGATGTGACTTGTCAGCCAATTTTGGGGATATATTTCTTGCAACGCGATCGCCAAATTCTATATCAGTTGGCAAATTCTGCTAGCCTCTGGGAGCAAAGGATTGCGATTGTCACAACGGGTAAATTTATTAAACATGGACAATATCAAGACACCCTAGCGATCGCTGAGTTATTACTGCAACATCCTCATCATCTCATTCACAAAGCCGTAGGCTGGATGTTGCGAGAAGTAGGGAAACAGGATCGTTATGTCTTATTAGAATTTCTAGACCAACATGCTAGCCAAATGCCTCGTGTGATGTTGCGCTATGCGATTGAGCATTTTGATCAGCCTCAACGACAAGCATACTTACAGCGCAAACCCTAATAGAAAAGGGCGCTAAGCGCCCTTTTCTATTAGGGTTTGCTTTCAGTTTTAAAACTTAACTCTGTGCCGTTGAGAATACGCTCGATATTAGAACGATGTAACCAAATTACAAAGATACAGCCTACCGTCACAAAACCCGAATAAACCATATTTCCCTGCAATGTCCACATCAAAACTGGGGCAGCAGTAGCCGCAGAAATAGAGCTAATCGAAACAGTACGCCAAATTGCCATAGTCGCCAACCAAATACTAAAAGCAGCGATCGCCACAGTCCAATTCAACATAGACAAAATTCCGATCCCTGTTGCCACAGACTTACCACCCTTAAATCCTAACCACACTGGACGGCTGTGACCAATCAGCGCCAGCATCCCTGCCCCAATAACAAATAGGGATAAATTATTAGTAATCGGTACTTGAGTAAGTCCAAACGCTGAAGCCAAGAGCGTTTGCAAGTAATTTGCGGACTGCATCATGTAAATGGCGATCACCCCTTTGGCAAAATCCACTAGAAATACACTCATCCCTGCAAATTTACCCACATTGCGCCAGACATTTGTAGCTCCCGTCGATCCTGAGCCAAGCTGGCGAATATCAATACCCGCCATCCGCCCCACTAAATACCCAGTGGGAAAAGATCCTAAAAAATAGGCGATCACAAGCAACAGATAGGGAAACCACATAAGCTGAATTTCATAAACAATAGGGGCAAGCGCAAGCGCTACCCCTATTCTCCAATATTGTGGTAACTACAGCGCTTTGCGCTTTCTTAAAAACCAAAGGAAATTTTCAAAGTTTTCCTTGGTCTAGCGATCGCTATTCTGGTTGGGACATAATACCAATTCACAGAAGTGTGGCTACAATTCTGTGAATTAAAAGCCAACCCCTGTGATGCCAAGGCACAAAATAGCGTAGCCATTTTGTGCCTTGGCATCACAGCAAGAGCAATTGGTTTTTAATCCACTACAGAATTTGCTAATAGCTTTGCAGACAGAGAAATTGTAGTGATTCGCGATAAAACTAAACTGAAATTTGCTATGTATGAATGCTTATTTTGGGTTCAGACTGTTTTGAATAACGATCGCTTGTTTGCGATCGCTTACTCCCAACTTGTGCAAAATTGTATGAATATGCACCCTTACTGTTCCTGACGAAATATAAAGGATATCAGCGATTTCTTGATTGGTCTTGTGTTCAGACATTAAAACGAGAATTTCTTTTTCCCTTCGCGTCAAAGTATCAATTTTTGATCCCGATGATTCATCTAAAGTAAGTTCAGAAGATTGATTTTGAAAAGTATGTTGGATTTCGGCAGTAGCCGTAGCATCCCACCAAGAGGCTCCTGCAATCACTGAGCGCATCGCCAAAATTAACGTCTCGGCAGCAACGCCCTTAAGACAGTAACCCTGTGCGCCTGCGGTGACTAAACGGGAAATAAGTGATCGCTCATTACGTGAAGTGAGTACCAAAATTGGTAAGTTCGGATGATTGATTTTGATTTGACGACAAGTTTCTAGTCCACCCAACCCTGGTAAACCGATATCAAGCAGGACGAGATCAAAGGGCTGCTGTTTGGCAAGATCGATCGCCGTTTCTCCATCATTAGCCTCCGCTAAAACTGCAATTTTAGTTTCCTGTTGCAAGCGTACCTGTAGACCGAGGCGAAAGAGTTCGTCGTCTTCAACTAACAGGATTTTGAGGTGATCTAAGGTCATTTTTTTAGAGTAAGCTTCAGCAGCAAGCATCATCAAAGTTGAAATGATATTGTCAATTCAATCTGGCAGGATACCGATCCTGTTTAGGCACTGTTATGGGATGAATAGGGCAAAGCTGGCAGACGAAATCCAAAAATTGCACCTTGGGGATGATGATTTTCTGCCCAAATTGTACCGCCATGGGCTTCGATAATTTGACGAGTTAGGTATAGCCCTAGCCCAGAACCAGTAGCTAAGCGATCGCTCTGCCCTTGATAAAACCGCTCAAATAGGTAGGGCTGCTCGTCAGGTTTAAGGCACTGGTCAGCTAATGAGGGATAGGTGCTGAAACGTCCATTTCAAGCCGATAAAAAAGGCGGAAATACGTCGATCACGTTTTAGATGACCAGTGCCAGGTTTAAGCCCTGCACCAACGTCAATTACTTGGACAATCTGATGCGAAGATTGGGTTTGTAGCACTAATTCTACTTTTGCACCACGCGGAGAATGATTAATTGCATTGGTTAGTAAATTTGCAAAAACTCGCCGCAATTGGAAAGCATCACCATGCACCCACAGGAATTTACGAAAGTCTGATTCTCCATAATGGAGGTTCAAATAAACGCGACGACTAGTAGATAGACTCAAAAGCGAAGCTGCTACATCTTCCGCGAGAATGGCTAAGTTAATTGGTTCTAATTGTAATTGCAAACCTTCCGTTTCATTGCGATAGACATCAAGGAGAGTTTCCACTAGTTGCAAACTATTCTGATGACTGCGAATCATGGTTGCGACTACAGTTTTTTGTTTGGCATGAATAGTTCCAAATTGTTCACGGTCAAAGGCTTGGAGAGGGTGTGACCAGAATTTGATGTAAGAGAGAAAAGGTGATAAGGTTATAGAGTTTGGACAACCAGTAAGAGAAAGATTAATGTATGGATACAACAATAATTGAGAGCAACGAGAAATTTGTAACCCTGCAAATTAAGATACCATACAGCAA
>Ga0172367_10006970_pt1 | contig 13080 bp, 19 predicted proteins | sample Lak10m_FD_114542 | JGI IMG/M metagenome (GOLD analysis project Ga0172367, IMG submission 114542) | Freshwater microbial communities from Kabuno Bay, South-Kivu, Congo - kab_022012_10m | ecosystem: Environmental > Aquatic > Freshwater > Lake | place: Democratic Republic of the Congo: South-Kivu...
GAAAAAGATAGAAAAGAAAAAGCAGATAAAGCATTAAAAGAATATAAAGAAAGTTTACAAGATGAATTTGACGTTTTAAAATCCCAATTAGAACTACGTAATCAATTTGGTATTATTAGTGAAGCACAATATCAAGAAGCATTATTTGGATTAAGAGCAGAATATGCTGAAAAAGATAAAGATTTAAGAGATGCAGAATTAGATGGTATTAAATTCTTCCTTGATAAAGCTAGAGAATATGGCAAACAACAAGAAGATATTAACAAAGATATTACCCAATCATATCTTGATTTAGGTGATAATATTGCAACTGTATTTAGTAGAACAGCTACTTTGTTTGAACAAGGCAGTGCTGCATCTAAAGCATTTGGTGTGTTATCTGTAGTTGCAAATGCAGCATCAGGTATAGCATCTGCTGTAATTAGAAACCAAGAAGCACAAGCAGCATATAATAAAACAATTGCTGAAGGTACTGCAGGTATAGGCTCAGCAGCTATATTGTTAACAAACCCAGTTACTGCAGCATTAGGTGCTGCTAGATTAGTTGCATCAAAAGCAGCTATTGCTACTGCTACTGCAGGTAAAATATCTTCATCTACAGCAGCTAAAATACAAATTGGTACTATTGCTGCTACATCAGCATTACAAATTGCTGCTATATTAGGCCAGAAAAAATCATCTGCAGGATCAACAAGTACAGGGGGTGATGCAGCAGGTGGTGGAGGTACAACTACACTTGGTTTAGGACCAACAGTAAGTGCTCCACAAGTAGGTGCAGGTGCATTTAATCAACAAGGTCAAATTGCAGGTATTGTTGCAGGAACACTTGCAGCAAACCAATCAGTAGGCAGACCAATACGCGCTTATGTTGTAGGTAATGATATTACTACAGAACAACAGTTAGACAGACGTATTAGAACTGCAGCTAGATTAGGAGGATAGTGTTATAATACTATAAATTAATTATATGCCAAATAAACCATTACGCAGAAAATACCGCATGTTCATTGATGAGGAAGACATAGAGAGTGGTGTTTATGCTATTTCATTAGTTGAATCTCCTGCTATTGAGGAGAATTGGATTTACTTATCTAAACAATACAAAATTGAACTAGCTGAAGCAAACAATGAAAAACGTTTGTTAATTGGCCCAGTATTGATTCCAAATAAAGAGATACCACGTATTGATCCTGAAACAGGAGAAGAGTATGATATTGTATTTGATGAAAAGGTAATTGAAAAAGCAGCACAATTGTTTTTACAACGCCAGCATAACAATGACTCAACATTAGAACATAGTGGAGAAATTGATGATGTATCTGTTGTTGAATCATGGATTGTAGCTGATTCAAATGCTGATAAATCTAACGCATACGGTTTATCCTATCCTAAGGGTACTTGGGTAGTGATGACTAAGGTAAACAATGATAACGTTTGGGAAGACTACGTTAAAACAGGTAAAGTAAAGGGATTTTCACTAGAGGGACTTTTTGGCCATAATCTTGTTGAAGCCTCAAAGCAAACAGCAGAATTAGTTTTATCTGAGCAGATAAACGTTTTTGATGATGAATATGCTGAAGAGTTACTTGCATCAATAAAAGGTATTATTAAAAAAGATGGCCGTATAAAAGATGGTCAATATGTTGAGTTAGAAACTTACAATGATTATCCTGATACTGTTAAAAACGCCGCTAAACGTGGTATTGCATTAAATGAAAAAGTTGGGAATAAATGTGCTACATCTGTGGGTAAAATTAGAGCACAACAATTGGCTCAAGGTAAGCGTATATCCGTCCAAACAATTAAACGCATGTATGCGTACACCTCAAGAGCTAGAGAATTTTATAACCCAGATGATACTTCAGCTTGTGGAACAATATCCTACCTCTTATGGGGAGGGGACCCAGCTAATAGATGGAGCGCAGCTAAATTAAAAGAATTAGGTTTGTTTGAAGGTGAAACAGCAGTAAGTGTTGGTTCATCTTATGCTGGTCAGTTTGGTCCTACTAAGGATAAAAAAAAAGCTGAGTTAGAAACAGTATATATTATTGCTCCAACATCAGAAAAAAATAAAAAACGTTTTCCTGGTAACAGAGGCGTTATGCATTTTCCTTATATTGCACCTGCAATGTTAGAAGAATGTCCCCCAGCAACTCAAGATATAGCACTTAATCTTAAGAATAGACAGATAGCCATAGACCAAGCAAATTATGGTCCGCTTAATCCAAATGAGCCAAATGAAGAATATTGGCAGAAAAAAGCGGATCAATTTGGTGGTGATGTAGAAGCAGCTAAAAAAGCACGTTGTGGCAACTGTGCATTTTTTGATATTAGACAACAAACGTTAGCTTGTATAGAAGCTGGTATAGGTGAGGAAGATGATCCTGAATTAGTTGTAGAGGCTGGGCAATTAGGATATTGTGAAGCATTTGATTTTAAATGCGCAGCAGCTAGAACATGTGATGCTTGGGTAGTTGGTGGTCCAATTGAAGATGATGAATATGATAGTGAATATGAGGATGATTATGATGATATAGAATTAGCTGAGGTAGGACCACGTGGTGGAATTAAATCATCACCTAAAGCACCTAAATCAGATACACCTAATCCAAACCCAAAAGGTAAAGGTACAGCAAAAGGTGATGCATCAGGAAAACGTGGTGCTGAGGTAAGTGCTCAAGATGAAAAAACATTAGCTGATAAAGTAGCTGAGTTTAATAAAAAAGAATCAAATACTAAAAACGGTAAAGCAGGTTTAGGTGCACTTAAATCAGTATTTCAACGCGGTTTAGGTGCTTATAATACATCACGTTCTCCATCAGTAGCAAGAGCAGGTGGTGCACGTCAATGGGCTTTAGCACGTGTAAATGCATATTTGTATTTGTTAAAAAATGGTAGACCACAAAACAGAGCATACACTCAGGATAATGATTTATTACCTAAAGGACATCCAAAAGCAGAATAATGTTTAAATCAGGTACACAAACATATTTAGACAAATTAAATAAATTTGTTGACTTAGGTAGAACAAAAGATATTATTGCTATTGCTGAAAGTAGAGCAATGGCTGAAGAAATAAAACAAAATGTTATTGATCAACTTGATTTTTATGATCACAATAACACAGGTACATTAGAAAACAGTATTGGCGTTAGACCACTTGGTGATGGTGAATTTGGAGTAACAGCAGTTGATTATGCTAAGTATGTGAATGGGTATGATAGAGAGAAGACAGGAACTGGGTTTGTTGATGATGCTGTGAACCAAGCTATACTTGACATAGGTCAAGACGCTGAGGTAAACATTTAAGTATGGACCAATCAAATTTTTATTCAGTACTAATAACATTAATTACAGTACTGAGCGGTTCAGCAGCGTTCCGCTACTATGAAAAACGCGCAATGAAGAGAGAACGTGATGAGGATTTTATAAAAAATGATTGCAAAGATAGAATTGCTAAGTTAGAAGCATTGTTAGAAGAATCATCTAAAGAAAAAGATGAGATGAGACAAACAATACTTGAACTTACAGCGGCAGTAGCTGAATTAAAAACAAAGGTAGAATTTCTACAAGAAAAAAATAAACACGGTTTGTAGCCGTTCTTTATGTAGTATGTTTAGTAAGAAGAGGCGCTCATTTCTGAGCGCCTTCTTCCGTTATAAGACAAATTTAGCAGTGTGAAGTAAATATAAGACAAGTATTTTGGGTAACCAAAAAAAGAGGAGACTGTAGAAACAGCCTCCGTGATAAATCCTACATAATGGCAGTTATGTGAATAATCTGGGTATAAATACTAAAATAACAAGCTTTCAATTGGTTTTAATTCATAAGTTGGTCCTTGTTGTAATATATCATCAGTACTAATATATCCAGATATATCAACAATTATGTTATCTTTAAATAAACGTCTATAAGATTCCAACATCATCCAACCGTTTTTTCTATATATACCTTCTTTATGTTCTAACATTGGTGTACTAACAACAACATAATCAATTCCGTACTTAACTAGTGATGATTTTTTCCAATATGAAAAACCTGATTTAACATCAATACGGGCATTAATAGAGGGGATATAAAAATCTGTTGGAGAATGTTTGCGTTTATCTGCTTTTTTACAATAAACAAAATCAATACCATTTAATATTAAATAACCGTACACACCAGCTTCAGCTAAAGCGCCTTTAGCAGCGCGTGCATACTGGTAGTGTTTTAGGTCTGTATCAGTAAATGAATTAAGATGGCTGTGATCATAATATCTAGTTGATCTTAGTTTTTCTTTAAAACTAGCTTGAAATGCATCTGTTTGAAACAAATCAGAATTAAGTGTTATTGTCATAATTGGCTAATTAAATAATTGTAGTATCTGCGTTTTCTGCTACTAAGAGCAATTCTCAGATAAGATGGTGTATAAAACAAGTTCCCCGTTTTTATCACCCTTTTAGGCGTTGATTCACCGCCTTTGAATATAGACATCACATGCATTCTACTTGAATGATAGCTATGGTAAAAACGTTCAAATTCATAACTTGGTTTTCTCATACCAATAAATATATGAAAAAAACAAAGACAAACAAACGTTTTTGCGTATGTGACAGACCACACTTATCTACGTAACGTAGAACGTAACGTAGAACGTAACGTGGGAACGTAACGTAGTAACACTTCATAATTAGGCAAACGTTATACGTTTATTTCATCCCCCGTTTATACGGTCTGGCAGTGGTTTGGCCGCGGTAGAGAAATATTTGATTTGGAAATTTGTTTTACATATATTTATTAACGCAATATAGAATATATGGAAAAAATAAAACGTTGTCAAACCTGTAAACAGGAACTACCTGTCACTAATTTTTGCAAAAATAATAGAAGTAAAGATGGATACAATTATCATTGTAAACCATGTGTAAAAGTGTATCAAACATCTATTAAAGATAGATTACAAGCGTATCAAAAAGAATATCAAAAAAAGTACAGAGTAGAAAATAAAGAATCTCTTTATGAGTATATAAAAAACTGGACTATAGCCAACCCAGAAAAAGCTAAAGCATCTCATATAAAAGCATCTGCAAAATATAGAGCAAAGCAGAAACAACTTCAGAATGAACAATAACCAATTGGTAGAACACACATACCGCAAACATCATACCTGGTTATTGCAGTGCGCGTTTAATTTTACAAATAGCAAAGATAAAGCAAATGAGTTAGTGCAAGATCTCTATCTTAAATTACTTGAACTAAAAAACATTGAAAAAATTGCGTACAAAAATGACGTCAACTTATTTTATTTGTATAAAATGTTGCGTAGTATATTCTTGAACGGGACAAAGAAAAGTGTAGCAATATTGTCAATTGATGAACAATTACACAATTTGTCCCAACAAGAATATGATTATGAAGCAGATCAGTTGTTTGAAGAAATGTTAGCATTAACACATGAGGCGTTAGATAAAGAATATTGGTTTGGTAAACAATTATTAAAAGTATATGTTGAAGAAGGACATAGTATCCAGTCATTACATAATGCTACAGGTATTAGCAATTCAACAATATGGACACAATTAAATAAAACTAAAAAATTTGTAAAAGAATATGTAAATAAAAATAAATAAAAATGGATTTACAAGGCAGAGCATTATGCAGTGCATTTCATACCCCAATAATAAATTTCCTTTCATCACATGAAGGTGCTTATTTAGAAATTGGAATTTTCTATGGTCATTTTTTAGCACAAATAGCAAATAGATTTCCAGACAAAACAATATATGCAATTGATCCTTTTATTGATGATGGTAATACAACATGGATTACAGGTGAAGAAAGACATCAATCAATCCCAGAAGTAAAAAAAATAGCATTACATAATATATCTCAGGTTAACAACGTTGAGTTATTTGAAATGACAACTGAAAAATTTATTAAAAATCCGTTTGCTAAAGATGTTTTAAAAAATGTTAGTTGTGTATTGATTGATGGATCTCACCATTATGATGATATTAAACATGACTTAGAATTAGTAATGCAAATTGAAAATGATTATGATAAGATGGTTGCGTTTGATGATGTTAAATTAGATGATGTAATTAGAAGTATTGATGATTTTAAAAATACTATTTCAAATAGAATAACACATATAGACAACAATCCAGATTACGTAGCTATTTACTTTAAATAAAATAATATGAAACTAAAATTAGGTGATATTGTAGAAAAATTAATTGCTATTGTAACTTTAGGTTATGGTAAACGTATTGCTGATTATGTAGCTAAAAAAATGGGTTATGAAACGTGTGGATGTGAAACGCGTAAAGAATGGTTAAATACATTATTCAGTAAAAATGATATAAAATTATGAAAAGAGCACTATCTTATTTTTTAATAGCCGTTTTGTGTTTTTTATATATTCTTATAAACGGTATAATTCAAATATTTAAATTAATTCAAAAACCACTGCAATACTTAATTGAAAAATTAGATAAATTAATTTCTAAAGTTAATACACAATGAATAAAGATCAAGCATTAGAAGTAAAAAGTGTACTAATGGATATACGTGGATCTATTCCTGCAACGCATGTAGATAGAATTTACCATTATTACAAAACTTTTATTGATCCAAGTTATGGTAAACCTTGTACTTGCCAACCAAAATATTGGAACGCAATGTTAGTATCATTAAGAGACAGAGTAGAAGAAACATTAAGTTATGAACAAGTACAAACAACCAAAGAGACCAATCAGGGAGGAGTTTAAAAAAAAACTGAGTAAACTTAAAGTTGATATACCACTTGAGGAAGGTATTAAAACATTAATGGTTATGGATCAAATAAGGTTAGGTAAAATAAAACTGTTAACGGCTGAAGAACGTGATGAATTAGAACGTAAATATGAAGTAGGTAAGTATAGAAAATGGGTGTACAATGATGCTGATGTTAAAGCAGCTGAAGAAAAATCTAAAGAAATAGATGGTAGATATAAAATAAAAGGTAAAAAATACAATCCCTCAAGTGTATACACAACTAAAAAATCAATAGAAGAAGACTACAAACAAAAATTAAAAGAGCTTTATGGCTAAAAGTATTAGAAGTAAAGAAGAACGTAAAATAACATTTGGTAAACGCAAAAAAGGCCAAGCAAAAAAATCATATAATAAACACAATGCAAAATCAACCTACCACAGACGTAACGCTAGTAGATAATAATGAACAAGAAGTAGTACGTGAATATGTAGACGGCTTAGAAAACAATATTGAGTACTTTAAAGAGTGGTCTGCTATATATAAAACACAACGTGATATAGCCCGTAGTAAAGTATCATTTCTAGAAATGAAAGTTATGCAATTACAAGAGGTTATAAGACAATTACAAAATGCTAGACGTTAATCTACATGCTTATGGTGTAATCTACATGATTACAAACCATATAAATCATAAGTACTACATTGGTAAAAAATGTCTTCACAAAGGCAAGAAATGGGACAACTATTGGGGTAGTTGTAAAGAACTAATTAATGACATAAAGAAAGAAGGTAAAGAAAATTTTAGTAAAAAAGTATTAAGAAATTGTTATGGCAACTTAGAGTTAATATATTATGAGATAGATACTATGATACGTTACAATTGGTTAAGTGAGAAATGCTATAATCAAAATATAAGCGGTAAATATTTTAAATCTAAACTAATATACACAAATGAAAGAGAAGACAACTACTATGGAGAAGAATTATGAGTCAGCAATGCTAGGCGGTCCAGATGAACCAGCAATTGATCCAAACGGATTTTATTACATTGACTTTGACAAAATAACCCGTGCTGAGGATATTGTAGCAATAATGGCAGCAGTTAATTTTAGTTTTGTTGGCAACCACCCACGCATTCATTTAATTGCACATTTGTTGGATAGAGAAAACGTTCAACATCCTCCTGCTATGCCACAGCCTGAAGTACCTAAATTAAAGAAAATTGTATTACCTAAACGTGGTAAGGGATTGAAGATACCAACACCATCACCAATTCCAACTCCAACGCCAACTCCTACACCAACAAATGAAGACGGCGGTGATGTGTTATAACATCAAACAACCGTAAAATACCGTATATGCCATTTGAACAAGGACATGAACATGCAGTTGGTAGACCTAAAGGTGTAGGTAATAAATCAACAGAAACAATACGTACTGCATTTGCTATGTTAGTTGAGGACAACTTAGCTAATATGCAGGGTTGGTTAGAGACAGCTGCAGAACAAAATCCAGCTAAAGCACTACAAATCATAAGTGACTTAGCACAATATTCATTACCTAAACTCAAACAAGTTGATTCAACAATTGAGGTAGGTGATAGTATAATTAATAAAGTAACTATAGAAGTAAATGCCAAGAGATCTGACAATACAAGCAACAACAGTATTTCAGAATAATTGGAGTGCAAAAACTAGGTTTGTTGTTAATATAGGTGGTTCACGTTCAACTAAAACATACTCAATACTCCAACTATTGATTGTTAAAGCACTTGAATCAACGGAGCCACTAGTAATTTCAATTGTAAGAAAGTCCCTCCCATCACTGCGTATTAGTGTGATGAGGGACTTCTTCTCTATTTTAAAAGAATTAGATTTATACAATGTTGAATTACACAACAAAACAGAAAACACATACATGTTAGGAAACTCATTGGTGGAGTTTTTCTCAATTGATGACGCTCAAAAGCGCAGAGGTACCAAACGTGATCTGTTGTTTGTAAATGAAGCCAATGAGCTAACATGGGAGGATTTCTTCCAATTAAACATAAGAACCACACAACAGGTTTTTATGGACTTTAACCCATCTGAGATATTCTGGTACAATGATCAGATACAACATAGAGATGATGTTACAATTATTCACTCAACATATAAAGACAATCCGTACCTCAATGAGGAACAGATTAATGAAATTGAAAGATTACAATTCACAGATAAACAATACTATCAAATCTATGGATTGGGACAATTTGCTGGTCATGTGGATCTTATATATACTTATATACCTGTTGATGAAATACCAAACTTTGGGGCTAAATTGGTAGCATTAGGTTTAGACTGGGGATATAGCAATGACCCAACAGCAGTAGTTGAAATATGGAAATGGAATGATGCTGTTTACGTCAATGAATTGTTATATGAATCTAATTTAACAAATCAGGATATAGCAAATAAATTAACTGAAATAGGTGTAGACAAATACGTTGAAATAATTGCTGATAGTGCTGAGCCTAAATCAATTGAGGAAATTAGACGTTTTGGTTTTAACATCAAACCAGCAATTAAAGGACCTGATAGTGTAATGAATGGTATTGACATTCTAAAACGTCACAGACTACACATTACAAAGCAATCCGTAAACATAATTAAGGAACTAAATGGTTATAAATGGGTGACAGATAAAGATGGTAATAAATTAAATAAACCAATTGACATGTTTAACCACGCACTTGATGCTGTGCGTTATGTAGCATTAAACAAATTGACAAACAAAACCGCATCATACAACATAAGAATTATTTAATCATGGAAGTAATAATTACATACCCTGAATCATGGGTAGACATTAAATTAGAAAAATACCTACAGTATTATAAGCAAATTAAACCATATCAAGAAACAGAAGATTACACTAAAAAACTAATTGAATTAGGTGCATATTATTTCTGTGATATTGATCCAACTGTATTGTATAGCCTACCAGCTACAACATTAGATAAAGTAAATAGTAGACTTGTTAAATTAATGGAATCATCAGAATTACCATTAGTTAAAACATTTATGATTGGTGAAACTGAATATGGTTTTGTACCTAATATTGAGGAAATTAGTTACGGTGAATATCTTGATTTAGTTGAATATTTTAAAGACATGTGGACGTTCATGCCTATCATCATGTCTATTTTATACAGACCAGTTGTTAAAAAATTTGGTGATTCATATACAATTGAATCATATAATGGTACTAATGATGCTAGAATAGAATTATTTAAACATGCATTAACAATGGATGTAGTATTTGGTGCCACGGCTTTTTTTTTAAGTTTGCAGAGAGACTTACTGAACGCTACCCTGACCTTTTCAATCAAGAAGTTGAAGACAATGAGGGATCCAAGAGTTACAGCAGTACTGGAGGATTTACAAAAAAATGGGGATCCTATCAAACAATTGCAGTCCTTGCTAGCAATGACATCACCAAGTTCAATCAAGTAACTGAATTAAATGTACACCAATGTTTGACTTATTTGGTGTATCATATAGACTACAATGAGCATCAATCCCAAATGCTAAAACAGTATCAAATGTTGAAATGAGATTAACAAATGTGGTTATAACACTGAATGAAAAAGTACTTTAGTAGTCCAACAACTAGGAATAGAGTAGAAACAAGACCACAGCCAAAACATAGCTATGGTAATGCAGTACCTAGAGCAGGAATGGAAGCGTGTTTATGCGCTGACAAACTTACATATAGTAAAAAATGTTGTAAGGGATACTTAATAAATCAGGGAATTGGTCAAACCATTTCCCCATACCCTTCTGGAGGTGGATTTAGTTCAGGCTTTAGTAATGGATTTCAAGTAGTACAATAAATTAAAACATTAAAAGAATGTCATCACGTTCACAGGTACTTGTTAATAACACTAATAGTTTTCCTAATAATAATTCAGGTCAAATTACACCTGCAGTATTAAGAGATTTTAATGCTGATTTTATTAATTCAACAGTATTTCTAGATCAAACTAGTTCAATGTCTGTTGCTTCAGCATCACATGCTGATAATGCTACTTCAGCATCATTTGCTAGTAATGCTAATTCAGCATCATTTGCAACTACTGCTTCATTTGCTAGTAATGCTACTTCAGCCTCATTTGCAAGCAATGCCAATTCAGCATCATTTGTATCTACAGCCTCATTTGCAACTTCAGCATCATTTGCAACTTCAGCTTCATTTGCTAGTAATGCTACTTCAGCCTCATTTGCTGCAAATGCAGCCCCTACTCCTACAGGCTCATTACTAGTAACAGCCTCAGTTAATATTAGCACTATTACTTTTACTAAAGGTGATGGTAGCACATTTGATATAACTGTAGCACAATCAGGTTCAGTAGCTACTGCTTCATTAGCTTTAAATTCTGAAAAATTAGGAAATGTATTACCAAGTGGATATGTTACTACAGCTTCATTCAATCCATTTAGTTCATCTATTGCTGGTAGAGTTAGTAGCTTAGAAGCGTTTAGTTCATCATTAGATGCTACATTTGCTACTGATGCTCAATTAAATTCAGCTACAGCTAGTTTAAGTGCTTCAATTAGTGCTTTATCATCTTCATTTTTATCAACAAGTAGCTCACTTAATAGTAGTGTAAGCAGTTTAACTGCAGCTACTTCATCATATATTACTAACGCTCAGACATCAAGCATGTCTGTGTTGAGTGCTTCATTTGCTAGCACAGCGTCATTTGTAAAAAATGCTCAAACAGCGTCTTTTGTTCAAAACGCAGTTTCATCCTCATTTGCTAGTACAGCTTCATTTGTAACATTAGCCCAAACGGCTTCATTTGTTCAAAATGCTATCTCATCCTCATTTGCTAGTACAGCATCCTTTGTAACGTTAGCTCAAACAGCTTCTTTTGTTACAACAGCACAAACTGCTTCCTTTGTTCAAAATGCTCAAACCGCATCCTTTGTTCAAAATGCTCAAACTGCATCATTTGTACAGAATGCAGTATCATCTTCTTTTGCTACTACAGCTTCATTTGCACAAGGTTTAGCTGGTGGTTTGAATATATCTGCCTCAAATATTACTGTAGCAAATAATTTAACTGTAAATGGTACAGCATCATTTGCTTTCACTAAAACAACTACAGGTTCAGCTGTAATCATAGGTGATGAATTTATTATTTTAAATGCAGATACACCTGCAGCTCCATTTGCTGGTATACAGGTTTATGATACTGGATCAGCATCAACCGCTTCATTTGAATGGAATGGTAATGGTGATTATTGGATTGTAGTAGAAGAAACAGGTGCATCAGCAGGTGTACTAACAGGTGTTTCAGGATCTAAAGGATCAGAAGCATTTCCATTAGCAAATAGATTAACTAAAGGATCAGGTAATAATACTATACTTAATTCAAACATTACTGATAATGGTACTGTAGTATCAATTAATTCAAATACATCAATAACTGGTAGTTTAGAGGCATCAGCTGGTATTACAGGTAGTTTATTTGGAACAGCTTCATTTGCTAGCACAGCCTCATTTGTGACACTAGCACAAACAGCATCTTTTGTACAAAATGCCATTAGTGCATCATTTGCAACAACAGCCTCATTTGCACAAACAGCTCAAACATCCTCATTTGTACAAAACGCTATTTCATCTTCTTTTGCTAGTACTGCTTCATTTGTAGCAAATGCACAAACGGCATCATTTGTACAAAACGCAGTTTCATCATCATTTGCAACAACAGCATCATTTGCTTTATTTTCAGGAAGAAATGCTGTAGTTACAAACAACGGAGCTTCACAGTATGTGATAGATGGTATTAATCAACCTGTACTTACATTTGTACCTGGCAAAACATATAAATTTGACTTATCAGGTATTGTTGGTAGTCATCCATTCCAATTCTCACTTACAGCAAATGGTCCTATTCCTTACACTTATAATGTAACTAGTGGCTCTGGTTTTATACAAATAGAAGTTGATTATTATACTTCTCAATCATTATTCTACTACTGTACAAATCACAGTGGTATGGGTAATCAGGCTAATGTATTAAGATCAGAAAACTTAATAAAAAATTCTCAAACAAGTAGTTTGAGTGTTGCAAGTGCATCATTTGCATCTACAGCTTCATTTGTACAAACAGCTCAAACAGCTTCATTTGTACAAAATGCAGTCTCATCTTCATTTGCATCTACAGCCTCATTTGTACAAAATGCCATTAGTGCATCATTTGCATCTACAGCTTCCTTTGTGCAAAATGCTGTTAGTGCATCATTTGCTAGTACTGCATCATTTGTACAAAATGCTGTTAGTTCATCATTTGC
>Ga0172367_10006971_pt1 | contig 13080 bp, 9 predicted proteins | sample Lak10m_FD_114542 | JGI IMG/M metagenome (GOLD analysis project Ga0172367, IMG submission 114542) | Freshwater microbial communities from Kabuno Bay, South-Kivu, Congo - kab_022012_10m | ecosystem: Environmental > Aquatic > Freshwater > Lake | place: Democratic Republic of the Congo: South-Kivu...
GCTTGCGCGATCATTACAAATGGAACGAAGAATCCCAAATTACCGAGCCAGGCGCTTGCAGTTAGCGAGAAGGGCAGGGCTGACAGACTCCACACACCCACGAGCAGGGCGCGATCTGCCCAAACCTGTTGTGCCGAGGCAAGAAAGATCGACCCGCCGACCAATATCAGCGCAGAACCCCAAGCCACCACGCCCAGCGGATTTCCGCTGAGGGCAGAGATGACCGAAAGCGCCGCGAGATTGATAATCCAGTAGGGACGCCCCGTTAATTCGTCCGGAGCGCGGAGCCACATCCAACCGCTGTACAACGCGGTAATCACTGCCAGCCCAAGCAGGAACGGGGTCAACGTGGAGGTGATGCCAGCGGCAGGGACGTGCGCCAGCAGCACCAGGCTCGATACCGCCGATACCAGGCGAAACGAAGTTCCAATGCCGCGCCGCAGGGTGGTTTCAGAAGCGTATGGCAGGTGCAGGGGCAGTACGCCCAGCCGCAAGCCCGCCGCAATCACAAGGTACAATCCCGCGCCCGGCGCGATGGACTGAAAATCGAAAGTGCTTCCTTCGGCAATGCTGACGATGTTTGCCCACAAAAGCAGGCTGTTGCCAATTGCCCGCGTCGAAAACGAGATGACGACCTTTTCGTTATTTGCCGCGCCTTGCACCGATCTCAACTGGGTGAGGAGTTCCGTCAGGTCCAGCGCCCCCCACACCAACAACAACGTGAGCGGGTTATCCGCCGTCACCGCCAGCAAGCCAATTCCGCCCAGGGCAAGCGTGCCAGCCCAGGTGAATGAGTTGGTGATGGCGGAACGCGTGATGGCAGTCAGCAGGATGGTCAGGGTGAGCGCGGTGATACTCAACGCCAGCGGCAAACTGGTCTGATCTGCGCGGAATAAAATGGGGTTTACGAAAACGCTTTGCGGCTGCCATGCGGGCAGGGTCAGGTTGAACGGCATTTGAGTTAGCCAGATGAAAACGCTACCCAGAGCCAGCATGGCTCCGCCCACCGCCACCAGCCAGGCATATCGCGCATTTGGACGGGCGGCTTGCAGCCCAAGCAGTGTCAGCGCCGTCGCAAAAAGAAGAATGCAGGAAATTAGAATCAACATGGGATAAACAATTGTATCAGTTTTATTGCCGCCCTACTTTGGCTTTTTGCTTTTGGTACAATCACCGCCATGATATTTGGAAAAAAACTCCCCTTTGGGAAAATTCTAATCTGCGGGATTTTAACCAGTCTTCTGCTTGTCTCCTGCTCATCGGATTCCGCCAACCCGATTCCTGATTCAGCGATCCTGCCGGCAGTGATCACGCTGACGCCTTTTCAACCCCAGCCCGCCACGCTTGTCAACCCTGCCGCCAAACCCGCAACACCGCAGATCGAGCCGACTTATACCCCCTACCCGACAAAATATTTTGTCTCCGAAAACCTGCCGACACCGGTCCTGGTCATCCCCACTCCCGGCGGGGGCATCCCCGACTTCAGCGCGCTCAACACGAACAACCCGTTGACGGGGCAGCCCGCCGCCGACCCATCCCTGCTCGACCGCAGACCGATGGTGATCAAGGTTGCCAACTCGCCGGATTACATCCGCCCGCAATCGGGGTTGACCCTGGCAGACGTGGTCTACGAATACTACATCGAATGGGGCGACACGCGCTTTATCGCCGTCATGTATGGCAATGATTCGTCGCTGGTGGGTCCCGTGCGTTCAGGACGTTATTTCGATGAGCACATTGCCCGCATGTACAATGCCTTTTTGATGTTCAAATTCGCCGACCCGCGCGAATATACCTACCTGCAAAATTCCACCTTGAATGAATTTTTGGTGGTGCCGGGCAACGGTCCCTGCCCGCCCTATGTTTTTGGACCCGAAAAGCGCGACGACTATAACAATTTCTTTTTCGACACGACCAAGTGGGCGAATTGCGCGGCGAGGACGGGGCTGGATAATTCGAAGCAAACCCTGCGCGGCGGTTTTTTCACCGAAGCAGTTGCCGAAAGCGATTTATCCGCCACCCGTATTTATTCCTACTATTCCAAATACAGTTACAACTATTGGGAGTACGACCCCGCCACGCACAAGTATTTCCGCTACCAGGAAGCCAACGACATCGTTGGGAAAAAGGGCGAAGCCTATGTCCCCCTTTCCGACGCGCAGACTGGACTGCCTGTAACCACCGAAAACGTGGTCGTATTGTTCGTGCCGTACACCTTCGAGAATCAATTCGATGCCCACGATGAGGTCTATCACATCGACCTGCTGGATTCGGGCAATGCCTACGTCTTTCGCGACGGCTTCGCCACCCCCGCCATTTGGAATCGCACCGACGTCAACCAGCCGCTCTTTCTCACCACATTGACAGGCAACCCGATCTACCTGCGTCCCGGACATACTTTCTATCAGGTGATGGGCGTTACCTCCACCTACACCCAAAATAACACCGACTGGCGTTTTGTCTTTAGCACTCCCTAAAATATGTTTGCGCCTTTTGTGGTTTCAGAAATGACAACGCGGTAAAATACGACGCAGGAGTTTGCCATGACCTTTGACCCCGTTTTTCTCAGCAGCCTGACCATCGTGCTGACCGCTTTTGGCGGCGCATTTCTCGCCGCCTTGTGGATCAGCCTGGTGGTGTGGACCTACCGCGACATCCGCGCCCGCGCCCGCGATCCGTTGGTTCAAACCCTTGCCGCCTTGTTGGTTGCGATTTTGAACCTGCCCGGCGTTTTGGTTTATCTCATTTTGCGTCCGCCGCGCACACTGGAGGAGGAATACCAGCGCACGCTCGAAGAGGAAGCCCTGCTGCAAGCGCTGGAAGACCTTCCGCTTTGCCCCGGCTGTGAACGGCGCGTGAAGGAAGATTGGCAGGTCTGCCCGAATTGTCACACCAAACTAAAGAAAGCCTGTCATCACTGCGGTAAATTCATGGAACTCCCCTGGAATATTTGCCCGTTTTGCGGAACGCCCGCGCCCGGTATGCGCCTTGAATCCACCAGCCTCGATGAAGCATTGCGAAGTTTGAAGGCGGCGGATGAGCAATCCGAAGTGAAAGTTGAGTCTTCACAATGAAAATCGATTCCATCACACTCCACCATCTGCGAATGCCGCTGGTCGCGCCGTTCGAAACCTCCTTCGGACGCGAGACAGACCGCGAATGCGTTTTGATCGAAGTTAAATCCGAAGGGCTGACGGGGTATGGCGAATGCGTCGCCACCCGCGACCCTGGCTACAACTACGAGACGGCTGGCACGGCGATTCATATCCTCAAAGACTTTGCCGCTCCCCTGCTGCTTGGCAGGGATGTGCAGGACGCCGCCCATTTTCAAAATATTGTTTCGGGGATTCGCGGTCACAACCTTGCCAAGGCGGGCGTGGAAATGGCGCTCTGGGATTTGTTCGGCAAGCGCGAAAATAAATCGCTGCGCGAACTACTCGGCGGGGTCAGGGACAGGGTTGAGGTGGGAGTCTCGGTCGGGATTCAGCAATCTGCCCAAAGGTTGGTCGAGACAGTCGGCGAATATGTCAGCCAGGGCTATGCCCGTATCAAAATCAAAATCAAGCCGGGGCGCGATGTCGAAGATGCCTCTGCGGTTCGCAGCGCGTTTCCCAATATCCGTTTGCAGGTGGACGCCAATTCCGCTTATTCGCTCGACGATGTGCAAATCCTCCAGCCGCTCGATGAATTGAACTTGTTGTTGATCGAACAGCCCCTGTTCGAAGACGACATTTGGGATCATCACAAATTGCAGGAGCAGTTTATAACTCCCATCTGCCTCGATGAAAGCATTGTCTCGCCGCGACATGCCCGCTACGCCATCGAGATGAATGCCTGCCGTGTGATCAACATCAAGGCGGGCAGGTTGGGCGGCTTGAGTCAGGCGGTGATGACTCACGACCTTTGCCGCGATGTGTCCATGCCGGTCTGGTGCGGCGGCATGTTGGAGACGGGCATCGGGCGCGCTTCGAATGTGGCGCTGGCTTCACTGCCGAACTTTGTCCTGCCTGGCGACATCTCTGCCTCGGATCGTTACTACGCCCGCGACATCACCAACGAGCGTTTTGCGTTGAACGCTGATTCGACCATCGATGTGCCGCGCGGCGCGGGACTCGGCATGACCATCGACGAAGATGCCTTGAAGATGTTTTCGTTGAATCGGATCGAATTGAAATAAGCGTTTGTTTGTTGCAGCTTCATTGCCGGGAAATCTGTATTGAAGTTATTTTGAATCGATCCACGCTTGCTTCATATAATGCGAGACATGAAGACGCCTCGCATTATTATTTTTGAACAACTCGAAGATTATTTCATCGATACCCTTGCGCCTAAAATGTCCTTTCTCTACATCCATCGATTAACAAAGCGCAGTCATAAATTCACGCGTCTTGGGCTTCTTCTGGTCAGCATCCTGTCGCTTGTAGCCTGTCAGCCTTCCCTGTGGGGCGCGCCCCCGCCGCCGCCCACGTTTGCATCGTCCGCCGCTGCCATGCCTGCCGCCACGGCGACGATTCAAATCCCGACCCTGGCGCCGACCATCACGCCCATGCCTCCGACCGCCGTGCCGACCCCGGTAGTGTTGAACGCCGCCCAGGTTTGGGCAAGCCCGGCGACCCCGCTCATTTTGCGTGAAAAATTCCAAAGTTGGGGATTTCAAATATTGGCAACCGAACAAGCCTCTGCCAATTTATATATTGACGTGGCGCAGACCTCCGCTGGCGCGATGCATGTTTCCACCTGGACCTATGCGCTTGTTGCGCCTTTCCCGACCTTGATCGATGATATCGCTTCGCAGGAATTGCTTGCCGCGTGGAGCGGTTCCGCCTTTGGTCCTTTTGTGGGCATTCCGCTTCTGATGGAAGATGCTACGCTTGAAACGTTCACTGCATTGTGGGGACCTCCTGTGGAAGGCGCTGTGCAGGTTGTTCCTTCAGATCAACTGCTGGACGCCGCATGGAATCAAATGCCCTCCTGGGCGATCGTCCCATTTGAAGAGATCGAACCCAAGTGGAAGGTGTTGACGATTGATGGTCAATCGCCAATCCAGAAAAAATTCGACCCGGTTGTCTACCCATTGACCGTGAATTACCGCCTGATGTGTGTGGATCAATGTCAAATCCCCAGCGGAATGAATTTTTCCTACCAAAATCGTGACCCGAACAAACTGGCAACCGTCATTATGACCGGCGTGACGGCATTGGTACGCGCCACCGCAAAGACGATGAATACAAAAGGGGTTTTGTATCCTGGCGAAGATATCCGCGACCTGATGCGTGAGGCGGATATTACCCACATCAACAACGAAGTGCCGTTCTTCACGGGCTGTCCGCAGCCTGATCCGAATCAGCCAGACCAGGTATTTTGCAGTGCCCCGCGTTACATGGAATTGCTGACCGATATGGGGACGGATGTGATCGAACTTTCAGGTGATCACTTTGCCGATTACGATTCAGTTGCCATGTACGAGACGCTCGATATTTACAGGCAAAATAACCTCCCTTATTATGGCGGCGGTTACAACCTGGAAGACGGACGCAAGCCTTTGCTGATGGAAGTGAACGGCAACAAGATCATGTTCATCGCCTGTAATTACAAGACCATCTACGCCAGCGCAACAGCCACCGTGCCGGGCGCAGTGCCATGTGATTTCGACTATATGACCGAGCAGATTAAATATTATCGCTCACAGGGCTACTTGCCAATTTCCTCCTTCCAGTATCATGAATTCGACTCCCCAGAAGCCCGCCCGCAGCAGATGATCGACTTCCGCAGAATGGCGGAGGCGGGAGCGGTGGTCGTCAGCGGCAGCCAGGCGCATGTGCCGCAGGAAATGGAGTTCTACAACGACGGTTTCATTCATTACGGCTTGGGCAACCTGTTCTTCGACCAGATCGCCAAGCGCGGTCCGCGCCTGACCGAAAACGAATTCATCGACCGCCACGTCTTCTATGACGGGCGTTACCTCGGCGTGGAATTGTTCACCATGAGGTTGATCGATTATTCCCGCCCACGTTACATGACCTCGGTCGAACGCGAAAAATTATTGACGATGTATTTCGAAGAAAGCGGCTGGGATTTCCCACAGGCGAAACGGTAATCGTGTTTTTGCTCCGTCGGGGGCTTAGCCCCCGACGGAGCAAATCATTTAAAACCCTTCGTGTTCCGTCCTTGCGATAATCTCATCCTGCAAGGCTTTGCTCAAATCGCAGAAGTAATCGCTGTACCCCGCCACGCGGACAATCAGCGAGCGGTATTGTTCGGGGTTTGCCTGCGCTTCTTTGAGCGTTTCCGCGTCCACCACATTGAATTGAATATGATGACCGTCAAGTTTGAAGTATCCGCGCACCAGGCTGACGAGTTTATCCAGTCCTTCGTCGTTGGCTAAGACCTGCGGCGTGAACTTTTGATTCAGCAGGGTTCCGCCTGTGCGGGCATGATCCATTTTGGCGACGGAACGCGCCGCGGCGGTTGGACCATTGCGGTCTGCACCTTGCACGGGGGAGACCCCCTCCGATAGCGGAGTCCAGGCTTTGCGTCCGTCGGGTGTGGCTCCCGTCACTGAACCGAAGTAAATGTGGCAGGTGGTCGGCAGCAGGTTGATGTGATATTCGCCGCCGCGCATGTTCTTGCGCCCGTCCACCGCGTTGAAGAAGGTCTCGAAGACGCGCAGCATCAAATCGTCGGCGGCGTCATCGTCATTGCCGTAGCGTGGGGTGCGATTCAACAGCATCTGCCGTTCGCGCTCGAAGCCGCTGAAATCCGCCGCCAGCATCGCAAGCAGGGCGGACATCTCCAAAGTCTTTTGCTCAAAAACATGTGTCTTGATCGCCGACAAAACATCGGTCATCGTGCCAACGCCAACGCCTTGAATATAGGTCGTGTTGTAGCGTGCCCCGCCTGCGTGATAATCTTTGCCGCGCGCAATGCAATCATCGGTCAACAGTGAAAGGAAAGGGGCGGGCATATATTTCGCGTACAAATTTTCGATGACGTTGTTCCCGCGCACTTTGATATCCACAAAATGCAGAACCTGTTTTTCAAACGCCTCGAACAATTCATCGAACGAAGCAAAGCCTTGCGGATCACCTGTCTGCAATCCCAACTGTTTGCCTGTGCGCGGGTCAATGCCGTTGTTCAGCGTCAATTCCAAAACTTTGGGCAGGTTGAAGTAGCCCGTCAAAATATAAGCTTCTTTGCCGAACGCGCCGACTTCCACGCATCCGCTCGAGCCGCCGCAGCGGGCATCGGTCACGTCCTTGCCCATCCGCACCAATTCCTGCACAATCAAATCGGCGTTGAAAATCGAAGGCTGTCCAAATCCCGTGCGGATAATCTTCGCGGCGCGGCGCACGAACTTGTCGGGGTTCTTCTTGCTGACCTGCACCGACGACGACGGTTGGAGCAGGCGCATATCTTCGATCACATCCAACAGCAAATACGAAACCTCGTTCACGCCGTCCGAGCCGTCGGGCTTCAATCCGCCGACGTTGATTTGCGCGAAGTCGGTGTAGGTTCCGCTTTCGGCGGCGGTCACGCCAACTTTGGGCGGCGCGGGCTGGTTGTTGAACTTAATCCAAAAGCAGTGCAAAAGTTCTTCGGCTTCGTCGCGCTTGTTCGCATCGTAAAACGGCAGCAAATGCTGGTCGAGTTTGCCCGGACAAAACGCATCCCAGGTGTTGAGTTCGGTGGTCACGCCGAGATGGACGAACCAATAATATTGAAGGGCTTCGTGGAAATCGGACGGGGCGTGGGCTGGGACGTGGCGACAGACTTGGGCGATCTTTTCGAGTTCTGCCTTCCGCGCGGGATTTGACTCCGCCTCAGCCTGATTCTGCGCCAACTGGCTGTATCTTTCCCCAAAGCGGATGAGCGCCCCCGCCGCGATTCGCATCGCCTTTAATTCTTCGCGCTTGTCGTAGGCTTCGGGGTCATGCAGGAAATCGAGCGCGGCAATGCGTTGGTCAATCTCGGCTTGAAAATCCAACATGCCTTTGCGATAGATTTTGTCATCAAGAACAGTGTGACCGGGCGCGCGCTGTTCCATGAACTCGGTGAAAATCCCCGCTTCGTAGGCGGCTTTCCACTCGTCGGTCATCTCGTTCAAAATCATCTCGCGCATCGATTTATTCTGCCAGTACGGGATGACGGTTTTTTCGTATGCCTCGCGGGTGGACGGCTCGACGTGGAACGAGGTCTTCTCGCGGGTATTCAAAATGTCGAGGTCTTCCAGCGAGTGACAGCACAACTCCGGGAAGCCCGGCGCATTTTTTGGCGCGGGTCCTTTCTCGCCGACAATCAATTCGCCGGGATAAATCTCGATGTGCTTGTGTTCCATCAAATACGCAAACGACATGGCGCGTTTGACCGGCGTGGACAGCGCCCCCGTCTCCTGCTGGTAAAACGCAGTCAACAATTCTGCCCGCTCGCTCGAAAGAGTCTCTTTGGCGTTCAGGCTTTTTTCTCGCAACATTTTGACACGGTCTGTAACTGGCATGGGAACCTCCGGGGAAAGGATAAATGATGAAGGATGAAGGATGAAGGATGAAACTTGTATCTCGTATCTCGTAACTTGTAACTTGCTCCTCAGAACTTGTAACCTGTAACCTGCAACTTGTAACTTCTCAACACTTCCGCCGCGTGGCTCATGGCTTCTTCTGTGGGGGGGCGGGTGTCGGGTAATTTGTAATCCCAACCGAGGGCTTCGTATTTGGCTTGCGCGATGTCGTGATAGCCCATCAACTCCACGCCTTCGAGTTTGGGCAGGCTGGCGAGGAATCTTCCGCTCGCCGCGAGATTTTCCTCGTCATCGTTGATACCCGGAATCAACGGGACACGCACCACGACTTTATGCCCTCGCTCTGACAAGGCGCGTAAGTTATCCAAAATCACTTCGTTGGGAACTCCCGTCACTTCGCGGTGGCGGACGCTGTCCATGTGTTTCAAATCGTAGAGGAATAAATCCACGTCGCCTCGAATCTGCTCGAAGACATTCCAGTTGGCAAAGCCGCTCGTGTCCACCGTCGTGTGGATTTCCTCCCGTCGGCAGGCGGTCAGCAGGGCAGAGAGAAAAGTCGGCTGCATCAACGGCTCGCCGCCAGAGAAGGTCACGCCGCCGCCCGACTCATCGTAAAACGGAATCTCCCGTTTCACCTGCGCCATCACTTCGCTGACAGTGGCTTTGTATCCCGAAAACTGCCGCGCCCCCGCATAGCATGCCGAAACGCAGGTCTGGCAGGCAGTGCATTTTTCGCGGTCGGTGACGACGGAGCCGTTCAAATGAATTGCGCCTTCGGGGCAAACCTCGGCGCATGCTCCACAGAGCAAACATCGACTTGGGCGATAAAGAAATTCGGGTGTGAGCGATTGGCTCTCGGGGTTGTGACACCACCAGCACGAGAGCGGACATCCGCTGAAAAAGACCGTCGTCCGAATGCCGGGACCGTCGTTGATGGAATATTTTTTGATGTCGAAAATCGTTCCGCTTGCCATGGTCAAATTATAACGCCCCGGCGGAAAGGGGCTTCAAACGTCGCCCAAAGAGTTTACGACTATAATCGTTTGATACGTTGAAGAAGATCATCTTCCCTGCGAGGCAGAAAATGGATAAACGACTTTTCTTTTGGATTTTGATTTTGCTCGCCCTGCTTGCCTGCAACCTGGGGACATCCGCGCCGACGCCGACGACTGACCTGTTTGCCACGCTCTCGGCTTCGACCCCGCTTTCGGGTGGGAATCCTGCCGCCGGTGAGCCTGCCCAAATTTCCACCGCGATCTTCCTCGCCACGCCGCCTCCGCCCACCGCCGTGGATTCTGCTTCTTCGTCCACCGACCAGCCCGGGGGGCGAATTGTGTTTACCTGTCAGATGTTCGGCGGGTTGTCCACCAGCCAAATCTGCATCATCAATGCCGACGGCTCAGGCTTCCGCCGCCTGACCATCGATGATACGCGCCAGCATTATTATCCGTCCCTGTCGCCCGATGGGAAGAGTGTGGTCTATTCCGCGTTTCGGCAGGGCAATATTTTCGAGATTTATGAAATGGAACTTGCTTCGGGTAAGGCAAAAGAATTGACAAACAAGCTGGGCAGCCTCGCCGCGCCGGAGATTTCGCCGGACGGGAAGGTGATTATTTTCAAGACCTCTTCGACCAACACCAATAAAAATGTGATCTGGCTCATGAAGCGCAACGGCAGCGACCCCGATAAAATATCGCGTTTTACCGGCTGGGACCCGACCTGGTCGCCCGATGGCGAATATGTCTTGTTTGTCTCGGATGAAGAGGGGTATCCCCAATTATTTCGCAGCCGCGACAACGGCAAGGATTTGCACCGCGTTGGAAGCCTGGCGGTTGGCGGGCGGGGCGACTGGTCGCCGGATGGACAATGGATTGCCGCCTACGCCGGGGATCCGGGAAACTATGAGATATACCTTGTGGATATCGACGGACTGAACGCGCATGTTATTTCGCCTGCGGGCGGAAATGCAAAGGAGCCGTCCTTTTCGCCCGATGGGCGCTGGGTGGCTTTTTCGGCATATTACGATCACCCCGGCGACGCAAACGGCTGCGAGATTTACATCATGCGCGCCGACGGCTCGGACTTGCGCCGTTTGACTGATAACACCACCTGCGATTCCCAGCCGCGTTGGGGCAGTTAGCCGTCGGAACAAAACTCGCAGTAAAATATTCCCATGCCGACAATTCGTTTTCCTGCCCTGATGAAGTTTTACGTGGATAACCAGGTCGAGTTCCCTGCCGCTGGAAAGACCGTCGCGGAACTGCTGGATAACCTGCTTTTGCGTTATCCCGCGCTCGGACCGCACCTCTTCGAGCCGAACGGGGGCTTGCGCCGCCACTTCAATATTTTCGTAAACGGCGAACACATCCGCGAACTGGATGGACTGAATACCGCGCTCGCAGATGACGACAAAGTAATTTTGATGGCATCTGCTGCGGGAGGTTGATATGCTGCCCGAACTTTCACACGAGGAAATTTTACGTTATTCACGCCACCTGCTGATTCCCGAAGTGGGGCTGGAGGGACAGCGCAAACTCAAGGCTTCTTCTGCGTTGGTAATTGGCACGGGTGGGTTGGGGTCGCCTGTTTCGCTGTACCTTGCCGCGGCGGGGGTCGGGCGCATTGGGTTGGTCGATTTCGACGTGGTGGATGCCTCGAATTTGCAGCGGCAGGTGATTCACGGCACGGGCACGGTTGGAAAGTTGAAGGTCGAAAGCGCCAAAAGCAAACTGCTGGATTTGAATCCCCATATTCAAGTCGATGCCTGCAACGAGCCGCTTACTTCCGAAAACGCCATGCGGATTGCGAAGGATTACGATGTTTTGATCGACGGCACAGATAACTTCCCCACCCGTTATTTGACGAACGATCTGTGCGTGCTGCTTGGCAAGCCGAATGTCTATGGTTCCATCTTCCGCTTCGACGGGCAGTTGAGCGTTTTCGATGCCAGGCGCGGTCCGTGTTATCGCTGTCTTTTTCCAGAACCGCCGCCGCCTGGGTTGGTTCCATCGTGCGCCGAGGGCGGGGTCTTGGGCGTGCTGCCTGGAACCATCGGCACCCTGCAAGCCACCGAAGCCCTGAAACTGCTGACGGGAATCGGCGAGCCGATGATCGGCAGGCTCCTGCTTTACAACGCGCTGGATATGTCCTTCGACTTCGTAAAATTGAAGAAGAATCCCAAGTGCCGCGTCTGCGGACCGAATGCCGATATCAAAGCCCTGATCGACTACGAGGAATTTTGCGGTGTGCCCGGTCACGATCACGGCGACGAAGGTTCGGCGGGCGCAGGCTGGGATATTTCGGCGGCGGAACTTGCAGAGCGCCTCCGCGGCGCAAAGCTCACCCTGCTGGATGTGCGCGAACCGCACGAACTCGAAATTTCTGCCCTGCCGAATGTGTTGAACATTCCGCTTGGACAACTGGCGGGACGCCTGACCGAACTCGACAGCGCGGCAGAGATGGTCATCCTTTGCAAAGGCGGAACCCGTTCTGCCCGCGCCCTGGAATTGCTGGTCAGCGCGGGATTCAGGAAGGTGAAGAATTTGAGGGGCGGCATCAATGCCTGGGCGCGGGACGTGGACGGGAGTCTGCCGATATATTAGAGTGCGCCTGAAAATCAACCACGAAGGCGCAAAGTTTTTCCTCTTTGAGTCTCCGCGTCTCAATGGTTAGAGGCTGTTTTATGTATGGCTCTTTCCCGCTAACTTCGGGAGAGCCGATAAAGTCCAGCTTACAGTGACGTGGATTCCACCTGGTCGCGCCCGCGTTCCTTTGCAATATATAGTCGTTTATCTGCCAAATCGATCAATCGGGTGATGTCATCTGTTTCAGCAGGGTAAACAGCGAGTCCCTGGCTTATGGTGGGGATGGGGATGGTCATCTGTTCTGCATTCTTCACTTTCAATGTCGCCATCGATTCGCGAATTCTTTCAGAAACCTGTGATGCCTGTTCCCTGCTGGCGTTTGGCAGCGCAATACAAAACTCCTCGCCGCCCCAGCGCCCAACCGCATCGGTGTTTTTGATGTGCCTGCGGATGACATCGCACAAACCAATCAGCACTTCGTCGCCAACGAGATGCCCAAAGGTATCGTTGTATTGCTTGAAGTAGTCGATGTCGAGCATGATCAAACTGAGCGGCTGACTCTGTTCGTGGCATGTCCTGGCATACTCGCGCAGGATTGTGATGAAATATCCGTGATTGTAAACCCCGGTCAAACTATCCAACTGAGCCTGTTTTTCCACAAGCGCGTGGTGGTAGGCATTGTCGAGCGCAAGCGCCGCGCGTTGCGCAATGTCGTTGAGCAGTTCCATGTCGCTGCGGTCGAAGGCATTGGGATGGTACGAAGAGATCGCCATGATGCCGTTGATGTGCGTGCTGCGCATTGGCGCGCCCATCCATGAGAGGGTGGGTTTGTCCTTTCCCACCGTAACGATTTCCACGTCTTCCAGTTCGATTTCCTTTCGCAGGTCAGGAAGGAAGAGTCCCTGCTGGTGGGTGATAACCCAGTTGGAGAGTGTGCCTTTTTTATCGACCCATAAATCCTGCAAATATTCCCCATCGTCA
>Ga0172367_10006973_pt1 | contig 13078 bp, 18 predicted proteins | sample Lak10m_FD_114542 | JGI IMG/M metagenome (GOLD analysis project Ga0172367, IMG submission 114542) | Freshwater microbial communities from Kabuno Bay, South-Kivu, Congo - kab_022012_10m | ecosystem: Environmental > Aquatic > Freshwater > Lake | place: Democratic Republic of the Congo: South-Kivu...
GCACCACGTTGCAGCGAAGCTTGGTCTTGCAGATTGACCGGTGCCTTATCCAAATGAACGCCAGCGTCGCTGGCGATCGCCATTGCTGGCGCTGCCATCAGCAGCACCAACATCCCTAGTTTTTTGATTGCATTCATGTCAACGAACCTCTCTCAATTATTTGGACGTCACACGATCAGGCTCTGGCTTGCACTTGTCGATCTTGGTGTACCACGGCATCAAGAAGAAGAAGGCAAAATAGACGACCGCTAACACACGCGAGATCCATGTGTACAACTCAGTAGCCGGCATCAGGCCCAAATATCCCAGACCGACGAAGCTGACCACGAAGGCAGCCAAGAAGCCTTTGTAGATCGGACCGCGATAACGGATCGATTTGACAGGGCCACGATCCAGCCATGGCAAAGCAAAGAAGATCACGGTCGCGACACCCATCGCCACTACGCCGGGGAACTGCGAACCGAACAACGGCGGCACGGCGCGCAAGATCGCGTAGTACGGGGTGAAGTACCACACAGGAGCAATGTGCTCTGGCGTCTTCATCGGATTAGCCGGAACGAAGTTGTTGTATTCCAGGAAGTATCCGCCCATATCCGGCGCAAAGAAGACGACGGAAACGAAGACAATCAGGAAGGCGACAGCTGCGACTGCATCTTTCACCACCATGTAGGGGAAAAATGGGATGCCATCTACCGGATGCCCATCGGGTCCCAGATTCTTCTTGATCTCAATACCGTCCGGATTATTGGAACCGACCTCATGCAAGGCGACCAAGTGGGCCACGACGATCAATACCAAGATCAACGGAATGGCGATTACGTGCAAGGCGAAGAAGCGGTTCAGGGTAATGTCGGACACGACGAAGTCGCCACGAATCAGAATCGCCAGATCAGGCCCCACGAACGGCACGGACGAGAACAGGTTCACGATCACTTGCGCACCCCAGAACGACATCTGCCCCCATGGCAACAGATAGCCCATGAACGCTTCACCCATCAAGGCGAGGTAGATGATCATGCCGATGATCCACAACAACTCGCGTGGTTTACGGTAAGAACCGTACATCAAGCCACGGAACATGTGCAGGTAGATCACGATGAAGAACATCGAGGCGCCGGTGGAGTGAATGTTGCGCAGGATCCAGCCCAACTGCACGTCACGCATGATGTACTCGACGGAAGCGAAGGCGAACAACGCATCCGGCTTGTAGTTCATCGTCAGAAAGATGCCGCTGACGATCTGGATGACCAATACCAGCAATGCCAAGCCGCCGAAGAAGTACCAAAAGTTGAAGTTCTTGGGCGCATAGTATTCGGAGGCATGCGCCTTCCATGTGGAAGTGAGTGGGAAGCGCTCATCGATCCAACCGATCAGTTTTGTGATTAGGTTCATCATGCTGCAGCTCCTTTATCAGCTGGCTGACCGCCTTTGAGTTTGCTTTTATCATCATCCCCGATCAACAACTTGGTTTCGCTCAGATATTGATGCGGCGGGATGATCAGGTTAGTGGGAGCAGGAACGCCTTTGAAGACGCGCGCAGCCAAGTCGAAACGAGAACCGTGGCACGGGCAGAACCACCCCCCCGCCCAGTTCGCCCCCAAATCTGCAGGGGCGACTTCTGGCCGATAGGTCGGGGAACAACCCAGATGGGTACACACACCCAATACCACCAGCACTTCCGGCTTGATCGATCGTGTCGCGTTATTACAGTATTCTGGCTGCTGCGGAACGGATGAAGTTGGATCGGCCAGCGAGTCGTCATGCTTCGCCAATAATTCCAGCATTTCAGGTGTTCGACGCACAATCCAAACAGGTTTTCCTTGCCACTCGACGCTGATCATCGTACCCGGCTCGATGGTACTGATATCCACTTCAACTGGCGCACCCGCTGCCTTGGCGCGTTCGCTAGGCATCAAGCTCATTACGAAAGGCGCGGCGGCACCGGCTGCCGCCACCCCGCCTGCTGCGGCTGTTGCAGCGAGCAACAAACGTCGCTTGCCTTGATCTACATTCTCGGTCATATCCCTCATCCCTTCTGAAATACGTCACACAAAAAACGACCTGCACATAGCGTCTATGCACAAAGGAATCGTTTGATATTGGAGGATGGCATCGCCTGTCTGGATGAATAATTGTTTTGACAAACCGAAATCCGGCTCCCCGATCCGAACTTCATGCCGACTACTGAACTACCAAAAATCAGTTGTTCTTCGCGCCCTGCTTGACCCACTTACGAATGGCCAAAATGTACTGACGATCCAAAGTGCCTGCGGCATTCAAGCCCATGGGCATCTTGAGCCCTTTGTTCGTGCCTGTCAGCAATTTGGATAAAGTACTTGCTTCACTATTGCCAGGAATCACGACCTTGCCGAATTTGGTACCTTTCATCAGGTTGTCGTAGGAAGTCAGATCCAACCCGCTTTTGACATACCCTTTACCGCCCGGTTTATGACAACTGACGCAGTAGTCATCCAGAATTGGCTGGATATCTTTTTTATAGCTGATCTCACCTGATTTGAGCACGTTCATTGCATCATGTGCAGGTGCATCGGCCCGATATTCTGCCAATGCATTGAATGAAAGAGCGCTCAATACAAGACCGCCCACCAACATCATTTTATTCATACAACCTCCCCAAAGTGACAGAACACAACATGCATCAAGCCACATCCCTCACAGCAGAATGGCGCTGCCCCAGTTTTCCCCAAGCCGATCCAATCCCAAATTCCGATAACCCGAAAGGGCTATACCAAAAACGAAGCCGAATACTACTGAAGGGTTTTGCAGAATGCAACGCGCCGCCCCCTATACATAGCCACAGCTTATATCGGGTTATCTTGATCGAAAAATTGGTGCTCCAGACCAAATCGGGTGGCAAGGTCATTCCCAAGTGACTGAATGCCATACCGTTCTGTTGCATGATGTCCAGCCGCAATATAAGCAACCCCTGTTTCTTGAGACAGATGGAACACCTGCTCGGAAATCTCGCCTGTCACAAAAACATCCACGCCCAGCGCGATGGCTTGTTCAAAATAACTCTGAGCGCCACCGCTGCACCAAGCTACGCGAGCAATGCGCGAATCTAATTGCCCAATAACTTTTGGCTCGCGGCCAAGCTCAAGCGCAATGGTCTGCCGCAATTCTGCCAGCGTCTTCGGTCTAGCCAATCGTCCATAGCAAGCAATCTCTTGCTCCCCGAACCGCGCGTCCTCAACAAACCCCAAACGCTTGCCCAGTTGCACATTGTTACCCCACTCCGGGTGGGCATCTAGTGGCAGGTGATACGCCAACAAACTTAAATCATGCTTTAAAAGATGGGCAATGCGCTTTTTCTTGATGCCGGTGATATTGGCATCTTCACTGCGCCAGAAATACCCGTGATGAACGATCAGCGCATCGGCCCTCCATACTGCTGCCGCCTCGATCACCGCCAGCGAAGCGGTGACCGCCGACGCAAGTCGAAGGACTTCAGATCGACCTTCGACTTGGAGGCCATTCGGACAGTAGTCGCGAAACCGGCTGACCGCCAGCGCGCTTCCGATATAATCCCGCAACTCGATTAACTGCATCACGACTGCCCTTATTCATTGGTTGTTGGAATCATATCATGCGCAAATTTTGGCTCCTGTTCACACAAGCCACCACCGTTGCATTGGCGGTATTGTTCGTCATCCACACGCTGAAGCCCACCCTGCTTCCTACCGCAGCACGTAGCGGCGTCGTGACGTTATATGAAGACGAGCAGCCCGAAGTGGCTAGTGATCTTCCCAACATCGGCTTCAGCCGCGCCGCACAAAAAGTGATGCCCGCTGTAGTGAACATCTTTACCACCAACGAAGTAAAACAACAGGCACATCCCTTCATGGATGATCCGCGCTTCCGATTTTTTTTCGGCGACGAGTTCGATGACAATGCGATGCAACAGAATTCCAGCCTAGGCTCGGGTGTACTGGTCAGTCACGATGGTTATATCCTGACCAATCACCACGTCGTCGAATCGGCAGACCAGATCGAGGTTGCTTTTGCTGATGGTCGGAAAACCAAAGGCCACATCATCGGTACAGACCCCGACACCGACCTCGCCGTCATCAAAGTCGATATTGGCAACGATCTGCCTGCGATCACGTTTGCGGGTGCCGAGGCTGCCCATGTGGGCGATATCGTGCTCGCGGTCGGCAATCCCTTCGGTGTAGGGCAGACCGTCACCATGGGAATTGTCAGCGCGCTCAAACGTAATCATTTGGGATTGAACACCTTCGAAAATTTCATTCAGACCGATGCCGCCATCAATCCCGGTAATTCGGGCGGCGCTTTGGCAGACGTTGAAGGTAACCTGCTCGGCATCAATAGTGCCATCTACTCCCCCAACGGCGGTTCGCTTGGCATTGGTTTTGCGATACCAGCGAGTACTGCCAAGAAAGTCATGGAGCAGATTATTCAGAATGGTGCCGTGACACGCGGCTGGATCGGCGTGGCCGTACAAGATATGACACCCGAACTGGCAGAATCCTTTAAATTGAAGGACGTACAAGGCGTTCTCATTTCGGAAGTGGTTCGCGGTAGCCCCGCAGACAAGGCGGGCATCAAACCAGGCGACATTCTGGTCAGTATCGCTGACAAAACGCTGGCGGATTCAACCGCTATGCTGGAAACCATTTCGGCACTCGTACCGGGAAACACCGTCTCTCTCAAGCTGCTACGCAATCAAACGGATATCGCTGTGCAGGTGAAGGTAGGTAAGCGTCCAAAACCAAAGGTGGCCGAATAACTTCAAACAGGCTTGTAAGGTTTTCCCATCCAAGCCGCCACGACGATCCCCGCTTCGTAAAGTAGCCACAGGGGAATCGCCAACATGAACTGCGACACCACATCGGGCGGCGTAAAAATAGCGCCTATCACGAATGCGGCTACGATGACGTAAGAGCGGATATCACGTAGCTTTTGCACCGTCACCAACCCGATGCGCGCCAGCAACACCACGGCCACAGGCACTTGGAAGGCGATGCCAAAGGCCATGAACATGCCGATGACGAAACTCAGGTACTTGTTGATGTCGGTCATCACCGCCACACCTTGCGGCGCAGAGGCTGTGATGAATCCGAACACCACGGGAAACACCGCAAAATAGGCGAAGGCCATACCGCTGTAGAACAGCAAGGTGCTGGCGACGACCAAAGGCAACACCATGCGTTTTTCCTGCGCATACAAGCCGGGTGCAACGAACCGCCAAATCTGGTAAAGCATGTAAGGCAAGGCGATGAGGAACGCCGCCATCATCGTGACTTTGAGTGGAACGAAGAACGGCGTGGTGACATCGGTCGCGATCATCTGCCCGCCCTGAGGTAACTTTGCCAACATGGGTTGTGCCAACAGGGAATACATATCTGCTGCCCACGGAAACAAACAGATGAACATCAAAAGCAATGCGAGCGCCGAGTTCAACAGACGTGAACGCAGTTCGATCAGGTGACCTACCAAGCTTTCACTGATACCCATCACTGAGGCTTCTTCGTGGTGTCGAGGAGAGAGGATTTAGACACGGGTTCTGCGGCCGATTTGCGGTGATAGGCCTGCAAGACTTGTTGCTCGACCGTGAGTTGCGCCGATCGCACTTCTTGCTCCACCACAGTAGCTTGTTGTATGAGGCTCTGTTTCATCTTGCGCGCCTCCTCCAAATCTATCTCATTGGAGATATCGTTCTTGACGGTGGTCACATAGCGCTGCAACCTGCTCCACAAGTGCCCCACAGTGCGTGCCACTTGAGGCAGTCGTTCTGGCCCGATGACGATGAGCGCCACCAGCGCAATCACCACCAACTCGGAAAAGGCGACGTCGAACACGACTTACTTATCCTTCACTTCACCTTCGAGCGCCTTCTTCGCGGCCTCGTCTTCACCCTTCATGCCGTCCTTGAAGCCTTTGACTGCACTGCCCAGGTCACTGCCGACATTGCGCAGTTTCTTGGTGCCAAACACCAGCACCACCACTAACAGAACGATCAACCAATGCCAGATGCTGAATGAACCCATGATGCACTCCTCAGTTGAATTAGCTACGCTTGACCATCGGCGGGATATTGCCGCCACCGATGACGTGCACATGCAAATGGAACACCTCTTGTCCGCCACCCTTGCCAGAGTTGATGACCGTGCGAAATCCGTTGTCCAAGCCTTGTTCGCGGGCCAACTTGGGGGCTAACACCAACATCTTTCCCAATAACGCGGCATGGCTTGCATCGGCCTCTAACAAAGAGGCCAGATGTCGCTTGGGGATGAGCATGAAATGCACCGGTGCGACCGGATTGATGTCATGAAAAGCAAACACCTCATCATCCTCATATACCTTCCTGCTCGGTATCTCGCCGCGCGCGATCTTGCAGAAGATGCAGTTGTCGCTCATTTTCTGCTCGCTTTCTCAACGATACCGGAGACACCTTCTCGGCGCGCCAATTCTTGCAACACATCGTCTGCGCTCAATCCTTTGTGTGCCAACAATACCAAAGTGTGGAACCACAGGTCGGCGACTTCATAAGTTAGATGTTGCCTATCGCCATCCTTCGCCGCCAAAAGGACCTCACCCGCCTCTTCGATCACCTTCTTCAAGATGACATCGTCACCTTTGCTGAACAACTTGGCGACATACGAGGACTCCGGCGCTGCCTGTTTGCGTGCCTCAAGGGTTTCAGTCAGTTTTTGCAGGATGTCGTGACTCATTTTTTGTATATCTCGTCGGGTGATTTCAGCACAGCGTCAACTTCAATCCATTCGCCTTTCTCCAACCTACTGAAGAAGCAACTTTGCCGTCCCGTATGGCAGGCGATTCCACCTTGTTGCTCCACTTGCAACAACACCACATCGCCGTCGCAATCCAGCCGAATCTCCTGCACCTTTTGAATGTGGCCAGACTCTTCCCCTTTGTGCCATAGCTTCTTGCGAGAGCGCGACCAGTAAATCGCCTCGCGCTTTTGCCAAGTCAGCAACAGTGCCTCACGGTTCATCCACGCCACCATCAGCACCCGTCCCGAAACTGCGTCTTGCGCGATAGCGGGGACAAGGCCGTCATCTGACCAGTTCAATTTGTTAAGCCATGCTTCGCTCATCTAAAACCTCAAATCAGCCACAGAGTACACAGAGACCACCGAGAATTTCGCGACACACTTTGAGCTCAACGGGTTTCCTCTGTGAACGCTATGTTCTCTGTGGCAATTTTTTTCAGAATTTACAGCCTGACTTCTATTCCTTGTGCAGCCATGTGTTGCTTGGCTTGTTGCACGGTGTATTCGCCAAAGTGAAAGATACTCGCCGCCAACACGGCATCCGCCCCGCCCAAGGTCACGCCGTCTGCTAAATGTTGCAGATTGCCTACGCCGCCACTGGCAATGACGGGAATCTCCAAGGCATCCGTCACTGCGCGCGTCAGCGCAAGATCGAAACCGCGTTTTTGTCCGTCTTGATCCATGCTGGTGAGCAATATCTCGCCCGCCCCCAGTGTCTGCATCTTCTTTGCCCATTCAATCGCATCCAGCCCTGTGGCTTTGCGCCCCCCATGGGTGAACACTTCCCATTTATTAGGCGCAGTCTGTTTGGCATCAATGGCCACCACGATGCATTGCGAACCGTAACGCGAAGCGGCATCGGCCACCAGTTGCGGATTCACTACCGCCGAGGTGTTGATGCTAACCTTGTCAGCCCCCGCATTAAGCAGATTGCGCACGTCTTGCACCTCACGCACGCCGCCGCCGACAGTCAATGGAATAAACACCTGCTCCGCCACTTGTTCGATGATGCGGAAGATGATGCCGCGATCATCTGAACTGGCCGTGATGTCCAAGAAGGTGAGTTCGTCTGCCCCTTGGTCATCATAGCGTTTGGCGATCTCCACTGGATCCCCCGCATCTCGCAGCTCAACGAAGCTGACGCCTTTGACCACGCGACCGGCGGTCACATCCAAACAAGGGATGATTCGTTTTGCCAGCATCAGAGTTGAGGCGACAGTTCGTCTGCCAACGCTTGCGCTGCGCGGAAATCCAGCGTGCCTTCATAGATGGCTCGCCCCGTGATCGCCCCGGTGATGCCTTCGGAACGCACCGCACACAGCTTGCGCACGTCATCCAGATTGGTGATGCCCCCGCTGGCGATGACGGGGACATGCAATGGACGCGCCAATTCGACCGTCGCCTCGATGTTCACGCCACTCATCATGCCGTCGCGACCGATGTCGGTGTAGATGATGGCTTCCACGCCATAATCCTCGAAGCGCTTGGCCAAGTCGGCGACATCATGACCGGTGAGCTTGGACCAACCGTCCACCGCCACCTTGCCGCCTTTGGCATCCAGCCCGACCATGACGTGGCCGGGGAAGGCATCGCAAGCCTCATGCAGGAATCCTGGGACCTTGACCGCTGCCGTGCCGATGATGACGTAAGTGATACCCAGATCGAGGTAACGCTCGATGGTATCCAGATCGCGGATGCCGCCGCCCAGTTGAACGGGGATGTCAGTGCCCACCGCTTCGATGATGCTTCTTACAGCGGTCTCATTCTTGGGCTTGCCCGCAAAAGCACCGTTCAGATCGACCAGATGCAAGCGGCGCGCGCCTTGCGCCAGCCAGTGTTTCGCCATCGCGGCAGGGTCGTCGGAGAACACGGTCGCGCCCTCCATCTCACCTTGGCGCAGACGGACACATTGACCGTCTTTCAAATCGATTGCGGGAATGATCAGTGTCTTAGTATCCATGATGGCGAATGTTTAAACAGGATTCCAGTTAACAAAATTTCGCAACAGCTGCAAACCAGCCGCCGCACTCTTCTCAGGGTGAAACTGTACAGCGAACAAATTTTCTTTTGCCACTGCACACACAAAAGGCTTTGGATAGTCACTCGTCGCTTGCGCCAAAGTCATATCGCTAGGCTGTACATGATAACTGTGCACGAAATAGAAACGGGCATCCTGCTCGATACCCTCCCATAGTACGTGCTCACCGTGATGCACACGATTCCAACCCATGTGAGGGACTTTAAGCTTCCCACCCTGCGCATCCGTCAGCCCGGAGGCAAAGCGCACCACCTCGCCTGGCAATACACCCAAACCCGGAATATCGCCTTCCGCACTGTGCTCGAACAGCATCTGCAAACCGATGCAGATGCCCAAGAAAGGCTTATTCCGTGCGGCATCCACCACAGCTTGGCGCAAGCCGCGCGCATCCATCTCACGCATACAGTCGCGCATCGCCCCCTGCCCCGGAAAAACAACGCGCTTGGCTGTAGCGATGGTCTTAGCGTCATCCGTCACGCAAACGACTGCATCAGGAGCCACCTTGCGCACAGCCTGATGCACCGAGCGCAAGTTGCCCATGCCGTAATCCACGATGGCGACATCAGCCATAACGCTTACAGCGAGCCTTTGGTGGAAGGCATGACACCGGACATGCGCGGGTCTTGCTCCAACGCGACACGCAAGGCGCGCCCGAAGGCCTTGAAAATGGTTTCGGCTTGGTGATGCGCGTTATCGCCCGCCAGATTGTCGATGTGCAAGGTGACCAAAGCGTGATTGACGAAGCCTTGGAAGAATTCGCGAATCAGGTCCACATCGAATTCACCAATAGTGGAACGGGTGAATTCGCAGTTGAACACCAATCCAGGGCGACCCGAGATGTCCAATACGACACGCGACAAGGCCTCATCCAGCGGCACATAAGCATGGCCGTAACGACGCAAACCTTTCTTATCCCCAATGGCTTGCGTGAAGGCCTGCCCCAAGGTGATGCCGATGTCCTCCACCGTGTGGTGTGCATCGATGTGCAAATCACCCTTGGCTAAGATTTCCAAATCAACCAAACCGTGGCGCGCCACTTGATCCAGCATGTGCTCCAGAAAGGGCAGCCCTGTATCCAGCTTGACCTTGCCAGTACCATCCAGATTGAGCAGAACGACGATCTGCGTCTCCAATGTGTTGCGAGTAACTTTTGCACTACGCATCTTTATTTCCTAGGCGAGTTGGTTGATCGAATCTTGTAGTGCCGCAATGAACTGCGCACCTTCTTCTGAAGTGCCGACGGTAACACGCAAGCAATCTGCCAAAGCAGGATGCCCACCATCCAGATTTTTGATGAGCACACCGCGCTGTTTCAATGCCTCGAATACCCGCGTGGCTTTTGCCACGCGAAACAGAATGAAATTAGCTTCGCTTGGATAAGCCTGCACACCCGGAATGGCCGTCAGCGCCGCCATCAGGCGCACCCGTTCCTGCTTAATAGTGGCCGCCTGCGCCAGCAACACGTCATGGTGTTGCAACAATTTAGTGGCGACTAATTGCGGCAGAACGCCGACATTATACGGTAAGCGCAGTTTTTCCAACTGCGCCAGCCACGCTGTTGCCCCCGCTAAAAAGCCGACACGCAAACCCGCCATGCCCAGCTTGGAAAAGGTGCGCATCACCAACAGATTGTCGTAATGCGCCAGCTGCGGGATGAAGCTATCGCGGGCAAAAGCGTAATACGCCTCATCCACCACCACCAATCCGGGAGAGGCTTCGATGATTCGCCTGACTGCATCCGAATCAAACAGATTGCCCGTGGGATTGTTGGGATACGCGAGAAATACCAGCGCTGGCTGCTCGCGCTCAATCGCATCGAGCGTCGCTTGCAGATCAAGCGAAAAATCCTGCGTCAAGGGGACGCCGACGTAACGCATGCCCGCAAAGGTGGCGATCATCTTGTACATCACGAAAGAAGGTTCGACACTAAGCAATACCGCACCCGGCTTCGCCACCGCCAGCGCCAGTATCTGGATGATCTCGTCCGAGCCGTTGCCCAACAACACATCCATGCCAGACGGCAGAGGGGTGACCGCACGGATATGTGCTTTCAGCTCATGCGCCCCGGCATCTGGGTAACGATTGAGGGCAGCCTCCGCCACCATTTGCGCAATTTCATCCCGCAGCGTCTGCGGCAATAGATACGGATTCTCCATCGCATCCAATTTGATGCAGCCGGTACTAGGCGGAACATGGTAAGCATGAAGTGCCTGGATCTCAGGACGAATCAAGTGGGTGGCGGCGGCGGTAACGAAAGACATGAGTGAACAGCAATCCAATGGGGTGCCGCATTCTACCGTAATCTGGCGAATAAACAGAAACGCCGCTTATAATCAGCGCATCGGAAAAAGGCTCCCTCATGACTGCAAAAAGACTCCGCGTACTGTTTGTCGAAGCTTCCGACATGGACGCGCAAACAACCTTAGCCAAGTTAACCGCCTCCGGGTACACCGTGGATCATCAACGGGTGGCGGATGCGCTCGGCATGCAGTCCGCTCTGCTCGACTCGACCTTTGATGTCATTCTTTGTAGCGACGACCCCGGCACATTTGGCGGACTGGAAGCGCTCCGTCTCTTGCAGCGGCACGAACTTGACATCCCATTTCTACTCTTGGCGCGCGACCTGCGAGAGGAGACCATTATCCGCACCATGCAAGAAGGCGTGGATGATTACATTCTCAAAGGAAGCCTTAATCGTCTCGTTCCCGCCATCGAGCACAACTTGCGCGAGGCACGCATCCGTGCCGAACACCGTGCCGCGCAAATCGAATTGATCGAAAATTAAACGCGCATGCATGCATTCATTGCCGATCTGCCCGGCATGGCTTACCAGATCTTGTTACATCAGGATGGTCACGTCAGCTTTCCCTATGTGAGCGAAGGATGCCAAGCATTGCTGGGCCTAGAACCGCAAGAACTCATCGCGGACTCGACGCTCTTTGATGCCATGTTGCATCCCGAAGATCGCGCCGACCATCAGCAGAGCATGCAAGTTTCTGCGCGGAAACTCACCTTTTGGAATTGGGAAGGTCGCATCATTACCATGCCCAACAACGAGATTAAATGGATCAACCTGCGCTGTAGCCCTCGGCAGACTGTTGAAGGCGTGCAATGGGAAGGCATCATGCTCAACATCACCCAGAGCAAGACCGCAGAAGCCGAATTGAATCGCTCGCAAGCCCATCTGCGCGAATTATCGTCCCACATTCAAGACGTGCGCGAACAAGAACGAATCGCTATCGCGCGCGAAGTCCATGACGATTTGGGCAGCCTGCTCACCGCCACCAAACTCGACATCGCCTGGCTCATCAGTCGCTTGAAGGACCAGCCCGAATTAGCTGCAAAGGCAAAAACGATCGAAGAACTGGTGGATAAATGCGTACGCTCTGCCAGCACCATCTCGCGCAATCTACGTCCCAGTGCATTAGATACCTTCGGCTTGGTCGCGGCGATCGAAAATGAAGCACATGAGTTTTCGCAACGTACCGGCGTTGCTTGTAGTTTTAACAACCTGGACGAGGGCATAACCGTCTCTCCCCATGTCGCCATCACCCTCTTCCGCATCTTTCAGGAAGCGCTGGCCAACATCACCAAACATGCCGCCGCCACTCATGTATCCATCTCGGTCATCAATAAGACCGAGTGTGTCGATCTGATGGTGCATGACAATGGTCGTGGCATCCGCGATGCAGATCGCGCCAAACCCCGCTCTTTCGGGTTGCGCGGCATATTCGAGCGGGTTGCCCATTTCGGTGGCGATGTAAAACTGGAAAGCGCCCCAAACAGAGGGACTAAGCTGACGGTTTGCATCCCGCACCAAGGCAAAAATAAAGCCTCTCCCGAGTTGGCTGCCGAATCGCAACAGACGCTTTTCACGTGAGCCAACGATAGGTAGATCGAATGATTAAAGTACTCATCGCAGACGACCATGCACTGATCCGCAAGGGACTGAAGCAATTATTGGATGACACGGAGGAATTGCGTGTCACTGGCGAAGCCGAAAGTGGCAATGAAGCCTACCGCATGGCTCAGACGGGTGAATTTGACGTTGTCTTGCTAGACATCAGCATGCCCGACAAGCACGGCATTGATGTACTCAAACAGATCAAGGATAGTCAGCCCCAATTACCCGTCTTGATGTTGAGCATGCATCCTGAGGAGCAATATGCATTGCGCTCCATGAAAGCCGGTGCAGCAGGTTACCTCAACAAACAAAGCGCGCCCGCACAGTTGGTGACGGCGATACGGCAAGTCGCCAAAGGCAA
>Ga0172367_10006975_pt1 | contig 13073 bp, 13 predicted proteins | sample Lak10m_FD_114542 | JGI IMG/M metagenome (GOLD analysis project Ga0172367, IMG submission 114542) | Freshwater microbial communities from Kabuno Bay, South-Kivu, Congo - kab_022012_10m | ecosystem: Environmental > Aquatic > Freshwater > Lake | place: Democratic Republic of the Congo: South-Kivu...
TGTGAAAGACTACACTCACAAGCTTATGGGAGAAGAAACTGTGGCTGATTACCCATGTTACAAAATTGAGCTCACCGCTCTTGAAAACGCACCGGTGGTTTGGGGCAAAGTGCTGATGTGGATCAGCAAAAAAGATTACCTGTGGCTGAAAGCCGAGTTTTACGACGAAGACGGCGCGTTGGTAAACACCGAAATTTTGAGCGACGTGAAAAAGATGGACGACCGCGTAATTCCGACCCGCATGGAAATGATTCCGGCCGACAAGAAAGGCCAGAAAACAATCATGATCTTCGAGAACACCGACTTCGATGTCCCGCTGAAAGAGGATTTTTTCTCGATACAGAATATGAAAAAGATAAAGTAAGGACTGAGGGATTGATGGATTGAAGGATTGATTGATTAAAACAAAAAACATGAGATATGGAAGCTTCAGAAAAAATTGCATATCGAGAGGAATTGAATGCCAGATTGAGAAGATTTGCGTTGAACTTAATTGAGCTTTCGAAACAGACATCGTTCAATTCAGTATCCAAAGTTCTAATGAATCAATTGCTTCGATCCAGAACATCTGTGTATGCCAATTACCGGGCGGCTTGCAGAGCAAGATCAAAAGCAGAATTCTTCGGCAAATTAAGCATCGTAGTTGAAGAAGCCGACGAAACTGAAATGTGGCTCGACCTGGTTATTGCTTCCAAAGTAAACGAATCAGATTTAGCCAAAAGCCTCTACAACGAAAGCCTCGAAATCCTGAAAATCATGTCGAAAGCCCGAAAAAGCCTGTCTTCCTAAATCAGTCCTTCAATCCATCAGTAATTCAGTCCTTATGAAAACAAACCTCAAACTGGCCTGGCGAAACATCTGGCGAAACAAGCGCCGGACGCTGATTACCGTCGCTTCCATCTTTTTTGGTGTGCTGCTGTCGGCCTACATGACTTCGATGCAGGAAGGCTCGTACGACAAAATGGTGGATATCGTCGTGAAATTCTATTCGGGTTACATGCAGGTGCACCACGAAGATTACTGGGAAAACAAAAGCATCAACAGCTCGTTCGACTACGATCAGGCGCTGGTTGATCAACTGAAAAAACATCCGGAAATCGACTTTGTCATCCCGCGTCTCGAATCGTTCGGACTGGCCTCCGCCGGAGAACTGACTCGTGGCACAGCCATTTTCGGCATTGTTCCCGATGTGGAGACCCAGCTCACCGGAATTGCGGATAAAATCGTTTCAGGAAAATACCTGCAAGCCACCGATGACGGCGTGGTGATTGGCGAAGGTTTGGCCAACTACCTGAAACTAGGATTGAGCGACACGCTGGTCATCATCACTCAGGGCTACCACGGAGTGAGTGCAGCAGGCAAATTTCCGGTTCGCGGAATCATCAAACACGCCTCTCCCGAACTGAACAAAAGTATCGTTTACATGGAGCTGAAAACCTGCCAGTATTTTCTGAACGCCGAAAACAAGCTGACATCGCTGGTTTTGAACGTTGCCGACAACGACGTAATGAAGCAGGTTATGAAAAAGCTGAAAGGTGAAATTCATTCGCCTTATTCGGTGATGAGCTGGGACGAAATGCAGCCCGAAGTAGTGCAGCAAATCGAGAGCGACCGTGCCGGTGGCATCCTGATGAAAGCTATTTTATACATCGTGATTGCCTTCGGAATCTTCGGAACCATCATGATGATGATTGCCGAACGCCGCCGCGAATTTGGGGTCATGATTTCCATCGGCATGCAAAAACGCAAGCTGTCAGTTATCCTGTTTTTCGAAACGCTGTTCATCGGGTTATTGGGCATTGTCTCAGGATTAGCGATAACTCTTCCTCTGATTTTAATTCAGGCAAAAAATCCGATTCCGTTAACCGGAGAAACCGCCAAGCTGATGGAAGATTTTGGATTTGAACCCTATATGTTTTTCTCAACCGCTCCTGAAGTCTTTTGGCAGCAGGCTATCAGCGTATTCGTGATCACAATGTTGATCGGGATTTACCCGATAGTTGCTGCCCGGCGAATCAAAGAAATAAAGGCATTGCACGGAACGTAAAGCATGGGGCAAAGAGCGAGGAGCATGGGGACAAACCCGTAACTCGTATCACGTAACCCACAACAACTTGAAACTTTAAACCTGAAACTTTGAACTTTAAAATATGATCGCATCAATTTCATGGAAAAATATTTGGCGCAACCGGTTACGCTCGGGCGTCATCATCGCGGCCATCACCATCGGTATGTTTGCCGGGGTATTCACCGCCACGTTTTACAAAGGCTGGATCAAACAACGATTGGATGCCGGCGTGGAAACCGAGGTCTCTCACATTCAGATTCACAACCGCGAGTTTGGGGAAAATTATGAACTGAAAAGCTTCATTCCTGAAAGCGCAAAGCTGGAAGCAGATTTGGCGAAAGAAGACTTCATCGATGGCGTCAGTGCACGCATGGTGGTCCAGGGAATGATTGCTTCAACAGAAACAGGCACCGGAGTCCGACTGCTGGGTGTCGATCCGGAGAAAGAAAAAACGGTGATCAATCTCTATAAAAAAGTGGCCGATGGACAATTCTTTGACGGAGTGAAACGCAACCCAATCCTGATTGGCAAAAAACTGGCCGAAAAGCTGAAAGTAAAGGTGCATTCGAAGTTGGTGGTTACGTTGCAGGATTCGCAGGGACACCTGACCAATGAAGCGTTTCGCGTTTGCGGTATTTACAGTGTGGGTAACGGTATGTTCGAAGAAATGAATGTTTTCGTACTGAAAACTGATTTGGTGCGCTTTGTACAAATGGATGAAGCCACTTCGCACGAAATGGTGGTTCACCTGAAAAACCATGATTTGCTCAAGGAGAACGGGGAATATCTGGCCCGGAAATACGACCAGTTACTGGTTCAAAACTGGCAGCAACTCACTCCTGAACTGGGCATTCTGAACGAATACGGCAACATTTACATTTACTTTTTCATTGGTATCATTTTGTTGTCGCTCGGGTTCGGTATTGTGAACACCATGCTGATGGCGGTGATGGAACGAGTAAAAGAAATCGGGATGCTGATGGCCGTTGGCATGAGCAAATTTCGCGTTTTCTGGATGCTGATGCTCGAAACCGTTTTGCTCACACTGACCGGTGGTGTTTTTGGCATACTGCTCGGACTATTGGTGACTGCAGCCACTTCGAAAAAAGGAATCGACCTGTCGTTTTACGCCAAAGGGCTGGAAGACATGGGTTACAGCTCGCACGTTTATCCAACCATTGAAATCAATATGGTGGTGGTCATCGTCATTCTGGTATTGGTAACCGGGCTCATCGCCTCCATCTACCCTGCCCGAAAGGCTTTGAAATATAAACCGGCCGAAGCGATACGGATTGATATGTGATCCGGGTTGCGAGTTCCGGGTTGGGATTTAACTCGTAACCCGAACCTCGAAACCCGTAACATTTAAAACTTTGAAACTTGAAACTTACTAGATATGAACGTCATTGAAGTGAAACAACTGGAAAAAGTGTACAATGATTCGGAAGTGAAGGTACACGCGCTGAATGGTGTTGACCTGACCATCGAAGAAGGCGAATTTACAGCCATTGTCGGACCGTCGGGTTCGGGCAAAACCACTTTTCTGAATATGCTGGGCGGATTGGATCAGCCCACCTCGGGTTACATTTCCATCGGTGGGACAGAAATCAGTCAACTCAGTTCGTCGCAACTGATCGACTTCCGGCTCAACAACATTGGCTTTGTCTTTCAGGCTTATAACCTGATTCCGGTGCTCACCGCCAAGGAAAACGTGGAATTCATTATGCACCTGCAAAATCAACCGAAAGCCGAACGCGAAAACCGCACCATGGCCTTGCTGAAAGCCGTTGGATTGGAAGGACGCGAAAACAGCCGTCCCAACAAACTTTCAGGAGGACAGCAACAACGCGTCGCCGTAGCGCGGGCACTGGCCTCGAAACCCAAATTTGTGCTGGCCGACGAACCTACCGCCAACCTCGACAGTAAATCGACCGAAAACCTTTTGGAAATAATGGAAGACCTGAATAAAAAGGAAAACATCACGTTTGTTTTCAGTACACACGATCAGCGCGTGGTGAACAAAGCACGGCGTGTGTTAACCTTGGAAGATGGGAAAATTATCAGCGACGTGAGAAAATAAGTGTTCAGCGGCAGTTGACAGTATTCAAAATAAGACCCTAAAAAATGCGTATCATCTTTTTAATTTTGACATTAACGATCACAAACAAAGTTTTTGCACAGTCGAATGAAAAAATCTGGCCTGCTGAACTACAAACCGCAAAAACAACTTCCTACGTCGACGAGTTGGAGCGCGAAGTGATTCACGAACTTAATAAAGTGCGGAGCAATCCGAAACGCTATGCCGATGAATATATGGAAGAATTGATTACTGCGTTTTCAGGAAAATTATACACATACCCCGGGCAGGAAATATTAAAATCCAAAGAAGGCGCTGCTCCACTGATTGAATGCATCAATGTACTTAAATCGACTCAGCCGCTTCCTGTACTAAAACCTTCGGAAGGACTAACCAGGGCCACCGAAGATTTACTAAAAGACCAGCAGAAAAACGGTGGAATCGGGCATATCACACGCAATGGACAAACACCACAAAACCGCATTGAAAAATACGGAGAGTGGGATATTTGCTCGGCAGAAGACATTACCTATGGAAGTTTCGACGCCCGGCAAATTGTGATTGCGTTGCTTATCGACGATGGCGTTCCCGGCCGCTCTCACCGAAAGAACATTTTGAACCCGTGTTTTCGCTTTGCTGGAGTGACTTTTGGCAAACATCCGGACTACCGAACCATGTGCGTGATTGATTATGCCGGCGATTATAAAACGAAATAACAACAATTAGAAAATTTGAAGATGAGTCAATTTGCAAATTCAACAATTCAGGGTAAAACTGGAATTAGCAAAATTCTATTTATCTCATGTTTGATTTTTCTTTTTGCAGCCACGCCCATTAAAGCCTATTTACAAGAAAGCAAAATCAGTTTTAACGGTTATTTGAAAGAATTGTACATGTTTTATTCTCCGGAAAATCCGATTCCGGGAACTGATCTCGATTACCTGGCAACGGACATCATCCACAACCGACTCAATTTTAAATGGTACACCACTGAGAAACTGACTACCGTTTTTGAAATGCGCAACCGCCTGATGTTTGGCAACCTGGTTGCCAAATTTCCCGATTATCAATCCACCGTTGATGTGGACAATGGATTGGTTGATTTATCGTGGATCACCGCTCAAAGCAATAGTTGGTTTGTGCATTCGATGATCGACCGGGCCTACCTCGATTACTCTTTAAGCAAATGGCAAATCCGGGCCGGGCGCCAGCGGATAAACTGGGGCGTTAATTTAGTCTGGAACCCGAACGATATTTTCAACACCTTTTCGTACTTCGATTTTGACTATGAAGAGCGCCCCGGAACTGATGCTGTTCGAGTTCAGTACTACACAGGAACCACTTCATCTGCCGAGCTGGTTTATAAACCCGGACGCACACGTGAACGCACTGCTTTTGCCGGAATGTACCGCTTTTCGAAATGGGACTACGATTTTCAGTTTATTGGCGGGCAGGCCGGAAATGACTGGATTCTGGGTGGAGGCTGGTCGGGCGACATTCGAGGTGCCGGTTTTCGGGGAGAATTGACACACTTCGAGCCAACCAACAACCAATCGAACCGGGCAACTGTAGCTTCGGTATCGGCCGATTTTACATTTTCCGACGGTTGGTACATTCATTCAAGTGCACTATTCAACAGTACAGGCAAATTGGGCAAAGCCGGCGGCATGGACGTACTTTTCAATCCTGATATGTCGGCCAAACAATTGTCGTTTGCCCGTTGGTCTCTGTTTGGGCAGGTATCACGGCCAATTACCCCTCTTTTCTCCGGAAGTTTTTCAGGCATCATCAATCCATCCGACGGATCGTTTTACGTTGGTCCGGCAGTTACCTATTCAGTATTAAACAACCTCGAACTGATGCTCACCGGACAACTCTTTTTTGGCAATACCGAAACCGAATTTGGCGACATTGGGCAACTGGCTTTTGGCCGCCTGAAATGGAGTTTTTAAAGCATATTTCAGATTAAATCACAGATTGGATGAAAGTTTCAGAGCTTCAAGTTTCTTCTTTTCCCGCTTATTTAGTTCTTTGGTTATATGCTCTTCCTTATAATCCGCACAATAGTTCTGTTGAGCTTTTAGATAAACACCACCTTCCGGGGTAAAAAATAACGGATTAACAAAAGCGTAGAAATTCTTTTTTGTCGCTAAAGTAGTTTTATCTGATTTTTCAAGATTATCTTCAGTTAAGTAGTACACATAGAACCGAATCTGTGAATTGCTTTCCACATCATAAGTTCCGGCCATTGCCAGTGGAGTATGCGGAAATACTACCTGCCCCGGCTTAACCATCATACTTCCCTTTTTTAAAACTGAATAGCTGGCCAAAGTTCCATCTTCATGCTCAATAAGGATAGAATTTGAGTCGCTATTATAAGAAACATTGACCGACGGATTCGGGTCTATCCCATCTTTAACCTCAACAACCAATCCCTTTCGGGCAGAAAAGACCGTATCTCCCGGATCAACATCAAATTGAAAAGATTTCCAGTTCCTGGGTTCAACACTCCCAAAATACATGGCGTTAATGTTAAAATGATTGAGCGCCTTTACGGTTTTGCCTTTCGAAACTGGCAACAAATACACAAAACCTGTGTCAATTTTAGGATTTAACTGGCCCCGGATGTAGGTGTATTTATACGAATAACCAACCGAACGGTCAGGATTCAAAGGTTTTACAGTAAGCAATTTCCCCTGAGAACTGCTTACAGTTCCTTTGTATGAAGTTGGCGAAGAATTTTCAAGACGATTAAAAGTTAAGTTCAGGTAAAAACTTCCAACGTCCTTTTTTTCAAAAAGAAAGTCAACCGATCGGTCGTCTTTCATTTCACTTGTAATTTCTATCGAATGATTCTGCGCATTTCCACTTAATCCGATCATTAAAATTGCGACAAGTAGAGTCCAGTGGCTGTAAGATTTTGTCATTTTTTTTTTGATTTCTGTAAAAGACTTAATAAGCATAAAAATAAGAATAACTTATTAACTATAATAATCTTCAACAGGGTTTCAGCGAAAAAATCATAAAGTATTCGATTATTATCCAAGTGATAGATTAAATGAAATATGATTCCAACATTAACCCAAGCTATCCTTTGTGTTATTTTTATATTATATCGTAATTTTTGTATCTTTTTGGTAGTTTTTTTAATATATTCGTATCATTATGAAACTATAAAATGACTTTTAGTGAATCTATGTCATTTAAATCAGATGAAATAGTCGTGCGTGCAACAGCCCGGGCAAACCATAAATTTTATAATTGGCTATTCCATGATTACGTACATGGTTTCAAATAAAGCGCCGAAAGTTTATACAGATGAAATAGCCATAAGACCTAAAGCTCATACGAATCGAAAATGTATAAATGGCTATTCGCTTCGCGGATTTCGCAAGCTCAATTCCATGATTACGTGATAATTTTCGATAAAACAAAAACAATTTATACGAATGAAATAAAAACCTAAGGATATGAAACAGGAGGAGAAGGGGATATTGGATTCATACAGTTTGAATAACTCCCACTACGATGAAGTTTTCAAGGAAACCAAAGAGCCGAAAGAACATTACGAAAGCATAGTAGAGCGCTTCAACCAACTGAGTCTTTCTGATTTCGAACGGATAAATAATGAAGTAAAGACAGCCTTTTTTAACCAGGGAATCACTTTTGCTGTTTATTCAGACGATAAAAAACCAGATGAACGAATTTTTCCTTTCGATTTGTTTCCACGGATAATTCCAAACGACGAATGGATGCAGCTCGAAAAAGGTGTGATTCAGCGAAACAAAGCGATTAATCTTTTCCTAGACGATATTTATCACCGGAAACTGATTCTGAAAGACAAAGTTGTGCCGGCCGATCTTATTTTTTCCTCCAAAAACTATCTGAAAGAAATGGTCGACTTCACTCCGGAAGGTAAAATCTATACTCATATTTCAGGAACCGACCTGATCAAACATACCGATGGACAATATTATATTCTGGAAGATAATCTGCGTTGTCCATCAGGTGTCAGTTACGTTTTATCGAACCGTCTGGCCCTCAAAAAGTCGCTATTCGATTTGTTCGATAAGCTCAAAACCAAGACAGTATATCAATATCCGGAGGAATTGCTGGAGATTCTAAAAACAGTAAAACCAAAAAACATTGATGACCCAACCGTTGTGGTTGTTACCCCCGGAATGTATAACTCGGCCTATTTCGAGCATTCGTTTCTGGCGCAGAAAATGGGTGTTCCGTTGGTGGAAGGTCGCGATTTGTTTGTCGATAAAAACTTCGTGTACATGAAAACCATTCATGGTCCAATTCGGGTAGATGTGATTTACCGCCGGGTTGACGATGAATTTATCGACCCATTGGTATTCCGGAAAGATTCGATGCTTGGAGTGCCTGGCCTGATGAATGCTTACCGGGCCGGAAATGTAACCCTTGCGAATGCTCCAGGAACTGGAGTTGCCGACGATAAAGCGGTTTATCATTACGTTCCCGACATTATCAAATATTACCTCAACGAAGAACCCATCCTGAATAATGTAAAAACATACCATTGCGAAAAGGAATCGGAGGTTAAGTATGTTCTCGAAAATATTGACAAACTGGTTGTAAAACCAGTTGACGAATCGGGAGGCTACGGAATTACCATTGGCACAACTTTGACCAAAGAACAGATAGAAGAAGTGAAAGTGCGGATAAAGGCGAACCCCCGGAAATACATTGCACAACCCATTATGAGCCTTTCGGTACATGCCACTTTTATTGAGGAAACCAAAGAATTCGAACCCCGGCACATCGACCTGCGCACGTTCTGCCTGATGGGAAAAAATACCGAATATATCCTGAAAGGTGGGCTGACACGTGTGGCACTGAAACGCGGAAACCTGATTGTTAATTCGTCGCAGGGCGGAGGCTCGAAAGACACCTGGGTATTGGGATAGAGTTATAAATTGATCAAAAACACGAAACCATGTTATCACGAGTAGCAAACAACTTATACTGGATGGGGCGATATATCGAACGAGCCGAACATTTTGCGCGCTATAGCAAACAAATCTATTTCTCGTCGCTCGATGCACCGATACTGAAAACTTACGACCGGAATTTTGTTCTCGAGTCGATGCTGTATATGGCCGGAATATTCGATATGGAAGGAATGCCCGAAAAAGACATTTTATTCAGAATCGGGATGGATACCCAAAACACCAATTCTATTCTCAGCAACATCACTTTTGCCCGCGAAAATGCCCGGGGCGCACGCAATGCAATTTCAACCGAGCTATGGGAATCCATTAACAAATACTACCATCTGGCAACGGGTTATCCGCAGGAAATCTATTTAACTACCGGGCTTTACGATTTCAACCAGATGATTCTGGATCAGACATCCATTGTCAACAGTAAGATTTACGGAACCCTTCTCCATGACGGTGAGTGGGCAATAATTCTATTAGGAATGCACATTGAACGGGCTTTGCAGATTATACGAATTATCAACTCCAAGCTGCACGACATTTATAAAATTGAGCAGGCCGGGCATCCTGTAAACGAAATGAGTTTCGAATGGACCACCCTGCTGCGGTGCGTTGAATCATTTGACATGAACCGAAAATTCTACAAAGCCATTCCAGACCGCGAACAGGTGTTGGAATTCCTGATGCTTAATCCTCATTGCCCGCGTTCCATTGCCTATTCGTTAAACGGAATCCGGAAATACGAGGCAAAAATTAGCCGGAACGAAAGACCAGATCAGAATACCATCAGCTTTAAAATCGGAAAGCTTTACGAACAATATCGCTACCTTTCGTTTGACGAATATCAAGATGATATTTACGGGCTTTTAAACTACACACAAAACCGTATTACCGAAATTGGAGCCGAACTCGAAAAGAAATACCTTTCTTTCTGATGGAAGAGTTTTACATCGAATATTTCATCGAAAATAAGTACGAAGTCCCCGTACGAAAGGCAAATTTTCAATTGCTGGTAACTCCTGAATCGAATCAGCATCAAAAAGTTACGGACATAAACTATTACTGTTCCGAAGATCAGGAAGTAAGTCTTTCCAGAAATATTTTCGGGTTCGAAAACATCAACTTTTACATCAGTAAACCGTTCTCCGAATTCTGGTTCAAATTATCCGCGAAGGTTCAAAAACCGGAAATCAACCCATTTTACATCAGTCCGCTATTCCCCTCCGACGAATATCAACTGATTCATTCGCTCGATTTTCAAATCGACAACCATTTGTTTCTTCGCGAAACCGAACTCACGAAAATGCCTTCAGGAATTGATTGCACTTTTCCTGAATTTACGGGTGAAACACAGGTTTTTGACTATTTGCTGAAGCTGAAAAGTCACCTGTTCCATTTGCTCGAATATTCGCCCGAAAGCACTGATGTGAATACGCCCATCGAAGAGGTCTTGCGCATTCGAAAAGGAGTTTGTCAGGATTATGCGCATGTGTTTCTTTCGGTGTGCCGCCAAAACAAAATACCCGCCCGGTATGTTAGTGGTTACCTGAATCAAGGTGCTGGATTCACCGGAACAAGCCAGTTGCATGCCTGGGCCGAAGCACTGATTCCGGAACTGGGTTGGATAGGCTTCGATGCAACCAACAATTTGGTGGTCAACCAGCATTACATTAAAATTGCTCATGGCTCCGATTACCGCGATTGCAGCCCGATCATCGGGGTACTCGAAACAACCGGATCCCAAAAAAGCGTTCATTCAGCAATTGTAACTAACCAATAAGTATATATTTACAATTTGAATATTTACGATTTACTATTAGGAAAACATCATTCATTTCATAAATTTTCAACAATTTAATCTGCAACAATTTATCCAATAGCTTATGACATTTTGTATTGCCATAAAAAGTAAAACGGGAGTAGTTGCTTTGTCCGACACCCGAATCAGCAGCGGGCTGGGCGTTTCAACATCGAAAAAAATTCAGATTTTCCAGGAAAATGGCAATTCGTTTTTTCTGATGTCTTCAGGACTTCGCTCCATCCGCGACAAAGTGATTCATTTATTTGAAGATGAGCTGGAAAACAATCCAGTCGATAAATTATACAAAGTGGCCAATTTGGTTGGCAATGCAGTTAAACAGGCACGTACCGAAGATTTGGAGCAACTGAAGGAAAGCAATTTCTTTTTCGACGGGCATTTTATTGTTGGGGGCCAATGCGCAAAAGACAAACGATCGACCATTTTTTTAGTATTTCCTGAAGGAAACTGGGTGGAAACTTCAGACGAATCGCCATACACCATTATTGGCAATACGGCCTTTGGAAAACCAATTTTGCGACGATTATTGCACGAAGATATCACCTTCGACCTGGCCATAAAAGCGGCCTACCTGTCGTTCGACGCTACATTTAAAAATGCCAGCGATGTTGATTTTCCGCTTGATTTTGCCTTGTACCGGAACGGAACATTCGACATTCAGGAATTACGAAAAACCGAAGAAGATCTAAAAGAAACCTCGATACGCTGGAACACCATGCTGCTCAATGCCGCCAATGACCTTCCTGATTTTTTGCATTTTGAGGATTAATGTGCGAGTAACCAATTAAAAACGTTTAAATGTTGAATGCCATTGCGGCTTTGAGTAAATGAGTCAGTTGTCAGTAGGAATTTTGGGTAATTGTCTTTGACTTTTTCCAAAGCACCAAACTCTCTTTCACGAGTGCTTTCATCTGCCATTTGCCATGCTACCTGATAATATTCAATGTCACCTGATCTGGTTTTGCACACAAAGTCCACTTCGTTGTTCCGTGTTGTACCTGTCCAAATTTTGTTGCCCCTGCGAAGCAGTTCAAGGTAAACTATATTTTCTAATATATGCCCTCTATCTGTTGTGCGATCTTTCCCAACCAAAATGTTTAGCAAACCAGCATCAACCAAGTAGTATTTCTCCTGGGTTGCCAATTGTTTCTTACCCTTTAAATCGAAGCGATTAACTTTGTAAAACACAAAACTTTCAACCAAATATTCCAGGTATTTTTCAACCGTAATATTGTGAGTGTTTTGTCCGTCCTGTTTTAAGGTTTTTGCAATATTTCCCGGCGAAAGTGGGTTGCCAATGTTTGAAGCAACAAACTTCGTAATGTTGCTAAACGCACGCTTGTCATTTATTTGGTAGCGTTTTGTGATGTCTTTTTCTACAATGGTAGAATAAATGGCTTCTAAGTACTCGTATATTTTATCAAAACCACCCTCACGCAAATCAACACCTTTGGGCAATGACGTTTCGTTTATATAATCAAAAAAAAGCGCTTCGTAATTGATGTATCTATTTGAATAATCGATCTCGCGGGCAGTTAAGTATTCTGTGAACGAAAACGGTAAAATTGAAATTTCGATGTAACGTCCACTTAAAAGCGTTGCTAATTCGCCTGAAAGTAAAAATGCATTTGAGCCAGTAATGTAAACATCTATATTTGTTTTTACGAACAAGCCATCGACCAAGCGTTCAAACTCAGTAACATTTTGCACCTCGTCTAAAAAAACATAGCACGATTTCGACAAGTCTAACTGATTGATTATGTGGGCATATAAAGCTCCCAAGTCGTTAAGGAACTTCCTTAATTCAAAATCTTCAAAGTTTAAAAACACGATTTGGCTGGCTTGTACACCCATTTGCAACAGCGTTTCACGATAAAGCTCAAACAACGTGCTTTTACCGCTTCTGCGTAAGCCGCTTACCACTTTTATAAGACCTTTGTCTTTGTATGCCAATAGTTTGCTTATATATTCTTTGCGATTTATGTTCTTCTTCATAAAGCAAAGGTATTGATTAAATTATTAAAACGTGCAAATTTTGCAAGTTTTAATAATTTACAGACAATTTACCTCTTCAACTTATACTTCCGCAAATCAAACGTGTGCGGGTATTCGGGGTCGGGCTCAATGATTTTTGGCGTCAAA
>Ga0172367_10006977_pt1 | contig 13070 bp, 13 predicted proteins | sample Lak10m_FD_114542 | JGI IMG/M metagenome (GOLD analysis project Ga0172367, IMG submission 114542) | Freshwater microbial communities from Kabuno Bay, South-Kivu, Congo - kab_022012_10m | ecosystem: Environmental > Aquatic > Freshwater > Lake | place: Democratic Republic of the Congo: South-Kivu...
ATATTAAATCATCATTTTGTTTAACTATTTGTTTTTTCCTTTTTCCTTGTTGTTTCAAATTGTTAATCAATGATTGTTTTTTAATTTTTTTAATTTGATTTTCCAAATCTTTCATTTCTTGTTTTCTTTTATTTTCCAAATTATATTCATTTTGATGTAATTCAATAATTTTATGTATTAATTTTTCTTCTGTTTGATTCCATAAATCTTCAATTGAAATATTAATATCATTTTTAATAATTTCAACTAAAGATGATATATCTTCATCATTTATATAATTTCTATTTTTATAAATATTATATAATATACCTTTTCCTAAGCTCATACCACAATAAGATGATAAACTACGATATTTATTAAAATATAATTTAGCAATATTGTTAAGTTGTTGATGATAATTTAAATTGTTATTATTGATATGTTGATGTTGTAAATCATTTTTATTTTTTTTAGCACAATAATAGAATGAAATAAGAATTACAATAATTAAAATACTTAACATAAAACTCATTTTGTTATAAATTAAACAATTTACAATAATTAAAATCAGTATTTTAATAATATATTTTTAAAACAATACATTAAAAAATGAATAAATTATTATAATTGTTTTTTATTTATATTTGAAATGATAAATATTGATAAACAACAAATAATAACATTATTTAATACAAATGTTAAAGGAATTGATATATATTTAGAAAATGAAAATACATATCATTGTGGTAAAGAAGGACATTGGTTAGAAAGAAAGATGGGAATAAAACATAATGGAAGAAATGAACCTGATATTAATGGATATGAAATGAAAAAATATTCAATTAAAACATCTCTTGGCGATTTTAGTGCAAGTGAATATATATTTTCAGGAAAAAATAAAAGAAATAATATAAATATTATTAATAATTGGACTGATGATATAATATTAAATAGAAGTGATTTTATTATGATATTTGGTAATCAAAATCCTTTAAAAAATAATAGATATTCTTGGTCTGGCAGTTGTGTTCCAACATATAATAATTATAATTCTAATGGTCAAATATTAATAATAAATGATAATAACGATATTATTATTTATTATTCATATTCAAAAGATACTAGAATAATAAAAGATAATTTTCCTATATTTTTAAAAAATGAAAATATTGTTATTGCTATATGGAAATATGATAAAATGAAACAACATATTAATAATAAGTTTAATAAAAAAGGTTTCTTTTTATGTAAAAAAATAAATAATAAATATGAAAAAATATGTTTTGGTAAATCATTTGATTTTGAATATTTTATAGAATGTATTAAAAATAAAAAAATAATATTTGATAGTGGTATGTATGAAGGTAATAAACGTAATTATTCACATTTTAGAGGTTCATATTTCTGGGATGAATTAATTACTGAAGAGTATTGATTAAATATTTGCCAAGATGATATGCGAACTTACAGGCTACAGCATTACCTATTTGCATAATAATTTCTTTATTTGAGCCAACTATAATATAATTATCTGGAAAGGTTTGTATTCTTTTCAATTCAATAATAGTTAATCTTCTAATTTCTTTTTCGTTATATTTAACTAATGCATCATAACCGTCTTTCCAATATCTTGCAGGAATTGTATATGAAGGTTTATTTACATCTAATATTTGAGCCTTAAATCCAAATCCTTTTTCTTTATTTATTTTTTTCTTATTTTCTATTCCTAATAATGCTTTTTCGCTTAAATAGTATTTATTATCAATTTCTTCTTTTGGTAGTAAAACAGATTTAACAGGTATTCTATTTATTACAGATTTAATAATATATTCAGGTTCTTTTGGTATGATATGTAAATCTTTTCTAATACCTATAATAATAGCACGTCTTCTATTTTGTGGAACTTCAAAATCGCTTGCATATAATTTAGTAATTATGCAATTATAATTTTTATTTAATTGTTCCATAATGATATCAATTACTTTTTCATTATTAACTGTTTTTTTTGATAACATTCCTATTACATTTTCCATAATAAATGCTTTAGGTTTAAAATAATCAAGATACTTAACATATTCCATAAACAAAGTATTTCTTGGGTCATTTTTATCTCTTTTTCCAGCAATACTAAAACTTTGACAAGGAGGACCGCCAACTATTATATCTATAATTTGATTTGTATTATTATACAATTCATTAAACTTTTCAGGATATAATGTTGTTAAATCTTCACAATATGCTTTATGATTATGATTTTTATTATAACTTTCAATTGCTTTATCCCAAATATCAATACCTGCAATAATATTTAATCCTGCATCTGTTAAACCTTTTGACATACCACCGCAACCACAAAATAGGTCTATAACATTTAATTTATTCATTTATATTATAAATAACAATTAAATCAAATCAATTTTTCTTGAAAAAATTATAAAAATAATTAAGCAAGATTTTTATAATAAAATCTTGATATATAAATACCAATAATAATACCTATAATTATAAAAAATAAATATTTAAGGGAGTAATAACCAACAACTATAATTAATAATAGCAATAATAGATTATTATAAATATTCATCTTTATTATTTTTATATGGATATTAATTTATGATGTCCTACACGTAAATCAGTATTTACAACAATAGGTACGCCTGTTTTTTGGATATTCTTGCAAAAAGCAACATCTTCAGAACAAATATCACGAAGAATAGTGCCATCGTCATTTATAATTTCTTGAAGGTCTGCATTAAAATAAGGATAAGTCATTTTCTTAAGAACATCACGACGCATAGCAAAGAAGCCAAGACCTGTATAATTAACAGGCATAAACTTTAATCCTGTTTCTTGTTTCCATTTCTCAACAAAATCAGGAGTTAAGAACTCAAAAGAACCATTTTTAAGAAAATAATCTGTATTCCAATCCTTAACAATTGCATAATTAGTTAGATTTGACATTCTATACATACCACTGACAACGGGATGTATTTCGGTCGCTTCAATTAAATCTATTACCTGTTGAGGACTAAAAATAATATCACTATCGATGGTTACCCATACATCAAAATCAAGATTATTAAATGGTTTCTGTTGAATACCACGTAAGACATCAAGACCTAATGTTTGCATTCTTGCAAACGTAACATAAGAACTCACGCCCGGACTCACAATTAAATCATATTTCTGACTTTCCCATAATACATTAAGAGTACTCGTCCAAGCAACTAAAAATCGTGATGAAAAATTATCGCCAGGTATTGCGAGTACTACTTTCTTTTTTTTAGTTGCCTTCTCATCTATACTAACTACATTATCATCAGTATTCATTGGAGTATAAGTATTCATAATTTAGATAGATTTTATATTCTTATATAATTTTTAAAATAATTCAAAAAAATGATATTTATATAAAAAATAGAAAATATAATTAATAGAATGCTTAATACGACATATGATTTAGAATTGAATGATAGTAATTATCAAGCACAACAACCTGAAAAGGTTTTTATTAAATTAAAACCTCATCAATTAACTTCATTATATAAGGCAATTGAAATGGAAAATCAGGGTGAATTAAATTATAAAATTAAAAATATAAGTGATAATGCTATTTTAGCAAATGATGAAGAATATATTAATGTTAAAATTGGAACTAATGTTGGTATTATTGGTGATATGGTAGGATATGGAAAAACATTAATAGCGATATCATTAATTGCTTCAAATAATTTAGATAATATTCATATTAATCCTAATTATATTAAAAATTATAATAGTGGTCGTTGTTATAGTTATTTGAATATATCAACGACCAATAATCTTATTAAAAAAGATAATAATATAATCAATACTACTTTAATAATAGTACCACGTGGTCCTGTTTTCGTTCAATGGGAAAATACGATTAAAAACAGTACTAACTTAAAATTATTATCAATAACCAATTTTAATTTCATTAAAAATAATTTGCCTAAATATGATGGAAAAAATAGAAATGAAATTAATAGTTATTTCGAAAAATATGATATAATTTTAATTAAGAATACAACATTAAAAGTTTTATATAACGATTATTATGCTGGAACTATAATTAAAAATTGGAAAAGAATAATGATAGACGAAGCACACGATATTATGCATCAAATACCGCAAAATTTTAATTATCATTATTTATGGTTAATTTCTGGAACTTATATTGATATATTAAAAAAGAATGGTAATAATTATAGTTATGGGATAAAAGAATTGATGAGTGAAGGTACAATAAATCTTATATTAGTAAAAAATAGTATTGATTTTATTAAGAAGAGTTTTACTATTCCAGAACCAATAGAAAAGTATTATTTATGTAAATTGCCATCTGAATATTTAATTGCCAAGAAGTTTATTAATAATAATATTTTAGAAAAAATAAATGCGAATGATTTTGCAGGTGCTATTAAAGATCTTGGGGGTAAAAATGAAACAGAAGATAATATTATAGAACTTATATCGAAGGAGTTAAAAAGAGAATTGCATAATTTTGAGATGGAAAAGGATTATATTAATAATCAAGATATAAATGTTGAAGAAAAACAGCAAAAATTAAAGACAATTGGAGTTAAAATTGAAAATCAGATAAATAAAATTAATGATTTAACAGAACGAATTAAATCACTAACTACGAATAGTTGTGCTATATGTATGGATATTGTTAAAAATCCTGTTATGTTAGAATGTACTCATCTTTATTGTGGTAATTGTATTTTCAAATGGGTAAAAACGAATAAAAATTGTCCTTATTGTAGAACTGCGATAATGAGATATGATAAACTAATAGCAATTGTGAATGAAAAACAAAAAGAAGAAATTGAGATAGACGAGATTTTAACAAAAGATGACACATTTTTAAAGATAATTAAAAATAAGCCAGATGGCAAGTTTCTAGTATTTACTAAAAACGATAATGGATTTGATAATATCAAGAATAAAATGAATGAAAATGATATTAAATATGAGATGCTTAAAGGTAATACATCACATATGATGAATATATTAGAAAAGTTTAAGACGGGTGCAATTAATATCATTTTATTAAATACCCAATATGCTGGAAGTGGTATTGATATTAATTATGCAACGGATGTCATTATATTTCATTCAATGGGTATAGATAAACAACAAGCTATCGGGCGTGCTCAACGAGTTGGAAGAAATAATCAATTATTTATCCATAATTTACATTATGAACACGAAACTTAATTTTTTTTTATAATATTTATAATTAGAATAAATAATTATGAGTAGTGCAAATACTGATAAAAAAACCTGCCCGATAAAAATGTCTGATGGTCGTTCATTTACTAATTACGAAACGAGATGTATGACAAATGCTAAATTAAATCAATTATTAAAAGATAATAATATGGCTAATTCAAGTTATGAACAACGATTATTTTTACAAAATAATTATGAAAAAATAGTTGAAGCAGAAAAAAAACATATATTAGATGGTTTTCTTCCGTGTGTTCCTTGTTCAACAGGTGAATTAATAAATGAATTAGATAAAGAACTTGACAATAAATATGCTGTATATTGTGATGAAGTTAGTTGTAATTCAAAATTGATAAATGATAAAGGGTTAGGAAGTGGCAAATTTTTTTAACTTATAGTAATAGTATAATAATGAAAAAAAATATAAGTGATAATGTTATTAATTGTGTTTTTGAATTAGAAAATAATAATTTAAAAATAAAAGGATCGTTATTTAATCCTGCTATTTATAAAAAAAAAGTAATAACTGCCCCAAATCCAATTGATATCATAACATCATATTCTGGTTCTGCTCTTCCATTTCCAAATGAAGAAATAGCATTTGAAAATACCAAAAATTATTTAGAAATTAATAATGATGGTATTATTGATGCTACTTTTAGATTTCCAAATAGTTATTATTCACCCGATGGTAAAACTAAAATAAAATCACCAATTGTGCTTATTTTAGATGATAAAAAAATTATTTATGAATTAGATGATTTATGTCCCTTAAAAACATTAAAAGATAGAGTAAGAGGTAATCCGAGTTTTTATGCTATAAAAGAAGTAATATTACCTGTAGCTACTGCTGAAAATACTATGTATAATTATTCACAGGCAAAAATGAAATATAATATTGCCTAATTCTTTTTAAGTAAAATCTTATTTAATCGTCGAAGTTCTGTAGCAATTGAACCTAAATGAGTAGCTACATTAGTTCCTTCATCATCTACAAGAAAGTTTTTAAGTAATTCAAATTGAATAATAGTTGGGTCAAACTCCTCGTCGTCGTCGTCTTCTTCATCATCATCCTCTTCTTCGTCATCATCATCTTCTTCTTCCTCCTCTTCATTAGCACCTTCAGCCTCTTCCTCGTCTTCTTCTTTATCCTTTACTTCGAGTTCTTCATTTTTATCATCATCAGAGCATATACTATTTTTATCATCTGTTGTTGGCATCTTTTGTTATACTAAAAATTATAAATTATTCTTATATAATTTTAAGAATATAAATATAGAATAATGGAAAAAATAACTATAAAAGTTTTAGGGTTTTTTATTGGTTTCTTTATAACTTTATTTTTAATTAATTATATGAATGTTAAAAATAAAAATATAGAACATTTTAAATTAAATGTACCAACAAAAGAAGATTATGAAAATCAGAAAACTGCAGAAAAGAAAGATAGCAATTTTGCAGAAATACCATATAAATCATATAAATATATGTGTATAAATACATTTTTTGATACTAAAAAGATATCAAATACAGAAGGACGATGGTATGAAAGCGAATTGCCATTAACGGAATATAAACCAGAAAATAATAAATATCATTATTTTACATACAGTAAGATAATTAATTTAAAACCAAATACTATTAATAATGCTGGTTCTTATGGAGCGGATATAAATACAATCCAATTAAATGGTCCTAAAAGTTTTTATTTTGCCAATAATGTTGATACAAATGAATTAAATGAGTTTAGTATGGTAATGACATTAAAAATTAAAGATATAACAGAAAAAAATAATATAATTTTTGAAATGACAGGAAATACTGAAACAATTAATAATGATAAAAATGAATATTCATTTTCTATTATTAACATTAATATAATTATTAATGATAATGGCAATTATGATTTTATAATAACTATTGGAAATAATGTATATAAAGGAAATATTAATAACATTGACAAAAGTTTAATTAAGAATGGCGATTTTATTGTATTTGGGTTAATATATACGCAAACAAAGATAACATTTTTAATAAATAAGCAGATGTATTATTATGAACCTATTAATAATTTTCAAATAAAATTAAGTTCAACACCAATAATTATAAATAAGAATGGAACAATAAATGCCGAACTTTATAATTTTATTTATTATAAATCTGTTTTACCTATAACAGAATATTTAAATTGTTTTAAACATAATTATCATTATTTATCTGGATTAAATAATGTATTAGAAACAAAAAAAGAAGAAGAAAAACCAATAGAAATAGATAATATGTTAAATGATAAATTAAATGAATTAGAAAGTAAATTAAGTAATTATTTTGAATTAAATCAAAATAATGATAAAAATGTTATAGAGAAAATACAACCATTTAATATAAATACTAATAACAAACCAACTAATAGTTTTTTTAGTTTCCTATTTTAATAATTTTATCAATTCTTCTCCCATATATTTTGCCAATTTAACAGGTACAGCATTACCTATTTGTTTATATTGAGAAGTTAAACTTCCGTGAAAATTATAATTATCATTAAATGTTTGTATTCTTGCATATTCTCTAAATGTTAATGGTCTTTCTTCTAATGGATGACATCTTTCTGTTTGTTTTTGTGAAGGTGAGCATAATAAGGTTAATGATGGTTTTTCCATTGATAATCTATATAATATTCCACGTTTTCCTCCACCAGAATTATAACTATTTTTCAAATATTCTTTTTGTAAGTTTTCAGGTAAATGAATCCAACAACCACCTTGAGGAATCATTTTAAATAGTTTTATTTTTTCATCATTATATTTTGCTCCATTTGAATGTGGAACATTACATAAAACATCTTTTAATACTATTTTTGTAGAACTTTCTTTTGGAAACTCAAAAGGTTGTATTATGGTTTTCAAGACACCAACAATAAAAATCCTTTCTCTTTTTTGCGGTACATCATATTTAGATGCATCTAAACATTTATATTTAACATTATACAAATTATTGACATTAATTTTATCAATAATAATTTTTATTGTTTTACCTTTATTATGAGTTAATAAACCTTTAACATTTTCAATCATAAATATTTTTGGTTTTATTATATTTAAGATTTCAATAAACTTCATCATTAAATCACCTCTTGAATCATCAAGTCCTTTTCTTAATCCTGCTTGTGAAAATGATTGACAAGGTATTCCTCCAGTTAATAAATCTATTTTATTTGTGTATTCAGAATAATCTATTTTATCGATTGATTTGCATATAATATTTGCATTAGGATGATTATATTTTAATGTTTTACAACAATCACTATTATTATCATTTAATAAAATAGGAGTAAATCCTGCTTCAATTAAACCTGTACTTAAACCACCTGCACCAGCACAAACTTCAATAAAAGTATAAATTGGATTATTCATTTATTTTGTTCTATTAAAGAAAAATTGATTTATATTAATATAAAAATAACATTAACAAAAATGGATTTAATAAAATTGTCAAAAATAGAACTTTTAACAAAATGTGAAAATCTTGGAATTAAAAGATGTAAATCAAAAAATAAAGATGAATTGATTAAACTTATTACTCAAAATCAATTTAAAAAAAATATAGATTTTATAGATTTATTTTGTGGAATTGGTGGTTTTCATAAGGGATTTAAAGATTTTAATTGTGTATTTGCTTGTGATATAAATGAAGAATGTAGAAAAACTTATTATGATAATTATAATTTTAAACCATTTGGAGATATATTTAATATAAATATATTAGATATACCTGAACATAATATATTATGTGCAGGTTTTCCTTGCCAACCATTTAGCAGTGCAGGAAAGCAACAAGGTTTAAAAGATGAAAGAAGCAAAGTTTATGATAAATTATTGCAAATAATTAGTATAAAGCAACCAAATATAATTATTTTAGAAAATGTTAAAAACTTAACAATAATTGATAATGGTAATGTAATTAAAAAAATACAAGAAGAATTAAATAATATCAATTATAACGTTTCATATTCAATATTAAATGTATCAAACTTTGGTTTGCCTCAAAATAGAGAAAGAATATTTATAATTGGAATAAATAAATTATATCAAGATAAATATTTTAATTTTACATATTTAAATACAATTAAAATAAATAAAACTTTACAAGATGTATTATTACCAAATAATAATTATATTGACAAAGAAAAATATATAATAATCGAAGATAAACATATAATTAAACAAAAAAGCGGATTAATATTTTGCGGGTATATTAAAGGAAATATAAGAACTAAAGGAGCATTGCCAAATACAGAACATCTATCACGTGTTCATAAACAACCAAATAGAGTTTATCACATAGACGGTGTTAATCCAACATTAAGCTCGAGCGAATGCAGTGGAAGATATTATATTTACGATAACATAGGAGTAAGAACATTAACATTAGATGAATGTTATTTAATAATGGGGTTTGATAATTTCAAGATGAATAATAAAAAAAATATATGTTATAATCAAATTGGAAACTCTGTTTGTCCTGTAATAATAAAATATATAAAGGACGAATTGATAAAACAACAATTTTTTATTTAATATAATTTTGTTTAATTTATATATATGATAAATAAAATAAATATTAAAAACATAAAAATTGAAGAAATAAATACAATATTAAATGATATTAATGATAAATTGGATGAGTTTGAAATAAAAATTAATGATTATATAAAATTAAGTTATTAAAAAAATATAATTATTTTTATTCGTTTATATAAACAATATAAACATATCTTTTTTTAGTAAAGATAACAATGAATGATTTAATTGAAACAAATAATAATAATAATTTTTCAAAGTTATTTGAGAAAAAAACGACTGGGGCTGATTTATTATTTAATAAACATAAAATAAGTAATGAAGTTGCTTCATTATCATCAATGTCATCTTTATCAAGTCAATCGAGTACGGAAGGTAATATGAAAAAAAAGGCAAATATAAAAAATAAGTTTGTTAGTAAGCATAATGATTATGATGACGATGATGATGATGAAGAAGAATTACCAAGACAAAAGATTAAAATAAATAAAATGCCAAAAAAACAAATAATCGAAGATGAAGATGATGAAGAAGAAGAAGATGATAATGATGAAGATGAAGATAATGACGACGAAGACGATGATAATGACGATGATGATGAAGAAGAAGATGATGATGATGATGATGATATTAAAAGTACTACAAGTGATAATATAGTAAAAAGAAAAAAGAATGAATTGGCAGAAAAGAGAGAAATATTGTATCAATTAAAAAGACTTCAAGATAAGGGATATGAAATACCCAATCAGTTCAATATGCAATCAGACCTTTTAGAAATGAAACACGAATATGAAAAAATAATTAGAGATAAAGAAATTGATTCAAGTATTCGATTTCAGCGAAAAATGTTAATGTCATTTGTTACGGGTACTGAATATTTAAATACACGTTATGATCCTTTTGCTATAAAACTTGATGGATGGTCTGAACAAGTACACGAAAATATAATTGATTATGATGATATATTTGAAGAATTGCACAATAAGTATAAAGCAAAAGGGCGTAAGATGCCCCCTGAATTGCGTTTATTTATAAGTCTTACTGGAAGTGCTTTTATGTTCCATTTAACATCAAGAATGTTTAAGGAAAGTTCAATTCCAGGTGTAGAGGAAGTATTTAAATCAAATCCAGAATTGATGAAGCAGTTTCAAAATGCGGCTGCCAAACAATTTGTATATAAAAATACAGGAATAAATCCTAACACACAGCAACAATCGAGAAATAATAATGAACAAAATGGGGGAATATTAGGAATGATAGGTAATTTATTTGGCGGATTGACGAATACATCAGCATTTAATAGTAGCCCGATGGTACAGCCTCAAAAACCATTAGATAGAAGCAGTAATGATATAAATAACATAATTAATAACGTTCATAATAAGATTTCTACACATATAGATGAAGATAATAGAATAGAAACATTATCAATAAGTGATGAAGAAATAACTTCAATAATAGAAGATGCCACAGATGTTAATTTATTAAAAAAATCAGTGAGAGGAAAAAATAAAAGAACATTAAATATTTAACTACGGCTTCGACGTGTGCCTATTTTGCTAATTTCTTTTTTTGTCTTAGATACATAAGTACCTATATTTTTCATTTCTTCGCGAACTTTGCTTGGAACTTTAGAGATTGAACCAATCGGGTCTCTTATTATATCGCGAACATTGCCAGAACCTTCGCTAACCTCTTTAACAACAGTATAAACTACAGAAAAGATGGTTATAGCGATAATATGAAGTAAAAATAGCATAAAAACTAATGCAAACTCGATTAATGAACCTATCATAATTATTTCTCTGCGAATATCAACGGAACATTTACATTTCTCATTAACTAAATAGCGTGTATATTGGAATACATTATAAATATAATAAATAAATACTAAAACGAATATTAAATCGATGAAAGTGAATAATAGAACTATGTTATTTCCGAAAGTATCACGTAATAATTTAGTTGAAACAAAACCGGTGAATATTAGATAAATAATAGCGAATAATGTGAAACCTTTAATAAAAGCAACATTTGGAGTTAATGCACAAGCACAACCTTTATTTTCAAGATTAGTAATATAAGTATAAATAAATAGAAGTAATATAATTGTTAATATTGAATAGATGAACTTTAAAATATATGAAATACTAAAACTACTCATTTATGTTTATTCTAATTAATTATAGATATTATTTTTTATTTATAATATAAATAATTTGCGTTTATTTGGTTCAACATATTTTATTTTAAAAAAATCAAATATATCTTTTTCACTTTTAATTTCTGCTGGTTTAAAAGCCTTTTCTTTAATGCCGTGTTCGCTTAATGTATATCCATATTCCTTTTTAACATAATTGCGTAATCCTATATTAAAACTTGCAGAACCTGTAAAATAAATTAATGAAAAATAATACTTTTCTGGTGGTGATATTAATATATCCATTTGTCGGAAAGGATGTTTATCATCAAGACTAACAATACCCGTAAACTTTTCTTTTCCTAATGATAATATTTCTTTAACATAACCTAATGATTTTAATTTATGCACAAAATCAAATAAAATTATTTTATCATTTTTCATTATTAATAAATCAATATCTCCCATATTATCGCTACCGCGTCTAAATGAACCAACAAAATCATAAATTACTTTCATTTTCTTTAAATCCTTTTCAATAATTTTTTTATGAAGTAAATATTCATTTAATGGTATTCTTTTATTTAAATCATCATAATATAACAAACCATTTTTTTGTTTTTCATTTAAAAGATGAGTATTTTTCTTTAAATCAGCAATTGATTTAATGCCATCTTTGATAAGACTTTTTATTTTTGCTTGTCCTATACCATAAATCTTTGCCAATTCTTGTTTAAGATTATAATTATCATCTTTTTTAATATTTTCTTCTTCATATTTAATTTCACCTGTTTCAATTAATTCTTTAACTTTTTTTGCAATTCTATCACCTGCCTGAATATTAGCAATAAAATCTTCATAATTATAAATTGGTTTATTACAAGCATATAATTGTATTAAAACCTTTTGATATGCTCTGGTTTTAAATATATTTTTATTTTCCGCTTCATATTGTTTAATGGCTAATAAATGTTTTATTAAGCTTTTTTTCAGGTCATTATGAATTATTTTTTTATTCAATGCTATTGTTCCATTTTCAAATAATGATTTTACTAAATTATTTATATTAACACCAGCTTTTATATTTAATTTAAAATCATCATAAGTTAATATTG
>Ga0172367_10006979_pt1 | contig 13066 bp, 12 predicted proteins | sample Lak10m_FD_114542 | JGI IMG/M metagenome (GOLD analysis project Ga0172367, IMG submission 114542) | Freshwater microbial communities from Kabuno Bay, South-Kivu, Congo - kab_022012_10m | ecosystem: Environmental > Aquatic > Freshwater > Lake | place: Democratic Republic of the Congo: South-Kivu...
GGTGGTCATGCCCCATGACGAATTTGAAACCCTGCTGGAGCGCGCCGCCGAGCGTGGGGCGCGTCACGCCTTGTCCGATGTCGGCCTGGATGGCCCGGATGCCGCAAACGACATCCGCGAGCTTAGGAATCTGCTCGACGCCTTCAACGAGGCCAAGAAAACTGCTGGCCTCACCCTGGTCAAGATGCTGGTCACCGGCTTGGTTCTAGCCTTGCTCGCCGGCACCATCGTCAAAATCAAACTGTTCGGAGGCCCGCAATGAGCCCGATCTTCACAACGCTCGCCCCCGGCCTCTTCGAAGCCGGTGCCAAACTGATCGACCGCCTGATTCCCGATCCAGCCCAACGCGAGCAGGCCAAACTCGCCTTGTTCCAGGCCGAAGGCCAGCAGGCCTTGCAGGAAATGCAGGTCAGCCTCTCGGTCATTCTGGCCGAAGCCAACTCGGCGGATCCGTGGACCAGCCGGGCGCGCCCGACCTTTCTGTATGTGATCTACGGCGTGATCCTGCTGTCGCTGATCGGCAGCATCATCGGCATCTGGTGGCCCGCCGAGGTCTTCCAGGCTGCTGAAAACCTCTCCAAGCTGCTCAATGCCGTGCCCGAGAGCTTATGGTGGCTCTTCGGTGCCGGCTACCTCGGCTACACCGGCGCGCGCAGTTTCGACAAGTGGCGCGGCGTGCCCAGATAGGCCACACCAGCGGCTGCAGCAAACGCAACAACAGTAAACCACAGACCCCGTCTTCATTGGCTTCCCTCTTGGGAGCCGGTGAAGGCGGGGTCTTTTGTCGTTTGTACGAGCACACCTGCGCCTACCAGTAAACATTGTCAATAGCAGGTGCCGGAGGTTATACTTGTCATAATAATTTCAAAGCAACGGCAGGGTGTTTGCGGTCTTTTAGGGAGGCTGCGATGTACCCCCCCCCCCGAAATCGGGCGCCTCAGATAGATGTCTAGGGCGTAGCGAGCGGGGGTTTTCACAGGAGGAGGCGGGTTGATGAATCAACTCAATAAGGTCGCGATTGGCATAGATTCAACGTGTTCGGCAGTTAAAGACGCTGGTTCTAGCGCGAACACTCAGGGTGCGGTAGCTATGCCCGCGCATCTACATCTGATCCCCACCATTCTTTGTGGGGGCGCGGGCTCTCGGCTCTGGCCAGTCTCGCGTGAGCTTCATCCAAAGCCATTTATTCGTTTGGCGGATGGGCAAAGCCTTCTTCAAAAAGCTTACCTTCGCGGTGCCCAGCTGCCTGGCGTGAGCCATATCATGACGGTGACGAACAGGGACCTGTTCTTCAAAACCGAAGATGAGTTCCGTGAGGTCAATGCCACCAAAGCTTCAACCTCGTTCATTCTTGAGCCCTTAGGACGCAATACTGCTCCGGCCATTGCCGCCGCCGCACTCCAAGTTGCGCAAATGCATGGCTCAAATGCCATCCTGTTGGTCTTGGCCGCAGACCACTTGATTGCAGATCAAGCCGCCTTTCAGCAAGCCGTGTTCAAAGCCGTTGAACTTGCTCAACAAGGAAAGCTCGTCACCTTTGGTATCCAGCCTGATGCGCCAGAGACTGGCTACGGCTACATCGAATCCGAAGGGAACAGAGCCATACGTTTTGTAGAAAAGCCCTCCATCGACAAGGCCAAAGAGTATCTGGCTTCAGGACGCTTTCTTTGGAATTCCGGCATATTTTGCTTTGCGGCTGGCACCATGCTGGAGCAAATGGAGCAGCATTGCCCAGCCATCCTTTCCGCTACACGCACCTGTATTGAAAAATCACGACTGGCCACTGGCCAAGGCTTCAGCCAGCTTGAGTTGGATGCCGGTGCGTTCGCGAATGTGCCTGATGACTCCATCGACTACGCGGTTATGGAGAAATCCGACCAAGTCGCTGTTGTCCCTTGCAATATCGGCTGGAGCGACATCGGTTCTTGGGCTGTGCTAGGTGATCTGGGTGTTGCAGACGCTGAAGGCAACCGCATTCAGGGGGAAGCCATGTTGCACAACACACGCAATTGCACCATCCAGACTGATGGTCGACTAGTGGGCGCTGTGGGCCTGAACAACCTCATCATTGTGGACACGCCCGACGCACTGTTGGTGGCGGACAAAAACCATGCTCAGGACGTCAAGCACATCTTTGCCAAACTGAAGGCACATGGGCACGAAGCGCACAAGCTGCACCGTACCGTGCACAGGCCTTGGGGCACCTACACTGTTTTGGAAGAGGGGCTGGGCTTCATAATCAAACGTATCGAAGTCAAGCCAGGGGCTGCGCTCAGTCTGCAAATGCACCGCCATCGCAGCGAGCACTGGGTGGTGGTCAGCGGCAAAGCCACCGTGGTCAATGGCGAACAGGAAATCCAATTGCAGCCGAACCAATCCACCTACATACCTGCTGGCCATAAACACCGCTTGACCAACCCTGGCTCATCCACGTGTGTGATGATCGAAGTGCAGTGTGGTGCCTATGTGGGTGAGGACGACATCGTGCGCTTTGAAGACGCCTATGGACGCAAATAACCATGAGAGTAGTTCAATGACACAAAAAATCGCACTCATCACCGGCGTCACCGGACAAGACGGCTCCTACCTCGCGGAGTTTCTACTGGAAAAAGGCTATATCGTTCATGGCATTAAGCGCAGAGCCAGCCTGTTCAATACGGCGCGCGTTGACCACCTGTACCAAGATCCGCACATCGACCATCTTAACTTCGTACTGCACTACGGAGATCTGAGCGACACCAGCAACTTGGTGCGCATCATGCAGCAGGTGCAACCTGATGAGGTCTACAACCTGGGCGCCCAGAGCCACGTCGCCGTTAGCTTTGAAAGCCCTGAATACACAGCCGATGTTGACGCCATTGGACCCTTGCGCCTGCTGGAAGCCATCCGCATCCTGGGTCTGGAAAAGAAAACCCGCTTCTACCAGGCCAGCACTTCCGAGCTCTACGGTCTGGTGCAGGAAATTCCCCAGAAGGAAAGCACGCCCTTCTATCCGCGCAGCCCCTACGGTGTGGCAAAGCTCTACGCCTACTGGATCACGGTGAACTACCGTGAAGCCTATGGCATGTACGCCTGCAACGGCATCCTGTTCAACCACGAAAGTCCGCGCCGTGGCGAAACCTTTGTCACCCGTAAGATCACTCGCGGCCTGTGCAACATCGCCCTGGGGCTGGACCAATGCCTCTACATGGGCAATATGGACGCCTTGCGTGACTGGGGTCATGCCAAAGACTACGTGCGCATGCAGTGGATGATGCTGCAGCAGGATGCACCAAAAGATTACGTCATCGCAACCGGCGTGCAATACAGCGTACGGCAGTTCATCGAAAAATCAGCCGATCAACTTGGCCTAACTTTGAACTTTGAGGGCAAAGGTGTCGACGAACATGCCGTCGTAGCCGCCATTACGGGCGACAAGGCGCCCGGCCTCAAGGTAGGTGATGTGATCGTGCGCGTCGATCCGCACTATTTCCGCCCGGCCGAAGTGGAGACCTTGCTGGGCGATCCCAACCTGGCCAAGAAAGATCTCGGTTGGATTCCCCAGATCACCCTGGATGAGATGGTTCAGGAGATGGTGGCCGCCGACCTAGAGCAGGCGCGGCAACACGCCATGCTGCAGCAGCATGGCTACACCGTGCAGGTGAGCAAGGAAAAATGAATACACAGCAAACTGAAAAGATCTACATCGCGGGTCACCGCGGCATGGTCGGCAGCGCTATCGTGCGTATCCTTGTAGCTCAAGGCGTACACCAAGAGCAAATCATTACCCGCAGCCACGCCGAACTGGACCTGACCGACCAGCGTGCCGTGCAAGACTTCTTTGCGCAGGAAAAACCAAGCCAGGTCTACCTGGCGGCCGCAAAGGTGGGTGGCATCCACGCCAACAACACCTACCCGGCCGAATTCATCTACCAGAACCTGATGCTGCAGGCCAACGTCATCCATGCAGCCCACCTGCATGGCGTACAGAAACTGTTGTTTCTGGGTTCAAGCTGCATCTACCCCAAGCTGGCACCGCAGCCCATGGCCGAGACCGCCCTGCTCACGGGTACGCTCGAACCTACGAACGAGCCCTATGCCGTGGCCAAGATCGCGGGCATCAAACTATGCGAAAGTTACAGCCGCCAGTATGGGCGCGATTACCGCAGCGTCATGCCCACCAATCTCTATGGCCCCGGCGACAACTACCACCCCGAGAACAGCCACGTCATTCCCGCACTGCTGCGCCGATTTCATGAGGCCACGGTGAGCAACGCACCCGAAGTTGCCATATGGGGCACCGGTAAACCAAGGCGCGAATTCCTGTACGTAGACGATATGGCGGCGGCCAGTGTGTTCGTCATGAATCTCGCACCAGACGCTTACCAAGCGCAGGTGAAGCCGCAGTTGAGCCACATTAATGTTGGATTCGGCTCAGATATCACCATTGCTGAACTCGCAACAACGATTGCGCAGGTTTTGGGCTATGAGGGACGCATCACTTTCGATGCCAGCAAGCCGGATGGAGCACCTCGTAAGCTGATGGATTCCCATCTTCTCAATAGTCTTGGCTGGCAAGCTAAAACGACTTTAAAGTCTGGATTGACAAACGCGTACACAGACTACATAAGCACGCTGCTTTGACTGTTTCCAATGCCTTCCTTAGCTGAAAACGCATCTTTGATCATAAGGTAAAAAATGAAAACTACACTAAAGATATTTGCTCTGAAATATATTCCCGGCGTTCGAAAGTTGCGAGATTACAGAAATAAGTTAATAAAGCTTCTCGATGCGGAAAAACGCCTTCAATACTGCGAAAGCTATATTCTTGCCGAAAAAACAAGTGAGTTACTTCGCGGGCTGCAGCCTTACAAAAGCTCAAGTTTCAATCTAATGCGAGTTGGTAAAGATAGCGATGGCGGCTATGTGATGGCCGATCTGTTTTCAAATATTGACGCGGCATATTCATTTGGGATTGCCAATGATGTGAGCTGGGACAAATTCATTGCGGGAAAAGGTATACCTGTTTTTATGTATGACCACACAATTTCAGGCCTTCCAGAAGATCATCGCAATTTTAATTTCTTCAAAATTGGAATCTGTGGCAAACCGAATCAAGGCGGAATGAAAGATATTGGCGAGTTAATGCGCCAGAATGGTCACCTAGGTAAAAATCTAATCATGAAGATGGATATTGAGGGATACGAATACCCTGCCATCGACGCCATGACGGATGAAGAGCTTTCATGTTTTACTCAAATAACTTGCGAAATTCATGAGTTGCAAGATCTGCTTAATAATTTCGAGAGACATCAATTAATTAGCAGATGCATCCGAAAAATATTGACCCATATGCACTGCGTCCATGTACATGCAAATAATGTTGGCTGGGTGGCTGAAAATCATGGGGTAAAAGTGCCTGTGCTGCTAGAGCTGACTTTCGTCAGAAAGGATATGGCACAAGATTTCGTGACCACAAATGACCTACGAACAGATCTGGATCGAGAAAATAATCCAGATTTACCAACGATAGATATATCGAATCTATGGATGCAAACTCGTGGGCATGGATGAGTTGGGCGTGACGGATATGAATAATTCCCGCGAAGGTTTTCGGCTGAGACCGCCGACCACAATAATTAAACCGGCACAAAACAAAAATCTCATTTCCGATGTAAAAGAAATTTTTGAATATCGTGAGTTGTTTTTTACGCTTGCGACTAGAGATATTAAGGTTCGCTACAAACAAAGCTTGTTTGGTATTTTATGGATATTGATTCAACCAATAGCAACCTGTATCGTCTTCACTTTTGTTTTTGGACATTTGGTTAGGATAGATTCAGGAGATATACCATACCCTGTTTTTGTTTTTTCAGGGCTTCTGCTGTGGCAATTTTTTAGTCGAAATCTGAGCGAAGGAGTTTCTAGCCTGGTTGCCAACTCGGCATTCATTAATAAAGTCTATTTTCCAAGAATTGGAATACCGCTTATAGGTATATTTTCAAGTGCAATAGACTTTGCGCTTTCCCTGCTTGTCTTGTTTGTTTTGATGCTTTGGTACGGTGTTGAATTCAAGATTCAAATGCTGGCACTTCCAATTATATTGGCAGTAACGATTTTCCTTAGTTTCTCTCTGGCGTTGATATTTTCACCGCTGAATGCCATCTACCGCGATGTTGGCTTGATGATGGGGTATGGCACACAGTTTTTGATGTATTTGTCACCTGTTATATACCCAGTTACTTTTGTCCCAGAACAGTATCACTGGCTATACGACTTTAACCCTGTAGCAACACTTTTGAATAGCTCGAGATGGGCATTGATCGGTGCGCCTCTTCCATCAATTCAGTCAATCGGCATTCTGCTGACTTTTATAGCTATTTGTTTCATGCTTGGGCGCAAGATATTTAGAAATCTAGAGCCTACGATTGTGGACAGGATTTGAGAATGTCGGAAGTAATTAAAATCAACAATCTATCAAAGGCCTACAAAAGGGTTCTAGGCGACAAGCGTGGAGTAGAATCAAAAACCTTTTGGGCCCTCAGGGATATAAATGCCAACATTAACCAAGGAGAAGTCGTTGGCTTTATTGGAAAGAATGGCGCAGGAAAAAGTACGCTGTTGAAAATATTATCCAGGATTACATCTCCGTCGTCAGGAAGTGCATCGCTCTTCGGACGCGTCGGTTCATTGCTAGAGGTAGGAACAGGTTTTCATCCGGAAATGACTGGTCGTGAGAACATTTTCATGAATGGCAACATCCTGGGAATGCGTAGAAATGAAATTGCACAAAAACTCGAAAGCATAATTGAATTTTCCGGAGTCTCTCAATTCATTGATACGCCAATTAAAAGATATTCAAGCGGGATGCAGGCGCGTTTAGCGTTTTCTGTTGCCGCGCACTTAGAGCCTGAAATACTGATTGTGGATGAGGTGTTGGCAGTAGGAGATGCAGAATTTCAAAAACGCTGTTTGGGGAAGATGCGGGAAATTGGGCAAGAAGGTCGTACAGTATTATTCGTTTCTCATAATATGAATGCGGTACGTAACTTATGTAGTCGATGCATATGGTTGAAGAATGGGCAGGTCGCTGAGGACTCAGAAAGAGTGGATGCCGTAGTTAATGGATACCTTTCAGAAATAACTCGAACTGAAACAAGCCAGAATTATTGGGTGAATGAAAAGCCAGGCATATCTGACAGTATCGATTTAATCCCGCGTTCACTCTGCATTGCTGATGAACATGGATCGATGGTAGACCGAATTATTTCTTGCGATGAATTGTTATACTTAAAAATTGAATTTGAATGCTTGCGAGAGCTTTCGAATTTATCTATTGGATACGCTCTTTATGATTCTAACGGTAACCTTGTCTATATGACATACACAACAGACAGTCATGAATCACCGATAAAAGATTTCAAAAAAGGATTGGTTAAAATATCTTCAAGGATGCCGTTGCAGATCATGAACGACGGAGACTATACAGTTCAATTGATCGCCGGCATACATCAATCCCACCCCATCTTATCAAGAGATGGAAGTAAGGTTCTCATTCAATTTACTATTCAGGGAAACGCAAGCAGATCAGCATTCTGGAATTCGACACGGCCATCCGCAATTGCTCCTGTTATCAGGTGGAATTTGAAATGATTTCTTCTTTAAAGAATGTAGGAACTCATTTTTATCGAAAAGTATCCCCGGCTTTTGGTGAAAAAATAAGCTTGCATTGGCATCGGTCCATTAATTTTGGTGATGTTCTTTCTAAATACATCGTAGAAAGATTGAGTGGCAAGCAAGTAGAAACAGTCGATCAAAATACCCCATACCAACATTATTTGGCAATCGGCTCAATTTTGTCATTAGCCACAGATCGTTCTATTGTGTGGGGCGCAGGCATAGCCAACCGAAACGATACCTTTCTCAAAAGACCGAAAAGAATATCAATGGTGCGAGGTGAGTATTCTCGTGAGCTCTGCAGAAAAAATGGCTATAAAAATGAGATTGAGTTAGGTGATCCCGGTTACGCCATAAGCCGAATTTATAATCCGTCGCATCAGCAAAAAAAATTTCGACTTGGTGTCATTCCGCACTGGGTTGACTACAAGTTAGCCTGCCATTTCTTTTCTAACCATGATGACATTCTTGTAATCAACTTGCTTACAGATGACGTCGAATCTGTCATCAGAGAAATTCTTTCTTGTGAGCAATGCATTTCAAGCTCACTACATGGTCTTGTTGTCTGCCACTCATATCAGATACCTTGTCTACATGTCACTCTCACGGATGCCGAGGCTAAGACTGGATTGAAAGAGTTTCAGTTAACTGGAGATGGAGTAAAGTATCTTGATTATTTTACTTCAGTTGGCATTGCAGAATATATGCCCGCAGAATTAAGAAGTGCAAAAGAAATCAAAGATATCATCCTGAAGATATCAAGCGATTGCGGTGATCATGAGCAAATTCAAAAAATAATCGATTGCTGTCCATTCATGGATGGACCAAGGGGAAAATGATGCGAGTGATCAATATTTCATCTCCTCACACCAACGCGTGGCTCCGTCAATTTCCTCACGGGAAACCCGAATGGAATGGGTGGCGTTTCGTTTTTAACGAGGAGTCATGCGATTACGATTACCTCGTGGTATTTGACGATCTTCACGCCCCGATCAAACCTCTATTCAGGCCAGAGAATACAATACACCTAGCGACCGAGCCACCTAGCGTCCATTCTTATGCGGTACCCTTTTTAGGGCAATTCTCTTGGATTGTCACCCAAGATACGCGAGTTAAGCATCCTGGAGTCATATACAGTCAACCTGGGTTGACCTGGTTTATTGGGTGGAAGCCGGGTTCGCTGGAGGATCACTCGACCTTAAACTTTGAACAGTTGCATGACTTGTTTGAAGCTCCTAGAACAAAACTCCTGTCCGTAATTTCCTCAAATAAGGCATTCACGCCAGAACATGCAAAACGATTACACTTCGCCAAGAAACTAAAAGAACACTATGGCGATAAAATAGATTTCTTCGGGCGGGGATTCACCCAAATGGACGATAAGTTGGACGCTTTGCGCGACTATCGCTTCAATGTAGTTTTGGAGAACTCAAGCGCAGATCATTATTTTTCCGAGAAATTTACGGACTGTGTCATTGCGGGGGCGTATCCCCTATATTTCGGCTGCCCTAATTTGGATCAGTACTTCCCCCAGGGCTCATTCCTGCGGATTGATATTGAAAATTTTGAAAAATCAATTTTAATGATCGATGCTGCAATAGCAGAAGGTCTGGACAAAAAAAATAGGAATGAATTAAGGCTTGCAAGAGATTTGGCTATGTATAAGCACAATCTCTTTCCTATGCTGGTCAAGCTGATTGAAGGTATTGAAGCCGGCAAGTACGGTCCTGCTGCAAAGCCTGTTTTGTTAGATGATTCTTTATTGCCCTTTGGAAGTGAGCGCTTCAAGACCTTGCTCACGCCCGCCATGGCTTCATCCTTCAGGTCGCGGTTAAGTGGCTTAGCAAATCGCAATCCATTCTTTGCTCACTTGCGTACTGCATATCGCCTAATTCGCGGTAGGGGCTGAAGCTATGCGTGATTTGCCAACTGTAGATGTCATCATCCCTGCGTTCAATGCATCCAGATTTATTAAAGAGACGATCCAATCGGTACTGGATCAAACCTACCTGCCCAGAAAGATCATTGTTGTAGATGACGGATCTACTGATGATACTGTTTCAATCATTCACTCTTTTGATAGCGAGCTGATAGAGCTCATTACAACTAATAATGGGGGGGTTAGTCGAGCGCGCAATATCGGGATTAAAGCATCTTCTGCCGACTATATTGCTTTCCTGGACGCGGATGATGTTTGGCGCCCTGAAAAATTGGCGCTACAGCTAGAGGCGCTTGAACAGTCGCCCGAAGCCAAAGTTGTTTATTGTGGGACATCGCTAATTGATGACATGTCGAGTGACATTTCTGATTCAATAGGTGTGCCCTATATTTCTGGCGATGTGTTTGAGGATATTGTTTTTTATGAACGCCCAGTATTTGGCTCGGCCTCATCTGTCATGGTCGAAAGAGCTATTCTCGACAAGACTGAGTTATTTGATGAGTCGATGCGCTTTAGTGAGGATGTGGATTTATGGGCACGCTTGTCGCTGCTCTCTAAGTTCACATTTTCTGAAGCTCCCTGCGTCAAGATAAGGGTTCATCAGCACAGTGCTACACGAATTCAAAGCTGGGAAAAAGACATATCTGTCATTCTGCAGCATTTTTATTATGTAAATAAGTTTGCGTGCACATATACCCTTCCAGGGTCAAACCTTTTAATACATAGACGAAGAGTCATTAGGCTTTTCTTTAGCAGGGGTGCAAAGAAGCATCATTATTTCTCTTTTTGCATGAAGTTTTCTCGGTCAGCTCCATGCTTGTTCGATCAAATGGGCGGTAACATACCGATATTCTCGTTGCACTTGATGAAGATATTAGGCCATGAGGTGCTGTCTCGGATTAGAAGTAGGCTGCTGCTTCAAGACAGAATAAAGTTATTTATCTCCGAAGGCACTTTTTTCTTTAGCAACTCGAAGTCTTATAACAAAGACGTGGAGTTCAGCCGGAGAAAAAAATGAGTCCATCGTTATCTGCAACAAAAGCTTTGCGCGTTGGTCTATTGTCGTCATTCAACAGATCCGATGCAAATGGAATCGCACGGTATCAGTGGCGGATTGTAGATTTTCTAGAGCGCGACGATATTAGCTTTGATATTTTTAGTATTCGCAAAAATAAGCGCAGCAAGTTCCTCCGGATAGTCGAGATGGCTCTTCGCTTTCTTGAGAGTCCGTTCTATTACAGGAAGTCCTCGGTGGATCTCGTGTGGGGGGCGGCTCACAAATTACCGTTTTTGCTTCCGCGGGACATTCCCTGTGTTCTAACAATTCATGATCTGGCATGGAAGAAAGTCCCGGAAACAATGCCTCCTTACAGGAGATTCACAGAATCACTTTTGATGCCGATTGCCCTAAAACGTGCAAATTTGGTGATAACTGTATCGCAAAGTACCGCAGATGATCTTTTAAGACATTTCCCAGAATGTAATGGAAAAGTGCGAGTCATACACCTTGGAGGCATTGATCGAAAGGATGATGATATAAGGTCAGAGGCGTTGCCTGCTGCTGCGTCTGACAAGCCGTATGTTTTATTCGTTGGCACGATTGAGCCTAGAAAAAATCTACTTCGGTTGCTTGAAGCATTTGCAGACTTGCCTGATGAAGTCCGCTCTAATTTTAATTTGGTCGTTGCAGGTGATGAAGGTTGGGGAGACCTGAAGGTTAGCTCGAAAGTGGAATCTTTGGGGCTAACTGGCTCAGTTATTCTTGCTGGAAAAGTGAGTGAAGATGCTCTAAGTCGGCTGTACAAATATGCGTATTGTCTGGCCATGCCATCTTTATATGAAGGATTTGGGTTGCCAATAATTGAGGCTCATTCTTTCTCGGTTCCTGTCATCACTTCAAACTGTTCTTCTATGCCAGAGGTCGCTGGTGATGGCGCGCTTTATGTCGACCCATTGAATGTTGAAAATATTTGTGTCGCGCTAAAAAATATTCTGTCTGATGCAAGTTTAAGAGATGAGTTGTCGCGCAAAGCTTTAATCAATTCGAGGAGATTCAGCTGGGAGCGTTCTGCAATTCAAACCCATGAAGCATTTCGCGCTGCTTTCGAGCGACGAGAGCCCATATGAGAGTTCTTCATTTCTATAAAACATCATTCCCGGACACGATGGGCGGGGTTGAGCAAGTCATCAACCAGATCGCCAGAGGCGCCAATAAGTTGGGGGTCAAGACGGATGTGCTTTCCCTGACCCCCGAGCGTGTGCCGCCTACGATCGAAATTGATGGCTATTTGGCGCATCGAGCAAGGCTGGATTTACAGATTGCCTCCACTGGATTTTCTGTGTCAGCTTTTTTGCGCTTCGCACAGCTGGCGAAGAAGGCGGATGTCATCCACTACCACTTTCCATGGCCATTCATGGATGTGGTGCATTTCGCGACCATGGTGAAGAAGCCTACCGTGGTGACTTACCACTCGGACATCATTCGTCAAAAGCATCTACTGAAGATTTATCGCCCGCTGAAGTGGAAATTTTTGGGAGATATGAACCGCATCGTCGCCACCTCACCCAATTATTTGGCCTCTAGCGATGTGCTGGTAAAGTACCGGCACAAGGTGAGCGTGATTCCAATTGGGTTGGATAAAGCAACTTACCCGGTACCGTCTTCAGAAAAGCTGGCCTATTGGCGTAACAAGCTTGGACGAAAGTTCTTCCTGTTTGTGGGGGTGATTCGCTACTACAAGGGTTTGCATATTTTGATGGAGGCCGCGAAAGGGACAGACTACCCGATCGTGATTGTGGGAGCGGGTCCGATCGAGGAAGAGCTGAAGCAGCAGGCTGCTCAGTTGGGGCTACAAAACATCCATTTCTTGGGGCATTTGCCGGACGAAGACAAAGTGGCATTGTTGACGCTGTGCTATGGAGTGCTTTTCCCCTCTCATTTGCGATCTGAAGCGTTTGGTATTTCCCTGCTTGAGGGTGCGATGTATGGCAAGCCGATGATCTCCAGTGAGATCGGTACCGGCACAACGTTCATCAATATTGCAAACGAAACCGGTTTGGTAGTGCCCCCTAGTGACCCGGCCGCGCTACGCCAAGCGATGCAATATTTGTGGGAGCACCCGGAACAAGCTTCGGAGATGGGGCAGCGTGCAGAGGAAAGGTACTGGAAGCACTTCACGGCGGATCAGATGGTTCGGTCCTACGTTGATTTGTACGGGGACTTGGCAAAGCATCGCCATCACCATGCCGGATAAAGACGAATGCAATTCGAATGCCGCTCAGGTGCGCGTGCTTCCGCATTAACCCGCAGGCGTTATTGAGGAAAGTTCGACGGAGTGCTAGAATCCACCACCAAAATAAATTCAAAAACCACTTAATTTATATAAGTGGTTTTTTTACGCCCATTTCAAAGACACACCTCCCTAAACCTTTTAAATTTTTGAGTAATTAGATTTTAAGGAAGTCTTAGCA
>Ga0172367_10006980_pt1 | contig 13066 bp, 11 predicted proteins | sample Lak10m_FD_114542 | JGI IMG/M metagenome (GOLD analysis project Ga0172367, IMG submission 114542) | Freshwater microbial communities from Kabuno Bay, South-Kivu, Congo - kab_022012_10m | ecosystem: Environmental > Aquatic > Freshwater > Lake | place: Democratic Republic of the Congo: South-Kivu...
CCGTTTCTTCTCAGAATGTCACCCGCGCCGGCAGTTGCGCTGCTTCGTGAATACGCCGTGGGCAAAAAGCAGCCGCAAAATCCCGCGTTGACCGGGGCGATGCCTCCGCTATCATCCGCAGCCATGACCAAAGCTTCATCCAGCAACACAACGTCAGCCATTGCCGTCATCGGCGGCGGCAAGATGGGCTCCGCGCTCATTAAAGGCATCGTTCGCGCCGGTCTGGCAGCGGCGAAGAAGATTTGGGTGGCGGAACCCGCCGAGGCCCTGCGCAACGCCCTCGCCAAGGAAACCGGCGTCAACGTTACCGCTGACAACACTGCGGCGGCCAAGAACGCCTGTGTCGTCATCCTCGCAGTCAAACCCGACGTTGTCCCGGCCGCGCTGGCGCAGATCAAGCCGGTCTTTACCAAGGATCACCTGCTGCTCAGCATCGCCGCGGGCGTGACGCTTGCCAAACTCGAAGCCGCACTGCCCGCTGGCGCACGCGTCATCCGCGTCATGCCAAACACACCGGCGCTGGTTGGCGCTGGCGCGGCTGGCTTCGCCCTCGGTAGCGCAGCCACCGCCGCAGATGCCGTGCTTGCGCAAAGAATCCTCGGCGCGGTCGGCTTGGCCTTCCAGTTGCAGGAGAAACTACTCGACGCCGTTACTGGTCTCAGCGGCAGCGGCCCAGCCTACATTTATATGGTAATCGAGTCGCTCAGCGACGGCGGCGTGGCGATGGGCTTGCCGCGCGACGTTGCCACGCGGCTCGCGGCGCAAACCGTTCTCGGCGCGGCCAAGATGGTGCTCGACACCGGCTTGCATCCGGGCGTGCTCAAGGACCAGGTCACATCGCCCGGCGGCACCACCATTGAAGGCATCCACGCCCTTGAAGCGGGCAGCCTGCGCGCCACGTTTATGCGCGCCGTCAAAGCCGCCACCGAAAAGTCGAAGCTGCTCGGTGCGAAGTAATCGCCGCTCCGCGCCGATTCTTCGCAGCATTATGAACTTCCGGCATTTTGCCCACGCCGCCTACCGCGTCGCGACCACCGAGCGGGTCGGGCCGACGATCTTTGACCTGTGCGACGAACTACTGTTGGCGCCGTCGCCGTCGGTCGGTGACGCGCACCTGCGCTGCTTCTACAAGACCGCACTTTCCAACGTCGCGCTCCGGCCACTCCTCAGCCGCGCCGGCCTGCCGCAACTTCAGGACGAGGAACGCTTTCGCGTCCTCCACGACGCGCTGCGGGCGGCACGCGACGAGGCGACGCCGGATTGGCGCGCCATCGGCCAACCGCTCGCCGATTTGCTCGACGAGTTTCCGCAGCCGCACCCAAAACCGCCGTCGGTGCCGGCTTCGGCAGAGTCGGTTTCGCGCGCGCGCGTGGATGACATCATCCGCGGTTGCGCGGGGCACCTGCTCGGCTCGTTCGAGGCGAACGGTTTCATCCCGGCCTACGCGGCGTTCAATCTGCTTGGAGATCCGGATGTGCGTGGGGACGACCTGCTCGTAGCGCTCAACGGGCTGAACGCGCGGACCTACAAAAACGCGACGCTGCTGTTCCACCTCGCCCGCGTCTTTTTCCTCGCCAACCCGCACGTCGCCGCGATGCTCAACCCGCCGTGGCGCGGCCTCGCCGAGCCAATGTGGGAGCCGGTGCAAATCCGCCATCGTGCCGCCTACTACGACGCGTTTTTCGCCGAGGCGTTGATGGATTACCTCGACAGCGGTCTCGCCTCACCCGATGCAACGAAATCGGCGCGAGACGCAATCGGCGGGATGCTGAACTTCTGCCTCGACACCAGCCGCGAGCGCGTCCGGCTGCCGAACGGCGGCAAGGAATTCGACGTCGTTACCGCGCTCGTGCCGCCGCCGCACTGCCGGATGAGCCGGTTCTTTTGGAAGCTCAAGAGCGACCTCGGCTTCGGTCTCTACGTGCCGGACTGCGACACCACGGCGTGCTCGTTCTCGGCAGCGACGCAGTTTGGCGCGAAGCATCCGCTCCTCAACCAACCGCTGCCGGACTTCTACGCCGCGCACCAACTCGGCCATCTGAACCACCATCACCCGGCGAGCGTGCCGCTGAACGACAACATTGACTTCGACGGTGCTGTCGTTACGTGGATTGCGAACCTCGCGGGCGACAAACCGTTCGGCAACGACGTGGACCCGACGTTGAACCTCGACGTGCTGGAGGTCAGCTTCCGCAACCACGAGCGATGGCAGATCGTCGAGAACCCGCAGCGGCTGGAGACACTGCGGCGCATCATCCGTTTCCAGGACCGGCTGGCCGACACCGGCGCGTTCGCCAACCCGCGCACACACATCTACTACCTGCCGGAGCTTTACTGCGCCTACTTCGGCCGTTGCTACGCCGCGTTCCGCGCGCTGCCGGAGCCGAAGCGCAAGATGCTCGACCCCAACGGCAGCTTCGAGATGATCCGACGACAGGTGCTTGCCTACGTGCAGGACGAACTGCTCGCCGCGGAGATCAACGTGTTCGACGCAGCGCTGGCGTTGATGGCGCTGGCGAAACTCGGCGCGGAACCGGCGTCGTTCGCGCCCGCGCTGGCATGCATGGACCGCAGCTTCGGCGAAGGCGGCCGGCGGGCGCCGTTCAAGGCTTACGAGTGGAACAAAATGAAAACGCCGACCCGCATCCTCGTCGGCGGCCCGGAGGCGACCTCGGCGTTCGTGTTGTCCGCGTTGGTCCACGCGCGGAAGCTGATGAAGAAGTGAACGGTGGCTTGCGGTTTTGACGAAGTGCGCGTAACGGTTAGCTCGTAACGGAGGACAACCGATGAGCGCGATGAACTTGATTCAACTGCCGTTCTCACCGTTCTGCATCAGCGTCCGCCGGATGCTCGACTGGGCCGGGGCGAAGTATCGCACCACCAATCTCACCTACGCCGACCGCCGCGCCGTCGTCGCCGCTACGCGTGGCGCTTGCTACCAAGTGCCGGTGCTGGTGGACGGCCGGAAAACCATCTGGGATAAGACCGACTTCGGCCAGGAGGTGGCGCGCTACGCTGACGCAAAGTTCAAGCTGGGTTGTTTCCCGCCGCAGATCGAAGGACTCCAGCGGCTCGTCGCGCAACACATCGAGAACGACGTCGAAGGCGCGGCATTCCGCATTGGCGACACGCACTTGATTCCCGCGATGCCGCTCTACGAACGGACAATGGCGATCCGCCACAAGGAGCGGAAGTTCGGCAAAGGCTGCGTCGAAAGCTGGCGCTCGCACCTGAAGTGGTGGCGGCAACTACTCCACGACGCGCTCGCACCCTACGACCGGATGCTCAACTACAATCGCTTCCTGCTCGGCGAGCGGCCGTATTTCGTGGACTTCGATCTCCACGGCGTGCTCGGCAACTATCTCTTTACCGGCAAGACAAAGCTGCCGGCGGATTTGAAGAACCTGCGGCGGTGGCACGCAGCGATGACGAAGTTGTGACGGGCCGGAAGAAAGCGCCTTTCGATGAGCCAGCAATTGAGAATCAGGTTGTATGCGGTGCTGTGCGCGGCGGCGTTGCTCGGTCTGGCGGCACAGAAGATGGAGTTTGGGCCGACGATCAACCTCCAGCGCGACATTGTTATCCTCAACGATGGCGTCGCCGACGAGGAAATGCTGGCGATGTTGAAGGAGTTCCTGCACCGGCGATTCAGCCTGCCGGTGCGCGTCGAGAAGAATCCTGTGGAGCTTCCCGCCGCCTCCCGGCCAAAGCGGCACCAGTGGGAACTGCGCGAATTGCTGCCGGCCGTGCTCGGTCGCGTGCGGGGCGAAGGGCGCTGCATCCTGCTGACGAACAAGGACACGTTCACGCAGGACATGAATTGGAGCACCGGCATTGCCCGCTGCAACGGCACCACGGCGGTCGTTTCCATCTGCCGCCTTGACCCTGCTTTTTGGGGTAACGCGCATGACCGCGCCTGGCACCACAAGCGGGTGCGGAAAATAGTCCTCCACGAACTGGGGCATACCTTCGGCGAAGTCGGTCATTGCGAAGACTGGACGTGCGCCGTCCACGGTTCCGGCAGCATCGGAGAGATTGACAAGACCGGCGAGGACTACTGCAAACGCTGCAACGCGCTGGCCGACGCCGCCATCGCCGGTGTCCGCGGCAAACCGTGAAGGCGCGCTCCACCTCTGGCTGTCGGTCGTGATGAATCCCAACGGGATTAAAATCCATCAGCCTAGGGTTGAGAGGCACGAACTACCCTGGGTCAACGTCTAGAAAATCGCACTACCCTGAAAGGGTAGAATCACCTTCCCGCAATGATGCAACCCCGTTGGGGTAGATTTGTTTGTTTTGATGCTGACCCGGCGTAGGCCGGAGGACTGGCCAACGCCGGGCTGAGTGATTGCCACCTCGTTGAGGTGGCAGCGAACAGCGGAATCTCGCCGAGGCTGACAACTGAAAACGGACCGCTGAGAGCTTCCTGCCCGCGCAATTTGTTCTGGACGGGGCAAAAGCTAGGTTTCAAAGTCCGCCGCGTCGTCGCGTGAGGCGGTAAATGAGGATGTCGAGTAAATGTTAGATGCATCCACGAGGGAAATATGCATATTTCAAGTAGCTATCTGATAACGCGAAAAGGAGACTTTCGTTGCCAGTTCTTCCTTTTACTGAAGGATTACCTTCAGGCGCAGTCTCAATTCGTCCAAGAGTTGGATTTGGCTTTAGAGCGATTCGCACGCGACATGAAGGACTCCGGAGTCTTAGTTCGTCCTTTTCCTGGTGACATTGAGAACACAAGGGCGCAAGTGTTGGCCAGAGCATGGTCCGAGGGTGAACGACGTGAGATTGAGAAGACCCCTGCACTGTTGATGATTGACGTGGACTTTGTTGGATTTGATCCTCGGGCGCATCGCTGGCTGCACCTTTACTTTCCGGAGCACCAAGCAGACGGAGTTCCGGTTGCTCATGATACACTCGCCAAGTTAGCTACGGCTGTGTGTAACGCCGAGATTGATGTTTTTCGAGCCGCCAACCAGATTATCCATCAGATTCGCCTCGGTGATGCCGCTAAGGTTTTTCAAGCTAAGCCAGGGATGTTTGGTTTTAGTGTAGACCTCGTGAGAGGCGGGGAGTTTGTCGCGCGCCTTTACCGGAAGATAATGTCGAGAGAGCGCGTATGACAGATGCACCTGACGAGGCGCTGCTGCAATGCCGCTGATGCAGAGTGACTGCCCCGTTGACTATCTTGCTATTGTCTCCCCTCAACTCTGACTGAGCCGTTTCTGCGGCTCGTCGAACATCGTGACGTGGGCTTCGTCGAGGATGGAGGGGACGCAGAGACAGGTGGACCGCGATCTCCGGGCGCGGTGGCGGTTGCGTCACGAAAGATAAGCGCGCCCGAAGTTCGCGCTCCACCTCTTTCGATGAGCAGCACCGTTGACCCCGCTATGGCTTCTGTTACACTGCGCGACGTGGGAAAGAGCACTTCGTCATAAAGCGTTGCCTACACATGAAACCCGTTATCTTCATATCGCACATCAAGGAAGAGGCCGAGATTGCTACGGCTCTGAAAGAACTGATCGCACCGCATTTTCTCGGCTTGTTGGACTTCTTTGTATCCTCTGATGGAGCGAGCATTGCGATGGGTCAGAAGTGGTTAGAAATGGTTTCGGCTCAACTGAAGAGTTGCGCAGTAGAAATCGTGGTTTGCAGTCCGATTTCCGTTACGCGACCATGGATCAACTTCGAAGCGGGCGCAGCATGGATTCGTGATATACCAGTGATTCCACTCTGTCATTCAGGCATGTCCCCCTCGGATTTGCCCGTGCCTCTTTCGCTGCTTCAGTCTGCTAAGTTGACTGATATCGCCGGTATGAACCTAGTCGTTCCGGTTCTCGCAAACGCGCTGGGAGCGGCTTCTCCTAAGATCGATTTCACGGATTTTGTGGCTCGTGTGAAGGATTTTGAGGAGCGATACACATTTTGGGATGAGTGCAACCGTGCCTTTACGACCATCAACAGAATCAACAAGGACATCATACCCACGTTACGGACTCATGCCGAACTGGAGATGAACCTACCAGAGTCGGCACTCGCGACACTAGAGTCAGTAGCACCGTTCCTGCTCAAACACTCTCTCTTGGAGTTTGCACGTATTGGACGCAGCACTTTGACAGCGAAGGGAGTGTTTTTTGGATGCAAACTGGTGAAGCTATCGAAGCTGAATGATGCGCTGAAATCGCCCGATTTCAAACCCAAGGTTTAGCTAAGCGTGCTAGCCACCAGTGAGCTAAGATCGTTCGTTCGCTCTTTTCAACCCCTCAACTCTGACTGAGCCGTTTCTGCGGCTCGTCGAACATCATGGTGTGGGCTTCGTCGAGGATGGCGGGGATGCGGGCGGCGAAGGGGCTGCGGGCGAGGGCGGGGCGGAGGTCCACGTCGCGGTGTTTGCCGGGGGCGGCGCCGGGGAACCAGTGCTCGGCGTTGGCAAGGAGGTTGTAGCGCATCCTGGCCCAGTCGAGGATGCCGAGGCCCTTGGCGTAGGTCCAGAGGCGGACGATCTCCTGCACGTTGACGTTGCCGGGAGTGTCGGTCCACTCGGGCAGGCCTTCGTGCCAGCGGCGGCACCAGTCGTCGCCGAGCACGCGCGCCATCTCGGCGCGGAGGCGCTGCTCGATGGGCGCGGCGACTTCGGCGGCGCGGTCGTAGTGGTCGAGGGCGGCGACGTGTTCGTCGAAGTCGGACGGTTTGGCGACGCCCATGCTGAGGGTGTGGACCTGGGGCCGGGCGAGGCAGAAGAGGTCGTTGAACTGCATGGGGCTGAGCCGGCGGCAAAGGTCCACGAGCTTGGGCGGCGGGGCGTAGAGTTTGCCGCCCTTGTCGTTGGGGCTGATGATGAAGACGCCCAGGTCGCGCCGCGCGGCGGCCTCGATGGCGCGCCAGTTGAGTTCATTGACGAAATACCAGTGGAGGTTGACGTAGTCGAACTCGCCGGTCTCGATGGCGCGAACGATGACGTCGGTGGGGCCGTGGGTGGAGAAGCCGATGAAGCGGCAGCGGCCGTCGCGCTGGAGCTGGCGGGCGGCGTCGAGGCAGCCGCCTTTGCGCAGGGTCCAGTCGAGAAGCTGGGCGTTGTTGATGCCGTGGATGGCGAGGAGGTCCACGTAGTCGAGCCGCAGGTAACGCATGGAAGTCTCGAAGGTGTCGAGGAACTCCCTGGGCGTGGCGAAGGGGAAGACCTTGGTCTGGACGAGCATCTTCCCGCGCGGGAGCGTGGGCAGCACGCGGCCGAGTTGCATCTCGCTGGTGCCGTAGCCGCGCGCGGTTTCGATGTGGTTGATGCCAAGGGCGAGGGCGCGGTGGATGCAGGCTTCGAGGTTGGCCTGGCCGTCGGCGGGAATCTCACCTTCCGGCACGTCCTGCCATTTGTGCTGGTAGCGCATCCCGCCGCAGGTGATGACGGGCATCTGAAGGTTGGTGCGACCGAAACGGCGATATTTCATGGGCATAAAGCGTAATGCGTGATGCGCAAGGTCACGGCGTTGTTGCTCATCGGACACGTCAATACGCGCTGGATGCCGCGAGGTCAAATATTTCCCGCCGTCAACAACGGACTGAACAAGAGCCTGCGTTGCTTACGCTATTCTTCTGTTTTCGCCAGTCGAAACTCAGGCACGGCCATTGTCGAAAGCATCACGCGTTTTCTACAGCGAGCGCAGGGAGTTTTCCTCTCCTCTCGCTTGCGAGGGGAGATGGCCCAGGTGTGGGGAGTCGGCCGCCGGCTTCGACTGAGTCGCTCTGGCTATGGCGGCTTCTTTCGTCGTCGTTGGTAGCGAGTCGTCGCTAGAAAAGAATGGCTCGTTACTTCTTCGCCAGCGACTGGAAAGCCACGTGCTGCATGTAGTGGTCGAGCAGGATGCAGGCCATGAACGCCTCTGCCACCGGCCACACGCGCGGCGCAATCGTCGGATCACGCCGGGTCACGGCCGACAGGACGGCGTTCTCCAACGATACCTTGTCAATCGTGTGTTGTGGCTTGGCGATCGTGGGCGTGGGTTTGACCACGAGGCGGCAGACGATCGGTTGGCCGGTCGTCAAACCGCCGGTGATGCCGCCGGCGTTGTTGGAACGGAAGGCGACCTTGCCGTTCGCAATCTCCATCTGGTCGTTGTCCTGCGAGCCGGTCATGTCCTTCACCGCGTAGCCGGCGCCGCTTTCAACGGCCTTGATGGTGCCAATGCTCATCATGCGACCGAGTTCGCCCTCGAGTTTGCGGAAGACCGGCTCGCCCATGCCGGCCGGCACGCCCGTCGCAACGATTTCCACGACGCCGCCAGTGGAGTCACCTTGCTTGGTGATTTCGATGATGCGCTCAAACATCGCCTTGGCGGTTTCGAGGTGCGGGCAGTTGAGTTTTGGATGAATGCCGAGTTCCTTTTCGATGGCTTCCTCGTCCACGTGGCCGATCTTCATCTTCTTCGGCAACTCAGGCACTTCTTTTTCAAACTCCGCCAGCACCGCCATCTTCTGGAGGAAACGCATCTCCGGCTTGATTTTGCCGGACGCAAACAGTGCGGCATACACCGGGTCATGGCGCCGGCGAAATTCCTTGTAGGCGGCGACCTTTGACCGGATTTCCTCCAGCGGCAGGTCGGGCATGCGGATGCCGGCGGCCTCCTTGACGTAGCCGGTCACTTCAATGCCGACCTCCTTGAGGATGCGCTTGGCAACGACACCGGCCGCGACGATGGTGGCGGTGTAACGCCCGCTGAAGAATCCCGCGCCGATGGAGTCGTCACATTGGCCGTATTTCACGTAGGAGGCGTAGGAGGCGTGGCCCGGCCGCGGTGTGCGGTTCGTCACGCGATAAGCCTCGATGTGCTCGAAGTGGCGGTCGAGATTTGGGATGAGGATCACCATCGGCGTGCCGTTGGTGTAGGCCTCGTTGTGGAAACCGGGCATCGTGTCGGCGCAGTTCACGCCGCTGTAGATGATTGGCACGTCCGGCTCGCGGCGCGGAGAGCTGAGTTCGCCCTGACCCGGCTTGCGCAGCAACAGATCGCGGTAGATTTCCTCTTCGGTGATCAGGTAGCCCGGCGGCACTCCCTGCAAGTGCGTCGTCAATCCTTCCTGATACGACCCACCTGCCACCGTCACCTTGAACAACGTTCCCAAATCACATCCGAGCATATTGGTTTACTCCTGTTCTTGCTGCTGGCCGCGTCCGTCCGGCGTGCAGCGGACCATTCTTCGATATTCAAACTCCAGCCACCAAGGCCGCAGGTTGGCCGCGCTTTCTAGCCGATTTACCGGCAAAAGCAATCTGAAACTGCCGCCAGCGGGAGAAAACTTCGTCTCTCGAAACCTGAATGTGTTGCGACTTGCCGGTCAAGTTGCGCGGAATGGTGTCAGCGTAAAAAATCCCACAAACGAAACAGCAGGTTGGAGCGAAGCACTTTGACCCTCAAAAGGTTCGATTGCACTTTGCCTTCCCAACAAGCAGGCATCTGCGTCGAATCGCGGTGAGGAGACTGTCGCCCGCGATAAACACAGCGAATTTCATACTTGCCGGGCTTCAAGCGTGCTCCGGAGCCAAAGAGATGATCATACACACGCACGGGCAGCCTGTAGCTGCTTCCGGGGCGCAACGGCACTCCGAGGAAGTGAATCCGGCCCGACATAGGACCTCCCAAGCCCAGCGTCATGGGTATCCGTTGGCCGCTCTCACTCTTGAGTTCAGCTTCCAGGCTGCTCCATACTTGGGCGCCATTCTCCAACAAGGCTCCGCCGTTGAGAAGCAGATTGTCGGTGCTGTTGTTATGGAAGCAAATGGCAAACGAAATTTCTTCCGAGCTTTCTACAACGCTCTTGGACGTTTCAAGGGTGAGTTCCAGGACCGATTGATCCTGGCTTGGAGGTTCCTCCACTGGTGAAATCAAAGCAAGGCTCGCAGGCAATCGCTGCGCTTCCGCAATCTGATCAGGAGTCATCTGTTGCTCTACTTTCGCAAGACCTTGCTTGGCTGTTTGATCTCCTTGTGCTGCGGCCAAACTCAACCACTTGTAAGCTTCCACCAAATTCTGGGTCACACCCTGACCCTTCGCATAGCAACCGCCGAGGCTGTTTTCAGCTCTGGCATTTCCTTGCTCAGCCGCCTTGCGATACCACTTCACCGCTTCGGCATGGTTTTGGGTCACGCCGTATCCGTATTCATGGAACATACCAAGGTTGTATTGAGCCCTCGCAACTCCTTGTTCAGCGGCTTTACGATACCATTTCGCTGCTTCTGTGAGATCCTTCTCCACGCCTTTGCCATCGGTATAGCAACTGCCGAGGTTGAATTGCCCCGCGGCATATTCTTGCCCGGCGGCTTTGTGATACCATTTGACCGCTTCTGCCGCGTTCTCAGTCACGCCTTCGCCCAGGAAGTAACAGATCCCGAGGTCGCACTGAGCGGCGGCGTTTCCCTGCTCTGCTGCCTTGCGGATCCACTTCACCGCTTCGGCAAGATCCTTCTCCACGCCTTGACCCTTGCTATAGCAGGAACCAAGGTTGCGCTGCGCTTTGGCATCTCCTTGTTCTGCTGCCTTGCGAAACCAAAACACTGCAGCAGACAAGTCTTTGACCACCCTGCGGCCATGGAAACAGCATTGCCCCATGTATGTTTGAGCATCAGCGTTGCCGGCGTCAGCAGCCTTTCTCACGTCATCTATTGAGGACAATGCCCATCCGGGAATTGTGTCATCCGAAAGACATGGTGAGATGAAGCAGGTGATGGCTAGAAACGCGATGCTGCTTGCGAAGGACTTCATCATTTGTCTCGTTGTTAATCCGGCTCCAGTATGGGAGCGCCCTTATACGACGCTAGGCTGCTCGATAGTCATTGTTGCACCGTGCAACGCGCGGCAGTGTAACGCGAAATGCCGCCGCACGGCAACTACGCAACGCATGGACGCAACGCATGGAGTCGCTACACGCGGACACGTGTTTTCCTTTGCGTGTGCGACGGGTCATGGACGCTGCGAGGCTCCACAGCATTTTACTCCTGCTCTGCGGCAACGCAAAAGAGCCACTCAATCCCAGTCCGTCGGCGGCCGGCAGAGAATATATTCGCGCCACGTTCAGCCGCGGCTTTGACATCGAATGGATTTGCGAGTCCCGCTTCGACGCGGCGGGCCGGCCCCAAAGCCCCGATGGGTTATGCCACGTTGATGCGGCGGCGGTGAACGGCATCTGAGCTGCCGGGAACCAAACAGGCAGGCGGCTTCTCGGAAAAGTTGAAAACCACTTCCCGGGGGTGTAGAAACTGCGGCCACAGAGGAGATGATGACGCGAATGAATACAATGGAGAATCTGAGTTGTCGGTTTGTTACCGTGGTCATGGCGATCTGCTGCGTTCTCGGCGCGTTAACGGCGCAGGCACAGCAACGGCCCGTGGCATTCGGCACCGAGGTGAGAGGCGACTGGTCGCTGGAAACAGGAAGCGGTGTCTTGTTTTCCAACATGCGGTCAAAAAGTTTGGATGGCTACACACTGGTGCCGGCTTCTATTACAGCGTCACTGAAGCTGGACGACCCATCGGAAGATGAAGGTTGGTGGCGCGGTTATTCGGAGTTTGCGTTCCGCCCCTACGGCATGGCGGTCACGCACGGGCCGGAATCCCGCATCATCGGCTTCGACTTCGGGCCGCGTTACAATTTCGTTCAACCTGGCTGGCGGCTTGTTCCGTTCGTCGGCGCGATGGTCGGTTTTGGTTTCGCCAATACACAAGACTACCCGAACCCAACGGTTCCATACGGACTCGGCCAGGATTTTTGCTTCGAGTTCACCGTCAACCTGGGCGTTCGCTACGACATCAACGACACGTGGTATGTCCGGTTGATGGCTGAATATGTCCACTTCTCGAACGCCGGCCTCTCCGAGCCGGCGCGCCAGAACCGCGCGATTGATGCCATTGGTCCGCAGCTTAGCGTGGGTTGCCGATTCTAGTAATGCTCAAGAACCCCGACGACTTGCTCAGGGGCGGCGATGAAGTTCTACTCTCTGCCATTAGCGACGCCGCTCCTGAAGGCAAATAACTGTATTCGTCGGCACAACAGATTCTCGTCAACCCTGGAGAAAAGGACGCCTCGGCCATCTCGTTCGAAGACGTGTCCGATGCGAACCGGATTTTCGCCGACACCACCTTCAATGGCGACGGCATCCTCATCCCCGAGTCTGCGACTGACGATGCGACGCGGGCGGTCATCAGCGACATTATCGCCTGTTTGGGAGGCATACTTCCACGCCATTTGCTGTGGGACGGGAGTTTGCATTCGCCCTAACCCCAAGTGGACCCGCCTGCAAGCAGCCTATCAACCGCCCCGTCACCCGATGGAGCTTGACCCGCTCGGCGGAGCGTTTCATTCTCTGCAACCAACGGGCCATGATTCCAGTCTGCCCCAAATGCGACGCGCAGTTGTTCAGCCTCCGTTTCAAGGAGGTGGAGGTGGATTTTTGCGAGCGTTGCCGCGGGTTGTGGCTGGACGCGGGCGAACTGGAAGCGCTGATGCAGCAGACCGGCGGTTCCGGCGACGATCCGCTGCTGGCGTTTCAAAACCAGCCGGGCACATCGCTGCGCGACCGCAAGCATCTCTGCCCGCGCTGCGACCAGACGTTGCGAGAGATTGCAGTGCCGCGGCCGCGCGCGGAGGCGCTGCATCTGGACCGCTGTCCGCGCGGGCACGGACTGTGGTTCGACGCGAACGAACTGCGACAGTTGATGGCGCTGTTCCCGCCCGCAAGCGGCGCGACGCACACGATCGCTTTTCTGAACGAGTTTTTGGGATCCGTCAACGCAACCTGAACATGGAGGAATGACTCATGATGATAGCCAGCATTGGTTTATTGATACTGTTCGGCCTGATCGTTATCGCGGTGATCTTGGTCGTGTGGGCCATCGCCACCTACAACGGCCTCGTCCAGCTTCGGAACCAACTCGACAACGCTTGGGCGCAGATTGACGTGCAGTTGAAACGCCGCTACGACCTCATCCCGAACCTCGTCGAGACGGTCAAGGGCTACGCCAAGCACGAGCGCGAGACGTTCGAGCGCGTCACGCAGGCGCGCAACATGGCCGTGAACG
>Ga0172367_10006984_pt1 | contig 13063 bp, 14 predicted proteins | sample Lak10m_FD_114542 | JGI IMG/M metagenome (GOLD analysis project Ga0172367, IMG submission 114542) | Freshwater microbial communities from Kabuno Bay, South-Kivu, Congo - kab_022012_10m | ecosystem: Environmental > Aquatic > Freshwater > Lake | place: Democratic Republic of the Congo: South-Kivu...
GAGATCGGCATGTTTGCAGTCAATCCTCTGCATCAGGGCTTGGGAATCGGTAAGCAATTGTTGCAACAGGCTGAATTGATCGCGGTTAAAACCTGGTCTATTCAACGCCTGCAAATGGCGGTCATTTCCTGTCGATACGAGTTGCTGGCTTTTTATCATCGACGCGGCTATCAATATAATGGCGGTACTAAAGCTTTTCCAGAGAATCCGCTGTTGTGGACACCCAAAGTCAAAAACCTGAAATTCACCTTATTGGAAAAAAGGCTGTAGATACAGTGAATCAGGCTAAACCAACATTTCACTCTTTTAAGGCGACCTAACATGATCACCAAACCTGCCATTACTAACGAAAAAATCCATGATTTATTGCAAAACCGCTGGAGTCCGCGTGCCTTTGATTTGAAGAAACCTGTTTCTGCGGCCAATATGACCGCATTGCTGGAAGCGGCGCGCTGGGCACCTTCCTGTATGAATGAGCAACCATGGCGCTTTTTGGTGTGTGACAAATATCAGGATGAAACAGCTTGGCACACTCTGCTAACCTGTCTGGCGGAGAAAAATCAACAATGGGCGGCCCATGCGCCGGTTTTAGTGCTGAGTGTGGCTATGGATCGATTTAGCCAGAACGAAAAGGCCAACCGGTGGGCGGCCTATGATACCGGTGCGGCAAGTCTTAATCTGTGTTTACAGGCCACGGCTTTTGGATTGGTGACGCACCAGATGGGTGGCTTCGATGCGGATGCCTGTCGACAGCAGTTTAATCTGCCCGAACATTGCTCACCGATGGCGGTGATTGCGATCGGGTATCAAGCCGAGGCGGACGGTTTAAGCGAGGAGTTTAAACAAAGAGAGTTGGCCGAGCGCACAAGAGTCGATTTGAATGAGCGGTTTTATTTTGGACGTTGGGGTTAATCTGATTTGCGAGTGTAGCGATGTTTCACCCCGATTGGAAAATAGGCGGGATCAGCGAAAGCGTGCAGGCTGATTTTAGGGATTTGCCTTTCCGCCGGCGTGTAATGGGCAAATTCGCTATTCAGGCGTAATAATTGTTGGTGGATAGAATTGGCGATCACCGGGATCATTTCAGAACTTTCTGTTATCCCGGGTAACAGTTCGACAGCGATGTGCAATTGTTTATCGCCGTTGATGTCATCCAGGCATTCCAGTACAAATTTTCCGGTCACCCAGTTCAAAATCTCGGTTTGCTCCAGACCTACCGTGACATTTTCCGGATAGATATTGGCCCCGTAATAAGACACGGTAAAATCAGCTCGACCGAAGACAAACACAAAAGGCAAGTGTCTGGACTGAAAGTCAGGGGGTAGGCCCAAGTCTGCAGCGCTATGCACGCCATGTAAGGCTAAAAACCGCCACATCTCCTCGTAATGGATAAGCCCGCCTTTGTCGGCTATGTGATATCGCACTAGGGGTACGCTGTTCTCGCCGGATACTACCAGCGTTTTTTCATGAACTTCAAAAAAGCGGCTATTCGGATCGTATTGCACCAGCGTTGGCAAGCGAGATTCGCCGAATAACTGGCGCGCAATGGTCGGGTGTTTGGCTAGCCAGCGGCGGATGGCGATGCTCAAGGGGGTTTCATTGCCCAATACTCCGCCATCTGCGGTGCCGTATAACGATGCTGAATCAAAGCAGGGATTAGTTGAGCCTGTGCGTTGTCCGACCAGTTCGCGCCATTCTTCGCTGAATACTTCGCCCGCAAACACCAGTTTGACGTGGTAATCGGGCCATTGAATCCCTTCGGCAATGCCTGTGTCGATAACATCCTTGACAAACGGCGGATAGCCTAACAGCACAGTCTGTTCGAAATGAGGAGCCAGTTCCCGCACGACCCGCAGTATTTCTGCCTTATTGTTTCCCGGGGTTGCTACCATCAACGGGTAACCTTTGAGTGCCAAGTGCCAGCAACAAGATGTGGTAAACAACCCGCCGACCCAGTTGCCCAAAGCAAAACAAACTATCGCCAGAGTAGGGCGCTCATGACTGCGAAAGCTATCCCGAAACACCTGCTCAAAGCGAACGGCCACATCCAGTTCATACGTGGCAGATCTCGGCCAGAAAGTGGCTTGGCCGGTGGAGCCCGACGAAACTGCAATCCGATCCGAGCCAGTTAACGTGCCACCCAAGCAGCGCTCCGGTAAAGAATAGACTTGCATGTAACCCTGTTTGGTCATCAATGGCAGCGTTTGAAAAGCTTGGTAAGTATCGATAGTGTCAGCAGCAACGTGCCGGGAAGCCAAAAACTGTTGATATGCCGGAACTTCTGTTGCGCTACGTTGAAAAAGTTTTAACAGCTGTTCGATTGAACGGGTTTCGTCGGTATTGGCCAATAAAGTATCCAGCGGCGTTTGGTAAAAACGCCTAAAGATTTGGTCGCTAGCTGTTGAATGGGCTTGCATCATCGCCTGGTTGATTCAAAAGGCTCTTTATGCTCAAGCCATTAAGCTTCTGGCATGCGCTGGAGAAATTTGCCCAAAAGCTGCAGACATTTGCTCGGGATTGGATAGTAGTTGTCCTACCAGTTGCTGGGCTTGCTGCTTGTCAGTAAGCGGAGCTTGAGCGCTGGTATTGGGCACCGTAGAGGTTTTGGCCAATTGAAGTGAATCATTTGAAAACTTGACGTTTTCGCCAATGCCGCTGTTGTCCGAATCACCGTCGTTATCGGTGACCGTGGACTGATTCTGCAAGGCCTGACGATTATCTTCAACTGTCGTTGATTTAATCGCTGCAGTAGGATTAGCGGGAAAGGGTTGTTGACTGAGTGAATGTATGACCATTGTTGACTCCTACTCACACGAGTGAGAAATGCACGGGATTTGGCTGATGAAAGCGTTTTTAAGTCTTCATGAAGTAACACGAGAATAATCCGCCTTGCAAGCCATTGATGTCAAACTTTAATTTATTATCAGCCTTTAACTGATAAAATTTGTCAGCAAGAGGCAGTGCTATCATGCGGCTGGCCGCGATTAGATATTTAATTTAACTAGATTCTACGTAATGACTACAAAACCCAGTGCAGATTTAACCACTTTCGAGAACCCTAGACCCGGACGGGATTTTACGATTCGCATCGATATTCCGGAATTCACCTGTTTATGCCCGATGACCGGTCAGCCTGATTTTGCTGAGCTGATGATTGAATACGTGCCGAATAAACTTTGTGTGGAACTTAAGTCTCTTAAACTTTATATGTGGACATTTCGCGAGCGCGGCGCTTTTCATGAGGCAGTGACTAACGAAATTCTGGATCATATCGTCGCAGCCATTTCCCCGAATTTTATGCGCTTACGTGCGCAATTCAATGTGCGTGGTGGTATTTATACCACCGTGATCGCCGAGCATATCAATCCCGAGTGGCAGGCACCGCAAGTGGTGAACTTGCCTTAAACCATATGAGCGGTAGAACCTTTTACAATAGCGATATCGCCGTCGCTTTAAAATACGATGGCAAAAATGCGCCCAAAGTAACCGCCAAAGGCGAAGGTTTTACTGCTCAACAAATTCTGGCGATTGCTGAACAGCATGGCGTGCCCCTGCAGAATGAGCCCGAACTGGCGCGAATTTTGGCGCAAGTACCCCTCGGTGACGAAATTCCGCAAGAGCTGTATATCGCAGTTGCTGAAGTGATTGCTTTTGCCTATTTCATCAGCGGGAAAACCCCCGACACTGAATCATGACCTTTAAAGATATTTTTACCGTATGGCCTCAATACGGCTTACCGCATCATGCGCTTTCATCCTGGATGTCTAAACTGACGCATTGCAAGAATCCGGTTTGGAAAAACGCCTTCATCAAGAGCATAGTGGCCATGTATGGCGTGAATATGGACGAAGCCAAGTTTCAGGAACTGGATCATTACGCCAATTTCAATGAATTTTTTACGCGTGAACTAAAAGAGGGGTCTAGACCCATTGTGCAAGAGCCTGGGTCTATTGTCTGTCCTGCTGATGGCGCCGTCAGTCAGGCCGGAACCATTCAGGATGGCAGAATCTTTCAGGCCAAGGGGCATCACTTCAGTACTCTGGAATTGTTAGGTGGGGATGCAGCGCGTGCGGAGGCCTTTAAAAATGGAGCCTTTGCCACCATATACCTGTCTCCCAAAGATTATCACCGTTTGCATATGCCGCTGACGGGGACTTTAAAGGAAATGGTGCACATTCCCGGTCGTTTGTTCAGTGTCAACGCGGCGACCGTCAATGCCGTACCGAATTTGTTTGCTCGCAATGAGCGTGTAGCCTGTATTTTTGACACCGAGGCTGGGCCTATGGCTTTGATTTTAGTGGGCGCTATTTTTGTTTCCAGCGTTGAGACGGTTTGGCACGGTGTGGTGACTCCCCCCAGCATTAGCGAGCCTAGAGCTTGGGCGTATCAGGATGCTCAAGTGCTGGAAAAAGGCGCAGAAATGGGGCGATTTAACATGGGTTCAACCATTATCGTCTTGTTTGGCAAAGATAAAATTCGCTGGAATGATGATTTACAGGCCGGCAGCCCGGTCAAACTGGGGGCGAGCATCGGCCAATGTCAGTAATCATGCGGCCGAATCAACCCGAAATGCGTTAATGGTTGCTAGTGTGGCATAATGTCAAGATTTCTGGCCCGGCGCTAGGCAACTATTAAAAACCCGCAAATAATAATTTTAAGAGGATGACGATGAGTTTTTTTATTTCTGACGCAATGGCCCAAGCCGCACCAGCAGCCACACAACCCGGTTTTGAAGGCATGCTGTTTCCGTTGGGTATTCTGATTTTTTTCTACTTTTTGTTTATTCGCCCCCAGTCCAAGCGCAACAAAGAGCAAAAGCAAATGTTGGCCGCACTGAATAAAGGATCGGAAGTGGTAACAACGGGCGGTATTTTAGGCAAAGTCGCTGATTTGGATGAAAATTTTGTCAAGCTGGAGGTGGCGGACAATAGTTTTATTCAGGTACAGCGTCATGCGATTGCCAATATGATGCCTAAGGGCACCTATAAAACCTTGAATAAAAAAGCTTCAAATTAATTGAATTCTAAACAATAGTAACTCAGTGACAGCAACGCTGTTCTGCCATTATCGCTCTTACTGCTATCGCAATTAATGGAATAACCATGCAAAACCATTTCCCGCTCTGGAAAAACATTCTGGTCCTGACTGTGCTGGTTTTCGGCATTATTTACTCATTGCCTAATATCTTTGGGGATGATCCGGCCGTGCAACTTGCTTCCAGCAATGCCACGCCGTTGCAACAATCTCAAGCCGATGATGTGGCTGCCAGTCTCAAGAATGCTGGTTTTGATTTGAAAGCACTGGAATTTAATGACGGCAAAATTCTGGTACGTTTTAAATCCATTGATGACCAATTAAAAGCAGCCGACTTGCTCAGAAACAAAATGAATAGCCAAACCATTGTGGCTTTGAATTTGGCTCCTGCAACTCCGGCATGGCTGAGCGCGTTGGGTGCCAAGCCCATGTATTTGGGTCTGGATTTGCGTGGAGGGGTGCATTTTTTGTTGGAAGTGGATATGGATGCTGCCCTGAAACAAGCGGATGAGCGTTATAGCAATGACATCCGTAGCGCTTTCCGAGACGCCAAAGTGCGTTATCAGTCAGTGACCAAGGAAGCCAATGGTATAAAAGTTGTCTTACCCAATGAAGAAGCGCGGGTAGCGGCAGCTGAAGTGCTGAATAAAGATTTTCATGTGCTCGATCTAAATGAAAGCGGACCCAACGAGTTTTTGCTGACTATTCCACCCCGAGAAATCTTTGCAATTAAAAAGTCAGCCTTGGATCAAAACATTACCACTTTGCGTAATCGGGTGAATGAGCTAGGCGTGGCGGAACCCGTGATTCAAAAACAAGGCGATAGCCGCATCATCGTGCAATTGCCGGGCGTGCAGGATACTGCGCGGGCCAAGGAGTTGCTGGGAACCACTGCCACCTTGGAATATCGCTTGGTTGATGTTGAACATGATGTCAAATCAGCGGTTGAGGGTCATGTCCCGGTAGGCAGTCGGCTTTATTACGATAAGAATGGTGCGCCGGTTTTATTAAAACGCTCGGTGATTGTGACCGGTGATCAAATTACCGACGCCTCTTCCGGTATGGACCAGGACGGCGCATCGGCGGTGTTTATCACCCTGGATGGCATAGGCGCGAAGAAAATGGGTAAATTGACCCAGGAAAACATCGGCAAGCCTATGGCCGTCGTGTTTATCGAATACAAGTCGGAAACCAAAATGGTGGACGGCCAAAAAGTTCAGCATAAAGAAAAAGTCGAAAAAGTCATCAGTGTCGCCACCATCCGCGATTCATTCAGCAAACGATTTCAAACCACCGGCCTGGAAAATGCTCAGGAAGCCCGTACCCTGGCTTTATTGTTGAGAGCTGGCGCATTGGCTGCACCGGTTGAAATTGTCGAAGAGAGGACAGTCGGTCCTAGCTTGGGTCAGGAAAACATTGATCAGGGTATGAGTTCGATCAACATCGGGTTCATGTTGGTTGTGGTTTTTATGATTATTTATTACCGGGCGTTTGGTCTGATAGCCAATTTTGCACTAATTTTCAATCTGGTCTTATTAGTTGCCATATTGTCATTGATGCAAGCGACCCTAACATTGCCTGGTATGGCTGGTATTGTATTGACTGTTGGTATGGCAGTGGATGCTAACGTACTGATCAATGAGCGTATTCGAGAAGAATTAAAAAATGGTAATAGCCCCCAAACGAGTATTTTCATGGGTTATGAAAAAGCATTTGCCACCATACTTGATTCCAATGTAACTACGTTGTTGGTGGCGTTGTTATTGTTTGGATTTGGTACCGGGCCTGTCAAAGGTTTTGCTGTAGTGCTCTCTTTGGGTATTTTGACTTCCATGTTTACTGCAATCACAGGCTCTCGTATGTTGGTCAATTGGTTTTATGGCGATAATCGTCGCGTCGAAAAGCTGTCGATTTAAGCAAAGTAGTGTTTACGAACTTGGGTTTGTCAGATTTTCAAGGATTAAGCAACCTATTTACAGTTTCAGAAATCATTCAGTTAGCTATGTGTAGTCTGGATAAACGTCAGCGCATCCTGCGGCAAATGCCGTGGATGCACTGACGCTTATCCACCCTACAAAATAAGCGCGTCGCTTCATCAGGGATAAACACTGAATAATTACATTTTATTTATCATTAACATTAATCTGGAGTTTACAAAATGGCCATCGAACGTACTTTCTCAATCATCAAGCCTGATGCAGTTGCTAAAAACGTGATTGGGGAAATTGTCAGCCGCTTTGAAAAGAACGGTCTGCGCATCGTTGCATCTAAAATGCTGCAACTGAGCCAAGCCCAAGCCGAAGGCTTTTATGCCGAGCACAAAGAACGCGGTTTCTTTAAAGACTTGGTCAGTTTCATGACTTCCGGCCCAGTGATCGTGCAAGTGTTGGAAGGCGAAAACGCGGTATTGAAAAACCGTGAATTGATGGGCGCTACCAACCCTAAAGAAGCTGCTGCCGGCACCATACGTGCAGATTTCGCAGTCAGTATCGACGAAAATGCTGTTCACGGTTCCGATGCAGCTGAATCTGCTGCGAGAGAAATCGCTTACTTTTTTACTGCTGATGAACTCTGCGATCGTATCCGCTAAACCCGCATTGATCAATTTGCTGGATTTCGACAGAAAAGGCCTGCAGGCCTTTTTTGTCGAGCTTGGTGAAAAACCGTTTCGGGCTACTCAGCTACTGAAATGGATTTATCAGGAAGGCGTCGTCGATTTTGACGAAATGACCAACCTGAGCAAATCCCTACGCAGCTATCTCAAAGAACACTGCCAAATCAAACTTCCGGAAATCGTTGCCGAACAGCTGGCTTCTGATGGTACCTGTAAATGGGCTGTACAGATGCAATGCGGTAACCGGGTGGAAACGGTTTATATACCTGAAGAACGTCGCGCTACCTTGTGCGTGTCTTCGCAAGTAGGCTGTGCATTGGCCTGCAGTTTTTGCTCGACTGCGCAGCAAGGCTTTAATCGCAATCTGTCCACAGCAGAGGTCATCGGTCAGCTTTATCTGGCGCAGCAACGTCTGGGTAGCGAACGCCGGATTACCAATGTGGTGATGATGGGTATGGGTGAGCCGTTATTGAATTTCGATAACGTCGTCGCGGCCATGAATTTAATGATGGATGATTTTGCTTTTGGCTTGTCCAAACGGCGGGTGACTGTCAGTACTTCCGGCGTCGTACCTGCTATGAATCGTTTGAACGAAGTCTGCGATGTCAGCATGGCGGTATCGCTGCATGCGCCTAACGATGAATTGCGCAACCAACTGGTACCGATCAACATCAAATACCCGTTGGCTGAGTTAATGGAAGCGTGCCGCGCCTACGCTCAAAACGGCCCACGCAAGCACATTACTTTTGAATATGTGATGCTGGATGGTATCAACGATAGTCTTGAGGACGCCAAAACCTTGGTCAAGCTATTGAAAAACGTACCCTCCAAAGTCAATTTGATTCCATTTAATCCTTTTCCGCAGTCTTCTTACCGCTGTTCAAGCTCAGCGACCATTCTGAAGTTTCGCGATGTACTGCATAATGCCGATATTGTCACCACTATTCGCAAAACCCGGGGCGAAGATATCGATGCCGCTTGTGGACAACTGGTGGGTCAGGTGCAGGATAAGAGTCGTAGACATTTGAAATTACAAAAGGCCGGAATTTTGAATCATGCTGTTTAAAGCTGTAGTTCAGGGCACTTTTCTCGCTATCTTGCTTGCTGTGAGCAGTGGATGCGGATTGATGCCTGATTTTGGCAGTGATGGCATGAGTCGGTCAGAAAAAGCCAGCTTGAATTTACAAATGGGTGTGCGTTATATGGATTTAGGCATGCTGGATGTCGCCAAAGAAAAGCTGCAAACGGCGTATGATCTGGATTCGCGTAATCCAGAGGTCTTAAATGCGATGGCGGTATTTTACGAACGCATCAAGGATAACGAGAAGGCCGAAGATTTTTACGAGTCGGCACTGGGTAAAGACCCGGACAATTACAGCATCAAGAATAATTTTGGTCGCTTTTTATGTGATCGAGGCAATCAGGAAAAAGGCATTGCTTTACTGCAAGAGTCTTTGCAGTCGGCTATGAATAATCGGCATTGGCTGGCCGAAAGCAATATAGGCCTATGTCTGTTGCAACAAAATAATCGGGTACAGGCTGAAGAGTATTTCCGCAAAGCCCTGCAGTCCAATCCTGAATATGCACCGGCGTTGAAGGAAATGCTCAAGCTAAGCTATGACAATCAACAATATATGTCGGCGCGAGCGTTTCTAGAGCGTTATATGGCTGTCGCCAAACATACGCCGGATACCTTGTGGTATGCGTTTCAAACCGAGCGCGCCATGGGCAATTACCAGGCTGCCGATCAGTATCAAGAACAATTAATCAACAACTTTCCGACCTCTAAAGAGGCGCAAGACATTAAAACCGCGATCAGCAAATAATCCGGCATCGATAGAATCCTATGGCAAAACAACAACAGGCAATTCAAGCCATCCGGGGTATGCATGACATACTGCCCGAACAATCTCCGTACTGGCAATGGCTGGAACAGCACACTCGGCAAATTCTGGGCGCATACGGCTATCAGGAAATCCGCTTGCCGATTGTCGAAAAAACCGAATTATTCAAACGTTCCATCGGCGAAGTGACCGATATCGTCGAAAAGGAAATGTATACCTTTGATGACAGAAACGGTGATTCACTGACTTTGCGTCCGGAAGGGACTGCGGGTTGTTTGCGCGCTTGCCTGGAACACGGTTTGCTTCACAACCAAACCCATCGTTTGTGGTATTACGGGCCGATGTTCAGACATGAGCGTCCGCAAAAAGGCCGTTATCGCCAGTTTTATCAGCTGGGTGTGGAAACTTACGGCATGCAAGGCCCGGACGTGGATGCCGAACTGATTTTATTGACTGATCGCCTATGGAAAAACTTGGGCATTCGCGACAAAGTCGAACTGCAGCTCAACTCGCTGGGCACCACCGAAGAGCGTGCTGTGTATCGGGAAAAACTGGTTGAATACTTTAAACAGCATATTGATGTGTTGGATGAAGACAGTTTGCGCCGACTGGAAACCAATCCGCTGCGTATTCTGGATAGCAAAAATCCCGATATGCAATTGATGCTGCGCGAGGCACCCATCTTGTTGGAACATTTGGGTGAAGACAGTCTGCAACATTTTAATAATTTAAAAACCATGCTGGATGATTTGGGAATCAGTTACCAACTGAATACCCGCTTGGTACGGGGTCTGGATTATTACGGGAAAACCGTGTTTGAATGGGTCACCGATGAATTGGGTTCACAAGGCACCATTTGTGCCGGTGGTCGATACGACGGCTTGATCGAGCAGTTGGGCGGAAAAGCCAATTATGCGATTGGTTTTGCCATGGGTATGGAACGTATTCTTGCTTTGGTTGAGCAATTAGAACACGTCGCGATTGCACCAACCGTCGACGTATACATGATCCGGGTAGGTTCAGCCGCTGAAAAAGCCGGTTTAATACTGGGTGAACAAATTCGCGATGCGATTCCGAGGCTGAAACTGCAGGTTAACTGCGGTGGCGGCAGCTTTAAAAGCCAGTTCAAAAAAGCCGATAAATCCGGTGCGGCATTTGCGATTATCATAGGCGATGATGAAGCCCAACGTGGCGAAGTGGCCTTAAAATCCCTGCGCATCGAACAGGAACAAATCAGCTTGAGTCATGAGGCACTGCTGCAAACCCTCAAGGCTTGGCAAGACGATAAAACTGCTTAATCTTTAAACAATAACCGAGAAATACCGTGGCAATTTACGATACCGAAGAAGAACAAGTCGAACAGTTAAAAAAATGGTGGGATGCGAATAGCAGCTCCGTCATTGCCGGTGTGGCTGCCGCCATTTTGGTGGTAGTGGGCTGGAACTTTTGGCAAGGTCAGCAACTTGAGCAACGCACTCAGGCTTCCAAGCTATACCAGCAACTGCTGGATAGCGCGGCTAAAAATGACAATGCCAGTGTTGAAAAGCTGGCCGATCAATTGACAGTCGAGCACGGTTCCAAAGCCTACGCCCATTTTGCCGCTTTAGAAAAAGTTCGCAGCAAAGTGGAACAGGGTGATCTGGAAGCCGCCAAAGCGATTTTGCAGCAGCAAGTGCAAAATCCCGGCAGCGAAGAATTTCAACATGTGGCCCGATTGCGTTTGATTCAGCTAATGTTGGCAACCGGACAGCATGAAGCCGGTTTACAACTGATTGCCGAAGTCGATCCGGCTAAGTCCGAAGGTTTTTCAGCCAGTTATGACGAACTGGAAGGCGATATTTATGTGGCCATGAACCGGCTGGATGAAGCTCGCAATGCTTATCAAAACGCCATTAGAACCGGCCAGGCTACGGCACTGACTCAGTTTAAACTGGATGACATTGGTTCAGCAGCTTTAGAAGCGCCAGCAGCAAAATAATCAACGCTCAACCATGCAGACGACTGTGCCAAAACTATACCGCTCTTTATTGATTCTGCTGGCCTGTGTGCCGTTGTTTAACGGTTGTGCGGGTTTGGATGCCGGTCGGGATATGATCTCGGGTTTATCCGACGCCATTTTTGGCGAGGACGATTCGGCTGATCCCCCCGCCTTACTGACAGAATATACGATGGAGTTGCAGTTTGATGTGTTATGGAAAGAGTCGGTAGGTGATGGTGCGGATAAACAATTCCTGAAACTGATTCCGGCCGTGCAGGCTGACAGGATATACGCTGCGGATCGGCAGGGCACCTTGCAGGCACGCAATTCGGGTAACGGTGATCTGATTTGGGAATCTGAAAGTGAATTAGTGTTTTCCGCAGGCCCGGGGCTTGGTCGTCAGACAGTCGTCATGGGTGGTACCGAAGGCATCGTGGTGGCTTATGAGATAGGCAGCGGCGCCCAAAAATGGTTGACCAATGTACCCAGCGAAGTTCAGGCTGTGCCGGTCGTCGCTGATGGCATCGTGATTATTCGTACCACCGATGGCAAAGTGATTGCCCTGCGTGAAGAAGACGGTACCCGTTTATGGCTGTCGGAAGGCAGTGTACCCGCATTGAGTGTGCGGGGCGCGGGGGCACCGGCTGTGAGTGAAAATAATCTGATCATCGGTTCGGCTAACGGCAAAATGCAGGCTTTGCAACTTAAGGATGGCAAAAATCTTTGGGAAGCCACGATCGCCATTCCCACCGGTCGTTCCGAAATTGAGCGTTTGGTGGATCTGGATGTGGATCCTATCATTAGCCGCGGCTCGATTTATGTTTCCAGCTTTCAGGGGGGAACGTCTTCGGTCTCGGAAGTGGATGGCGATGTGACCTGGCGTAATCCTGAAGTATCATCCTATAGCGGTATCAGCGCCGATTCTCGCTCTTTGTATATCAGCGATATTAACAGCGAAGTGTCGCAACTGGATCAACGCAGCGGCGCAGCGTTATGGAAGCAAAAGGAATTGCATAATCGCCAACTGACTGCTGCAGTGGTTTACGACAATTATGTCGTGGTTGGTGATTTTGAAGGCTATGTACACTGGCTTTCCATCAGTGATGGCCGATTGTTAGGCCGAATACAAGTCAGCGACTCACCGATCGAGGCCAAGCCGGTTATTGCCGACGGCATCGTCTACATTTACGCAAAAGACGGCACTCTCGCGGCCATCAAAGCGAGATAACTTATGCTACCAGTCATTGCCTTGGTTGGCCGACCCAATGTCGGCAAATCCACTCTCTTCAATTACCTGACTCGCAGTCGCGAAGCGCTGGTGGCCGATTATCCCGGTCTCACACGCGATCGCCAGTATGGTCGCGTCAAACGCGGCGAACGCGATTGTCTGGTGGTCGATACCGGCGGTATCACCGACGATCAGGAAGGCATTGATGTGTTTGCCAAAAAACAGGTGGAAATTGCCCTGCAGGAAGCGGATGTAGTATTTTTCATGGTCGATGCCCGCGACGGCATTAATGCCTCCGATGAAGCGATTGCCGACATGTTGCGCAAACTGGGCAAACCTATCGTGTTGGTGGTGAATAAAATCGA
>Ga0172367_10006987_pt1 | contig 13061 bp, 23 predicted proteins | sample Lak10m_FD_114542 | JGI IMG/M metagenome (GOLD analysis project Ga0172367, IMG submission 114542) | Freshwater microbial communities from Kabuno Bay, South-Kivu, Congo - kab_022012_10m | ecosystem: Environmental > Aquatic > Freshwater > Lake | place: Democratic Republic of the Congo: South-Kivu...
ATACTAAATTAGGAAAATTATTTTGTATGACAGGATCTACTAACTTTCTAATTTTTTTGAACTCATCAAAATTTTCAACAGTTTGACTCCACCATACGCTGATATCTTCTAAGTTCTTGATATTATCGCGTTCAGCATATACTTTTTTACTGCTGCTGGCACGTACCGGAGATAGTTGGTTAAGTATTTTTTTATAATCTGCAATCAAAAGAGAAGGAATAAATCCTGAAAATATCTTGTAACCTTCCCCTTGCTCAAGTGTATTTTTTAAATCTGTCATTTAGTATCCGCCTGCACTTAATAGTTGTTTGACTTCGGCTATAACATTTTTGTGTTTCTTAAATTTGATAGCCCATTGTTCTGGATTGATGTATTCAAGTATCATTTTTTGTTGTGTACTGTCTAAACTTTCCATAAACTTTAACCCACTTTCACTTTGATACAACATCCAAGGGCTAATTTTTCCCTTTGTTATTTCATAACAAATCTTATTTACATTTCCATAACGTAATACATCACTGGTCTTTATTTTAAGTGATTCTGCTAATACTACACATGTCTCTATACTACGTGCTATAGCATCCAACGGATCCTCTGTTTTCAAATGATCTATTAAGAATTTTGTATAAACAGTATCACGATTCCAAGTATCAATGCTAATTTGATTTTTAAGTAACCAGTCTATATACCTAGAAACATTTACAACTTGTACATCCGAACAATAGTTTCCAAACCTTACAAATGCTCCGTAGTAAGCACTTTTCATAAACTCTAAGTAATCTTTTTTCTTTTTGCTACTATGTTTACCGTAAAACTGAATCCAAGAGTTAAATCCTATACGATTTGCCGGTAAATCTTTATCGTTCCACCTGCGTTTAGGTGCACACATATGTTTGGCGATGGTAGTTTCTCGCAAAAACTCCTTATCACAAAAATCACATTTGAATTTAGTTGCCTGAATCACGAATGTACTGCTCAAGTTCTTCAACTGTAATTAATGATGCTAAAATTTTTAAATCTGACATCTTGCTTGTTGGATACACCTTACTAAGAAAGTTTATAAGATCGTTATCATCTAACTTATTATTCTTTAAAAATTGATGAAACTGTTTACCTTTTCCTAATCCACTAGCACAAAGCATAAGCCATTGTAACTTAGGATGTTTGCTTATAAATTCACCAAACAAATGTGTATTAGCAAATTCGTTTGTGCTTAATACGTGATATTGCTGTAGTGCCGTATTTCCTTTTATACCGCTCATCCATCGCACAAGCATATAAGGACTAAACTTTCTTTGTTGTTCTTCAGTCAACTTATCAAAATAACCATAATCCTTCTTATCAATGGCGGCTAAGGCTTCAAACAAGTCAAAGTCTTGCTTTTCTAATTGTTCATCTTTAGGAGTCTTTGCTTTCGCCATACATTTCTACTTTAGCATTTTCACCCCAAGTATTCAAGGCATAATCTTCCGCTTCTTGTTTAGTCTCAAACAATAAAGGAGCTAGATGAAACTTGCTATCACCTTGTGTTACCCACAACCAATCATTATATTCACCATGATGATCTAGTGCTAGTGGAACTTTGATACCGTATTTCACTTATATAGACTCTCAAAGGTAATAATCTTACCGATCTCTTCTCCAAGGTCCTTGTCATCAGTAATGATATGTACATTACTATTGCTACGGTCCTTGTGTCTATCGTATTGACGATGCTCAATGACCCAGCCACCATTTGCTTTGGTGATATTGAGTGTCATAGTTCTTTCATTATCTATGCGATTGCTTTTTGTTGCGGGCATAATGTCCGGTTCTTTCACAAGTTCGTGTTCACTATTCAATGCTTGTTGACACTTTTTAGCAAGCCATTTATAAAACCATTTCATGATACACCTCAGAATACTTGGTTGTAATCAACAATCTCACAGTTGCGACTAATTTCTTTCACGAAATAGACACAGCGAGGTTTAGGACCATCGTCAATAGGAACACATAAGAATTGACCGTTACGCAATCTAGGTGCATACCATGTCACATCGTGATAGATATCCACGATTTCAATAGGTACAAAAGTAGGACTAAATGAACTCAAAGGGTTGAACTCAAATGCACTGAAACCACGATCATTGAGACTGCTCAATGGTAGTGTTTCCAGATCACCGTGATCTTTTTCGCCAATCAATACTTGCCAGTCTAATGGCATTTTGATTGTACGATTACCCACTGTTAAAACTAGTGCAGGAGTATTGAAACTCTCTAAAAAAATGAGAGGGATATAGTGATAGTCTACGTTTTGTGGGTTGCTATTATCCAGTATAGCAAATCGTAAATCATCTATCTCGTCTGGAAGTGTCTCTAGGTTATAATATTGATTTTCTAATGTTAGTATACGCATGTTGTAATTTTACTACATTAATTCTTAGTAGTCAAGTTTCTCTAATGTAAATGGATACTTTGCTTCTTTGTAATATGCTTTGCGTTGTGTTAAATGACGTTTAGCAAATTTACAATCGCTTGTAATATCCCAAATCTCTACATGATCCTTGTCTTCCGCTTTTCTAATACCGCGTCCAATCGATTGGATAACTCTGACAAATGATTTGCCGGGCTCAATAAGAACAAGATTGAAAATGCGAGGGATATTAATACCCACAGCAGCAACTCCATAAGTGGCAACAATAACTTTAGTATCGCTAGTCTTAATCTCGTCATATTCTTCTTTACGCTCCGTTAGTTTTGTCTCACCGGATATGAATACGCTGTCAGTGATACGTGATTGTAATTCACGACCTGCATTGACACGATCAACAAGCACTAGTGTATTACCGCTGTCTTTGATCTTGTCAACTAACTGTGCGATCTTGTCTAATCGTTTCTCATCTTCAAGCAAATGTTTCAATTCGCTTTGATAGTTGGTAAACTCTACTCCGTCTTTGAACTGCACGATGTTGACATGACATTGTGCCAATACACCTTTCTCTTGTAGTTCTGCTGCGCTGAGTTTCCCAATGACGGGGCCAAGACTCACAAGCAAACTGACTTGCTCATATATAGCCTTAGGTATAGTCCCAGTCAGTCCCCAACGAATGGGTATCTGGCTGAATGGGCCTGTCAATAATTGCTTCAATGCATCAGCCTTGGCCATATGCACCTCGTCAACCATGACACAAACAACATCTTCAATAAACTCTTTGATGTTGACTTCTGCTTCACCTGCTTTTGTATTTTTCAATAAATTATTGAGGCTTTGCCAAGTACAGATGGTATGCTGCTTGTTGTATTCTTTTCTATCGCCAAAGTACACACCAACATCTAATCCAAGATTGATATAGTCTGCTTCAGTCTGTACTACCAGACTTTTATTTGGCACGATGACGATACTGCGCCCATAATACTCTACACTTTTACTTAGTGCAGCGGTCATGATAGTCTTGCCTGCACCTGTGGCGACCTCTTGAATACATTGCGGATTACTCAAAAAGTTATTGATGATCTCTACCTGATAATCACGCAATATAATAGGCTCGCCTTCTTGTGTGTGACCTTTAAGCCAAGCCTTATCGCTGAAACTATCTTCTTTGATCAGTTCAAAACTATATGATGTTTGATATTCGCGCAGGTCTACAAGATCAATGTCATAGTCATATTCTTGTAGTATGGGCACGATATCTGGGATAAGATTGATATATGTGCTACCTGCTATACTACAATAACTTACCTTACCATTCCAACGACCAAGGCGTACCGCGGGTAGATAACGCGCACCGGGCACTTCATGCTCAAACTTGCGCATCAATGCCTTACGGCAGTCTAACTCAAGACCTTCTATCTTGCAATTGACTTCATCCTTGATTATTATTTTTGCTTTTCGCATTATGTAATTCTATCAGACATTTCTCACACAAGCAATCTTTAAATTGGTCGGTTTCTGTTAATGGGATATAGGGGAGTTTTAAACACCAACATTCTTTCTCTGTACTGTTGCATATAAACTTATTTTGGCAACGCCCACAAACTATATGTCTCATTTGACATTGATTGTTCTTGAATTGGTAATATGTATAATTTTTTCTATATTTTTAATATTCATATATGAATGGGTAGTATTTTTAATCATTACATTTACACAGTTATCATCAATATTTGTTGTATAACTTTTCAAAATCAACTCATTATTATTCAACGCCGTTTTAACCTCACTGCTAATTGTTTTATTATATATGATATCTCTGGCAGTGAAAACTTGATCTACTTTGAGAAATTTTAACCACTCAGCCATGATATCTATTTCTTCAAGATCAATTTCTGTCAAATAATTGGCAGCAAATTTTTTAAACTTATCGTCACCTAAAATACTTTCGTCAGTTTTAATAGCGTACCCTGATAATTTAAATAGTGTAATAGGGTCATCGTTTAAAGATATATCCTTTAAACAATCATGTAAATGTTCATTAATAGCAGCAATGTAAAATGTATTTCCTGATTTAACCAAAGTAGGAGTCCAGTATTTTACTTTTTTATAACATTCTAAATCTGATAAAAGTTGATCACTTACCTGACAACATTTGACATCATTGTAGAATTTACTAACGCTATGGAAGGCTGTTTTGAAAGCATGTGTAGAATATTCTGCTTCATATGCTTTAATTTTTTTATTCCATACAAAAGGGTTCAGATATAATTTTCTGAAATACTGTATAAATTTGTTGTTGAAGGGCAATTTAACTTGTATGATGTTTTCAACAATAGATATTTTTGCATCTAGATATTCCGGTAAGGTTTCTACTACTTCAACGTTCCACAATAACTTAATCAAGTGATCTATATCCAAATTATTTTTTTTAAGTTGACGTTGATATTTGAGTAACAATTTGTCAAATAATTTTACCTGATTAGATGTAATTTTTTTATTATCATGAATCAAATGTTGTAGATTTTTAAAAAACCCATAATCCTTTTTACTTAAATGGATGTGACCACCCAACATATAATAAAGCAATTGTTCTTTAGTTTGCATCATTCAATTATACACAATTTAACAAGATAGTCAACTTGTGCGGGGTATTTTAAGCGGGGTTTGCAGTTCTATACCATTTACATTGTTGTGTAAAACTCTAGATTTCCACGAACTTATTTTTCCATCAACAAAGGTGTTAAACGCAATAGTATATCTCACCTTATGCTCTCTATGGACTTCTACACTATGTTGTATGTAACTCGGCCATATAAGTAATTTACCTATTTTGGGTTTACTCTTAAATTCAATCTCTTTATTGGGCATTACATGCTCACCCAATAACGGAGAGAAAAAAGCCTGCACTGGATCATCAAAGTAAAATATTGTATTGGATGAATTATGATCTGTCAAATAGTATAACCCACTAAAGATTGATAATACATGTTTATGTTTGTGTGAAATTTGTCCCATTTGAGTCTTAGTGACCCAAGAATCGCAAATTTTTAAAGTAGTATTTTTTTCAAAATATTTTTTAGTTACTTCGTCTAGGCAACTTTGTATCCAATCAAACAACTCTTTATTATAATAACAAACCATTTCTGTATCAGAGATTTTTTTGTAACCAGAACCACCTGCTTTAGTGGTACTAGAAATTAAATTTTCGGTGTAGTGAATGTCAGATTGTAAAATATCGGTTAGGACACTTTGTGCCAAAATTTCATCACTTTGAAATTCAAATATTTCATGGTTGGCGACGTTATTAACAATCATAAAAATATTTAATGATTTTTGCTTTAATTTAAAATAAAGAATGAGCCCCTTTCGGGGCCCATTCCTTGAAGCGATAAACGGAGTATCAACCTCGCTTCATAACTGTTGACTCAGCAAGCGCACGCCAGTTAGCGGGGCTAATCTTGACAAGATCAGCAATCTTAAGTGCCATGCGCATACTCAATTCGCGCAACTTTGCCTTGTTGTCCCACATGAACTGCATGACCTGATCACCCTCGTCAAACTCAAACCCGTAATCTCGGAAGAGTCCGCCGTCAGTATCACGATGCACCTGCTTGATACGCAACAACTTGTCGCGCTCGGTGTCAATCGTCAAGTCCAAAAAGTGACAGCGCGACTGCAATGCCTCAAGATGGTCCTGCAACTTCTTGCTACGCAAGTTCTCAAACTTAATGTTAGTGATAAAGATGCACGACCCATTGAAGTCAAACGCATCAGGGATACCCTCACGCCGCAACATGCTAGAATCACTATTCCAATAAATGCGCCGCTTCTTGCCACTATCAAGTGCAGCCTTGAGAATGTTAAGTGACAAGTCATCCATGAGTACGCTATCGCAATCGTCAAACACCAATACGTGATTCTTGTCGCTATGCTTGAACAATGTAGCATAGAGACCAAGAGCCGTCATAGCACCTTTGACAACTTCATACTTGAGAGTCTTGCCAGCAAGACGGTCAAACATTGAAGCCTTCTCCAACTGCTGCTCAACGCCAAACGACTTACCAACACCCGGGGGACCACTCACGATCATAGCACGAATGCCACCGTTAGTAGTAGCCTTAGACATCTCATCAAGAATCGCAAAGCGGGTAGCAATACGATTCATTGCCTCGTCATCAGTCTCCTGAACGACAGGAGCCGGGACAAACTGACTGACGTTTGCAGGGGCAGCACCGCCCACAAACTCAAAATCATGTTGATCCTCAACTTTGATTTTCACAACATCAATAGCAATCGGGAACACACCGCCGTTACGCACAGTGATGTAATTACCCTTCTTGCCTGTCTGAAAACCCTTAACCAAAGTAAACTGGGTATTGATCACGGGAATCCCGCGATACATACCATACTTAACAAGAACAACTGACATAAAATACTCCGTTAGTAAATAATCAATCAACTATACTAGTATACGAAAAATCGTACCCTAGGTCAAGAACTATAAATCCAACAAAATCAACGACTTAGAATGTCTATAAGTCTTTGATTTATAAGATCCATTTCAGACTGCTCCACATAGAAGTCTGTTGTAGGATCGTAGTACTGCCCTGCTTTGGTATCGTAGTACAGTATATGACCACTGAAATCAAACGGGCCCTCAAGTCCCTTGCGCGGACCATATTTCTGCTCACGCAGGGGAAGTGTACGATAGCCCATATTAGCCCCAATCCTTGAAGTTACCTGCTGCCTGGTTGTCCCTATAGCCCCTAACATATTCCTCACACTCCTGAAGGGTCATGCGATCCTGACTGATCTCCTCAGAATTGTAAGTATCACCCACAAAGTAGTGGGGGCGAAAACCACGCTGATAATAACTATCAGCACTACCGCGATCATAGGGACCGCCGTGACGCTTATTGACCATTTGACAACTCCATATAAACAGCCTCGCGGACATCAGTATCCGTAGCCTCTTCAAACCCATCAAGTGTACTCAGATCATATAGTAAGTCCATGACCTGGTCCCAGTCAAGTTCCGCTCGTTTTGCGGTCTCAACTACGCCCATTACAAGAGCATTACCTGCGTCTGTAAACATACCATAATACTTGATAGACATAAAAACTCCGTGAATCAACTGTATAGATAGTATGCGCCCAAACTAGGCCTAGGTCAAGAACTATAAATCCATATAAATCAATAACTTACATAGCCTCGTAAAACAGCATAGGCCTGGATATAAGCGGGTCTGGCCAGACATATAGCATTGTAGCACTATACGCTGGCCAGGGGCTATTAGAGGGTCCTATTACTTGCTAGATTTCTGTTCTAGGGACTGTAGCAGGTTGCGTGTGCGGACGATGTCCTCAGTCAGTTCCAATTCACGCTGCTCACTTTCCAATGAGCTCAACCTAATGCTATACATAAGGTAAATCAAATAAGCCAACAAGCCAAATGCGAGAATGATGGCAGCATATTCTTTAGTGACATAATTCAAAAAAGCAACAGTACCAAAAATTACCGCAGTAACACCGGCAACATCACCGGCAGCCTTCAACTTCAAACTCATAAATGTCTCCTTTAGTTTATACGATATATAGATTACAGTAATCAATATGTTGTGTCAATAATGTGTTTGCCCAATTACTGAATATCCTTCTTTAAACTCTTATAAAACTCTTCTAATTCAAGTAACGCAACCTTGTAAGTATAAGCATAGTATATCAAAAGAACTAAAAATCCTACCCAAAAAATATGTTCGCCATACTCTGGATTAACAATTTTAAGTCCTATCATTATTGCTGCTCCTGCAAATCCGGCTAGTAAAATTTCAACAAATGCTTTTAATTTGTTACTCATATGAAATCCTTTTAGTAATATCTCAATGTATTTAAACGATCTATTTCTGCTCTAAACGTTTTGATGCTATCACAAATTGCATGAGGAAGGTTGTCTATTTTAAGTTTGATAAAATTGTCATTGTAGATTAAAACAGTGACATCATGGTTGTGATAAAAGAAATTAAGGTGTATACATTTATTTTTAACCGTTTGTGTGATTTGACCGTGTAGATTTGTGTTGTTTTTTAAATAGGAAATAATTAAAATACTTGTTATATTCATAGTGATGCCGGATGATATGTGAACCACTGCATACAAGCGGTATGTATAGAATCATTAGCAAGCATAGGTGATGGAAAGTTTTGTTTAAATTTTAAATTTGATCTGGCTGCAAGTTTAATATTAAAATCTTCTTGCCCGCCTATTTCTGTTATAAAAATATCGCATCCTGGATTGCAATGGTCACCTATATTAGCAAAAAATTCAGTATGAATTCTCCAATCAATATCTGCCAGTAATCGGTTACTTTCGTCTAAATGCCATTTTTGTCTTGGGTGAAACCCTTTTTTTAAATCTTGAGCATGAGCCTCTTCTAAGGTAAAATCGCGTACCATATGCGGCGGATTGCCTACAATTAAATCAAACTTTTCGTTTGATGGTAAATCACGTGCCTTACCTACACAATATGCCGTAACTTTGTTACTGATATTGTTAAGTACAGCCATATTATTAACGTAGTCTATAGCAGGTTGATAAACATCCATAAAAGTAATGTGGTTAATTATTTTAGCATCCAGCAAACTAAAACCTATCGCTCCCAGTCCTGAACACCATTCTAGTGCTTTATTATATTTTTTATTTTGTTTTTTTATAGCGTTTAGAAAATCTAAGTATTGTGTGGTTCCTCCACCGTCTAAAGAAACCCGATCAATAAACCAATTTTCTATATATAGGCCGTTTTCAAAAGTTAGTTTCATTTAACTGACCGTGACATCTTCCATACCCGCAGTACGCAGGCGAACGATATGGCCTAGTTGCCATTGCTTGCTATCAAGACCCTTCATAATACCCAACCACTTGTTACGCAAAAGTGCTACCTCGTTGATTAGTACTTCAAAGTCAATAACTTCATCTTCGCCGTCAACATACTTTTCAGCATCACGGCTTGTCAATGCCCTGTTGTATCCTTCCAGATATTTCTGAAAGTATTTACGCCTTAACTTACGCAACTGTATGTTAAGGTAGTTTAACACAGCCTCAATCTCTTGTAGTTGATTGAAGCGTTCTTCTGTGATACCGGGTAGGCTTGAGATATTTTTCTCTACCCTTCCACCTACACGGCAATCATATTTTGCTTGTAATAGTTCTGCTTCATAATGACTTATGAAGTCCGGGATTACAGACAAATCAGTTGTGATTCTGGTATACCAGTTCATTCATCACCAATTATCGTCGTAATCCTCATCTTCCTCATCTTCCTCTTCGTAATCTTCTTCCTCATCTTCTTGTGATGCGACAAATGCTTTGAGAGCATCCATCACTTCACTATCTTTACGAAACTCTGCTCTGATATCACTAGCTTCATAATCATTTTGAATGAGAACATCTACAAGTGACTCTGCGGCATCTGGAAGATTTACTTCTTCAATTTCACTTTTGATGGCGCGCCATACTTCATGAATAACTGTAATACTCATCTGTATTATTCCTCCACTACAGAAGTTGTATTACTTATCTTTGATTTCATTCTTTTCACTTTTGCTTTATAGCTAGGATTATTTTCACCTTGTATTGCTTCTCCACAATTCATAGTTTTTCTTATTGTTCCTTTTCCTGTATCTAAATCAAAACCTAACCATCCTGCACAAAGTCCTCGTTTAGGAATCCATCCTCCGCGAATCGCTGCCTTCATAGTGTTAGCAGATATATTTTTACTAGCACAAAACTCATTGATGTTCCCAAAAAATTCAAATACTTCACCTTGAGGAGAGATTAATTTCCATTTTTTAGATTTATTATTTTCAGGTCCTCTACGAGATTTCCAATTTTTATTAGATGCTCTTACTTTTATCATAGATTTACTTATTTTATCCTTTACACTATCATAACGACTAAATTTATTTTTGCCACCTTTATCTAAATTAATACATAAAGGATCATTTAATATTTCTTCTGTTATGTAAATAGATTCTAATAAATTCATTTGATCAAAAGAGTATCCAAAAACTAGTATTTCTCTTTTTAAGTTTACAGTAGTTTTAGATTTTATATAATCTTTAATTATAACTCCAGAACCAAAATAATAAGGATCTAATGTTTTTTGACTTATAATTTTATGTTGACCAATATAAAATCTACCATCAGGTAATATAGTTTTATATAAAAATCCATATGGAATATTATTCTTTTGTCGTATCATCACTTATGTCCGCTTGGTTTTTAGACAATTTTTCAAAATCAGACATTAATTTGTCTAAACACCCTTCTTCATTGCTTTCCCAACTTTTACGAAAGTATTTAATAATTTCACCGTCAAAAGTAGTGAATACCAACTTATTTCCATCTTTCTTAAGAAGTCCCTTAGCTTCCGCTAAGTCTACTAAACCTGAATAGGGATTCATCCCCGTAGAATATGGGATTTTTACTTGAACACTTTCAAATGGTTTAGCATAACGAGTTTTCATCACTTTACATGCGGCACGAATACCACGCACTTCGCTGATCTTGTTGCCGTCCTCATCTTCTTTGAGTTTGAGTTTCTTCATAGCGACAACAATGCTTGAAGCATAGATGAAGCCTTGACCGCCACTGATCTTGTCATCTGGATCAAAAAGGTCTTGTGAAGCATATGTGTGATTAGTTGCTACGAGTCCAACATTATGACTACCAAACATATTCACACAATTGCGTACAAGTGCTGTAAGTGCCTTAGGCTTGCGACCCATGTCACCCTTCATATCACCTGCTTCAAACTGATTAACATCAGTTGGAGTCAATAACATACCAAGACTGTCAATGATAAACAATACCTTAGGCTTATCGTCTGCTGGTAAAAGTTTATAATTTTTCATGAACTCACTAATAGTCTTAGCAACATCATCAATCATTGCCATGTTGAGTTTCAACAACTTATCTTCACTTGTATCAACACCAAGTGCTTTCAGCCAATCTTCATCAAGCGCATTTTCAGTATCAACCAATACAACGAAAATGCCTTGCTGTTGTGCGTGACGAACTAGATTACCTGAGCAGATATAACTCTTGCCACTTCCTGATTCACCTGCAAATACAGTTACCTTGCCTAGTGGGACTCCTTTGTTAAAGTCTCCGCTAATAAGATAATTGAGAGCGTGGTTACCGGTACTGATCCAATCAGTAGGATCATTGAAACCAATACTGAGACCTTCAATACTTTTAGTAATATCTTTTCTAAACTTGCTAACATCAAATGGTTTGGCCACAGGCCCTCCTTATTTAAAAATATTCTTTCTAATGATTCTATCATTGAATGCTATCTTGTCAAGCATATCAGGACAACTATCCGCGATACGATCAAGTTCATAATCATTTGGATAGTGTCGTAATGCACCACGGGCACGATCACGGACAATAGACGGCACACGGGGCGTCTTGCCCGGATCACATAATTCTTCTAGTAACTTCTTTCCCTGCTTTAGTGCGCGGAATCTTTCGTCTGGTAGTGTCATGGTAGTTTCCTCAGTTTAGGAGAGGGGAGAGTGTTACCTCTCCCCAATACTTTCTTAGCCCTTCTGCTGTCTAGCACGGATCATCGCTAAAATGTCCTGTGCCTTATCGCTAGAAGTACTCTTAGGAACTACTACGGGTTCGCTTGCCTGCTCTGTTTCTTCATCTTCAACGACTGCTTTCTTAGCAGTAACATTGACAGTAGAAACTTCAGTTACATGGGGAGGTGCTGCATTGCCTGCAGGAGCATCAAGTCCATATGGACGATAGTATGCACCCCACTTGTCGTTGTCGTATGGCTTACCGTCTACAGAAGCCTCAAACATTTCTTTGATGACACGCAATTCGCTTTCGCTGGGCTTCTTTGGCAAGAAGTCAGCAAGATTGAATAATCCATGTGCATCAATAGCAGCCTGCTCTACTTCAGTTAGTGGACTTTCACGGCGCGCCCAATTACTAGTTGAGTAATCGGCATAACCGCCCTTGCTAGTCTTTTTGATATTGAAATCAAGACCGCGCATATAATCAGTTGGCAATTCTTGAATTTCGGGATCCATCAAACTTGCCTTGATGATAGTGAAAATCTGTGGGCTGATGACGAATCTACGAATAGGATTCGCAGGAGTTGCATCATTACCGATTGGGTTCTGACGAACAAAACCTTGGAACAGATAACTGCGCTTCTTCCAATACTTGTTAGCCATTTCTTTGAGTGTTTCGTCTTTATACCACGGGCGAACTTCAGCCAAGATAGGACAGTTATCGCCATACATTTCTACGCATGGGACCTGAACAACTACTTGCTTCATGTTTGGATCACCCTTGACGCCATTGAACGGCAACTTGATGATCTGACGCTCTACCCAGAAAAAGGTATTCTTTGTATCCGCATCAGGAAGGAAGCGAATGGTAGCAGTAGTACCTTCTTCCATATTCCAGTGGGGATAGATTGCGTTATCTGATTGGGTGCGCTGACCCTGATTTGACTTTTTGCTTTCTTGTGCCGCGAGACGGGCACGGATATCTGCTAGATTTGCCATAGTATAATCTCCTTTATAAAAAATGCCTATGTTGAGCCTAAATGTGTTTTAATGTTCGTTGTCGG
>Ga0172367_10006989_pt1 | contig 13058 bp, 10 predicted proteins | sample Lak10m_FD_114542 | JGI IMG/M metagenome (GOLD analysis project Ga0172367, IMG submission 114542) | Freshwater microbial communities from Kabuno Bay, South-Kivu, Congo - kab_022012_10m | ecosystem: Environmental > Aquatic > Freshwater > Lake | place: Democratic Republic of the Congo: South-Kivu...
AATTTTTACTAAGTTATCACTCTTTGGATCGCAATAACCAAGATGTATAGAAATTTTAGTTGCTTGCCATCCATTGCTAAGGAGGGAAGTAATAAAGGGAATTTTTATAGTTGGATTAACTTCAGGTGAAAAAATATCAATGTTGATTTTTTTAACATTGGGGAAAATTGAATAAATTCGGGCACTAAAATTTTGTAGTAATGAAAAACTTTCGATTTTTTCATCTAATTTAAAAGAAATGAAAAGAAGGCTTAATTCGGTAATATTTTTTGAATTTTTTTGTAAATTAATGAACTTGTTGTTGCATATATCTCGTAATGTTGTTAGTAAGAAAATTGATTTTGAATTTTTATTATGAAAGGTTAAGGCAACATCTATTGATGGATAATCGGTTATTGCTTGTTTAATAAATTTATCGAGTAGAATTTCATTACTATCCTTTTTAAGGTTTTTTTTCAATTTTTCCCATGATCTTTTCCATATTTCATTAGAAAATTTTTTTCCATTTTCTTTAAAAACCTTTTTTTCTTCAGTTTTTAAAAATGGTTTAATTTTTTTAATAAGATTTTTTCTTGTCAAAAAAATAGCGTCTGTTTCCTCATTAGAATACGTTTTAATAGCAGATGTATTATTTGTGGGAAACTCGACGTTTTTGTTCATAGAAAAAATGGACGCCATACTTATTGATAACATCGCAATGATATGTGTTGATAATAAAAATTTTTTCATGAAATAATCTCCTGGTAAAAATATGAGGGATGCGTTTATGTATTAATATGTATATATTTATATAATATAAATTCAAATTGAAAATAAGTCAAATTTTTTTTAAAATGGTTAAAATGTGTAAAAAGGCTTAGTGTTTGACAGAAAATATGCAGGAATAAAGGGGTTTCTTGATTTTGTTAGTTGGTTTTTGAATGCGCCGCAGAGCTTGGCTGCGGTATTTCTTATTGAAATGGCAAGAGATTTCGCCCACATTGTATAAAAACACTTGGAAAAAGAGAATTGGAACGGTTAAAGAAAACTTAATTAAGCTTGTAAAAAAACTAATCGAAAAAACAGAAAAGATCAAAAATGAACCTTACGTCTTCTCGCTCTCAACCAACCAGGCAACCGTATTATTATGAATAATTTTAAGTCCAACCGCCTGGTATTCAAGCATTTTTGTTGGTCGAGAGACCCAGTTGACCACATCTTTTTCTCTGAATAAAACGCCAACGTCAGCAGCCGAAAGATATCGATAAAGATGATGGGGTTCAATGTGAATGATAAGGCAACGTTCTAGGGGAACATGGTTTTGCTTAACAGCTTGAAAGAAAAGCTCTTTATCTTTTGATAAAATGAGTAAGAACGCTTTTGGATTTTTTGTATATTCGTCGGTAAAAAAAGTAAGGACGTGATCAATACATTGCCATGGCTTATACGAACCATCATAACAGTAAACATATGCGTCAAGAGGGATGGAAAGTTCCTTGCGAACTCCCTCTTTCCATATGGCGACTTGTCGAGAATCAATGTGATGTGGGATGTCGCGTGTTGCGAGTGATATTTTTATCGGGTCGGCGTTAAAATTGGTGATTAAATAATCTTTTAGGGCCTCGCTAACCGCCTCAATTGATATATCTTGGGGATAATCGGTAGATAATCGTGAGCGATATACGTCATGCTCAATGGCGTGAAAAGAATTTTTTATGTACCGATACCACCATTGTTTTAACCATGAAGATTTTTGTTTTTCGTGAGCATACCGATACTCTTCAGCACAAAGACCTCGGGCTTGTATTGTAATTATAGATGCTTTTTCAGGGCTATCATCACGGAATCGATTAGGAAATTTCTGTGCAAGTTTTTGAATCGCTTGTAAAGCAATCCATCCTGCCAATGGCCCTCGGGTCATAATATGTTGACAGGGGTTATTTTCTAACATTTTTAGGAGTTGACAGACACTAGGCAATAAAGAAAAACGTCCCCAGTATGGTTGTTTGTATAAAATAACCATATGTAGTCTGTCATGTGCGGGAACAAGGGTTGCCAAGATTTCTGTGGTGAGTTGTTTTTTTTCAAAGGAAATGAGTGTAATTTCTAGATTGATGTTTTTACTAAGCATTTCAACAAGAGGCGTGATTACCTGACTTAAAAATACAGAATTCCCAACTCCATCGTAAACAATAAAATATAATTGCTTGTAACATTGGTCATACATGACTTATGCTTTCATGGTATGCATTATTTAAAACTAAGTTCAATCCATACGTTTTCAACTTTTTCTCGATCAATAACGCTCCCGGGTAAATACAATCGATTAAAATCTGCTTCTGCTGGAAAAAATTTTTTGTAAAAATCATCAGTAGAGCGTAAAACATCGTAAACATATTTATTAGCGGGACAATGAGCAAATTCTGCGGCATGTAAATAGGAAGATTCTCGTGAGATCATAAAGTTTATAAATGTATGAGCAAGTTCTTTTCGTTTTGATTTTCTAGGGATAACTAAACTTTCAATGGCAAACGTACTTCCTTCTTCGGGGATTACATAATTAAAATCCTGACTGATTTCCATAATGCGCTTAGCATGATTACTTGCAGCCATAGCAATAGGAACAACGCCCGAAAGTATGAAATATTGTAAGCTTGCTGTGGTATAGCATTCAACCCATTTTTTTTGTTCTATAAGAACAGCAAGTATTTTTCGTAAATCTTCATTTGAAAAAGGACGCATTTCTCTAAATAGATAGGCGGCGGTTAGTAAAATAAGGTCTCTTGGTTCGCCCAAAATGCATACGCGAAAAGGTTCTGGCACAGTGCCGTTTTTTACAAGAAGTTCAGGGTTTTTATAAATGGTATCCCATGTTGGGGTATTTTTAAAAAATGCGGTATCGTATAATAGTCCATAACTGAGCCACATTACTGGAATTGAAAAACGATTTTCTGGATCAAAATTGCGATTTAATAGTCGTGGATCAAGATCGTCTGTATGCGTGATCAGATGTTTGTTGATAGGCTCTAAATAATCGTGTTTTATAAGTTGGGGGATTATGTATTCAGAAACGATAACAATATCATATCCTTCTCCTTGATTAATGCGAAATTTGACATACAGTTCTTCATCAAGTTCAAAGTTAGTTATATTAACGTGAACATTATATTTTTTTTCAAATTCAGCAATCGCTTCAGACGAAAGCATTTCCGAAAAAACGCAAATATTTAATTCATTTTTTGCTGGGTTAAAAAGAGAAATAATTGATGGTAAATATAAAAAAAGAACCAAAAGAAGACTGTAAAATATGGTGATAATTACCTTCCCCAATAATGAAAACCAGAAAAGATGTTTTTTTTCGTTTAAAGGTTCATTCATGAGAGATAACCTGATCTATAATTTTGAGTCTACATAACACCATAATAAATAAACTACTTAATGCAAGAAAAAATGCTGAAACAGCGTTAATAACGGGGTGTACGCCCGCTTTTGCCATTGAATAAATGTAGACAGAAAGGGGCTGGACTGATGGGCCGCAACAAAAAAATGAAATAAGAAAATCGTCCATTGAGAGTGTAAATACCAGCAAAGCAGATGCAAGAAGTGAGGGGCGAAGCAGGGGTAAAAGAATTTTACAAAAGGTTTGCGTGTAGGTTGCTCCAAGATCAAGTGACGCTTCAGTAAGAACAGGATCAAGTTCTGAGAAACGAGCTTTGATAATCGGAATAACGTAACCAAGTGCCAATAACGTGTGCCCAGCGATAAGGCTGCTATACCCTAAGGGAATTTTAAAGAAACTAAAAATACTTAATAATCCAATTCCCAGAACAATTTCCGGTAATAAAACGTTTGCATAAAAAAGATTAGAAACAAATGATGATCGCCATGCACGTCCCGCAACAATAAAGCATGTACCAAGGGTTACACTTAAAAATGTGGTTGCGATGGCAACAATAAGAGATGTTCTCATAGCATTTAAAAGGTCTGGCATTTCAAGAAGTTTTTTATACCAACGCAGTGAAAATCCTGTCCATTGAAATGATACAATTGAATCATTAAATGAAAATAAAATAAGTATAATAATAGGAAGATATAAAAATAGGTATGCAGATGCAACAACAATAGGAAGGAAAAAACGAGAGAAATAACGTTGTGTTTCAACCATCATGATTATGTCCACAATTCTTTATATGATGCGCCTTGATATTGTAATTTACTTTTACGTTCGCGCCAGTAATGAATAAAACGACCAATTGCATAGCAACTTGTTATTAACAATACAATAAAAATAACGCCGACCATAACAAGCGCGCCGCCTGTTCCCCATTCAGCTGAGATCAAGAATTTTTCAACAATCAAATTTCCCCAGAACATATATTTTGACCCGCCTAAAAACATGGGGATAGCAAATTCACCCCATGATGGAATAAAAACAAGAAGTAATCCAGCATATACTCCCGGTAACGACAAAGGGAGAACAACGCGACAAAATGTTTGAAATCGATTGGCGCCAAGGTCCGCAGAAACTTCTAAATATCTCTTGTCCATTTTTTCAAGAACTGCGTAAATAGGGAGGATCATGAAGGGGACATAGCAACAGACCATGCCTATGAGTATAGAAAAAAAGTTATTAAGCAAGTGTGTCGATGAACTAATGATTCCTATTTTAGTAAGAAGTCGTGATAAAAAGCCATTTTTCTCAAGCAAGAAAAACCAGGCATAAATTTGTACGATTAAACTTGTCCACGATGGTAAAATAAGCGAAAAAAGCAAAAAAGCTCTGTAGCGAGCTGCTCCTCGAATTGCCAAATAATAGGCAACGGGGTATGCAATAAGAAAGCAGAAAAACACTGTAACGATAGCCAGCCAGAGGGAGCGCATTACTATGCCGATGTATAAAGATTTAAAAATGTGAACATAGTGTTTTAACGTAAACACATACGTTAATGTCACAGGATCAATGTCGAAAAAACTATGAACGAGGAGCATGCATAAAGGGGTATATAAAAAGATCCCTTGCCATAAAAGGGCCGGGAAAGAAAACATAAAGGGTAATTGACCGCCAAAAAGACGTCCCATTATTTTCATCTAATGCTCCAACAATACAGCGTTTTCTTTTTGAAAATACAAATGCACTTCGTCATCATACGTAATAGTTTCTTGGGGGAAGTGTTCTTCGTTCTGTTCAAAAACCAGTAAATATTGCCCATTGCTCAAGCGAACTCTATACTGTGTTGAGCGGCCGTAGTAAACGATGTCGACGATTTGTCCTGTTAAGTGGTTAGAGAAACCGGACATAATTTTTTTTGATACGAATATTTTTTCAGGTCTAATGCTTACATATAAGCGGCAACCGGGAATCATCCAAAATTTTTCAACAGGAATAAAAACGTTAAATAATCCAAGGCCAAAAACTTCAACCTGATGAGTCCCCTCATCAATATGAAGGGTCCCCTCCAAAATATTTGTTGCACCAACGAAGTTTGCAACAAAACGAGAGTGAGGGAATTCATATATTTCTTTTGGGGTGCCAATCTGTTCGATGTTGCCATGTTCATTCATGATTGCCATTCGATCTGCCACAGTGAGCGCTTCAAATTGATCGTGTGTAATGTAAACAAAGGTAGTTCCTAGAGCATCTTGTAATGCGCCGAGTTCAACAAGAAGTTGTTCTTTAAGTTTTAGGTCAAGGGCTGCAAGGGGTTCATCAAGGAGCAACACTTCTGGTTGACTGACAATTGCGCGGGCTATTGCTACACGTTGCTGTTGTCCACCAGAAAGACTACGAGGATTTTTAGATTCAAGACCGATTAAACGCGCCATTTTAAGTGCTTCAAATACCTTTGATCGAATCGTCTCTTCACCCATTTTTTTAATGCGAAGACTGTAGGCAACGTTTTCAAATACTGTTAAGTGAGGAAATAGTGCATATTGTTGAAATACTGTGTTAATTTGTCGTTTATGGATAGGAACATTGGTGATATCTTCATCACCAAGATAGATGTGACCAGCGTCAACTGTTTCAAGGCCTGCAATAAGACGCAAAATAGTGGTTTTGCCACAGCCGCTTGGTCCAAGGATAGTAAAGAATTGACCAGCGGGGACCTCAAGACTAATGTTGTCGAGAATAAGTTCACCGTCATATGATTTTGATACGCCTACTAAGCGAATTGATCGCATTACCGTTCCAACTCCTATCGTATTATTTTGAATTTTTATGTTCTGATTTAGCAAAGAGCATTGGTACTATAATATCAGAAGCTGTACAGGGTAACAAGACTGCACATACTAAAAATATAAAAACAAATCCCATATGGTGCGCCCAGTCATGAAAACCAAAGCTAACTAAATATAAAATCGATGCCATGGAGCTAACAAAGATATGAAAAAAATGAAAGGTAAGGGAATAGCTGATATGCAAATTTTGTTTGTGGGTGCTCATAGCAAGACCGTTAATCATGCCACCAATCAAGAAGGGAAGAACAATGTCAAGGTGATCTATAAAGCACCAGTGAAGATCCATGGGAAGGCCGATAAGACGGCCGCCGAGATACGGCAGCAGGGCATCTGAGGTTGTACAAAAAACAATAGGGACAATAAAGCTGACAATAAGAGCAGAGCCTATGTTTTTAGAAAAGCGTCTGAAAGTGAGCATGGTTCCCGTTGCTGCAAAAAGGAGGTGCAAGAAGTGAAAATTATGAAACAGATGGTGTGTGTCATTGCTTGTTACGCTATCACCTTTTAAAAATGCCAGGATGCTTAAGCAGATCATGGCGAATGCAACTGAGAAAATGGCATAAGGAACGTGGCACAAGAGTTCGCCCCAGACGGTAGTGTGGTGTTCTAAAATGTGTTCATGGGCGTGTGTGTGATCATGATTCTCGTGTATCATAGCGTTTCCTTACGGTTAAAGGGTTTGGGTTATGCGTTTTGTTTTTTACATTCTTCTAATAATCGATGTACAATTTCAACATACGCAGGCGGAGTGTCTTTAGCCTCAGCTGTCTTAAAAGATTTTTTGTTTGTAAAAGTAAGAGTCTTTTTTTCTAGCGTCTTCCAATCAATAGTCTCATCGTTATTTTGGCTTGTTTTAAGTACTTTGCATATCTCTTTTTGAAGCTTGTTTGATGTTTCAGATAGCTTGATGTGCTCTTTGAGCGTTTCAATGGTCATTTTTGCTGTATTTTTTGTTGAAGCCTTTGGCTCGTCTACTTTAGTTTCTTCTGTTTTATTTTTCTTAAAGAGTTCACCCATTTTTTCTCGACCTACTCCTAAATCTTTGAAAACATTTTCTTTAGTAGCCCCTGGTTTGTCTATAGTATAAAAAAGATCGTGGGCACATAAGCAAATGTTGCATAAAATAGCAGCCAAATATAATTTCTCTTGAGTAGAAGCTTTTTTGCTTACTAAATAATTAGATGTCAAACGAGAAAGTGATTTTAACGAGTGTACGCAAGCATCCAGCTTTAATGATTTTTGATCTGATGGGTTTTCGTTCCATGCTGCATAACAAGCTGCGCATGATTCAACGGCTGGAAGAACGATAACACGTAAGGTATACGAAAGTGTCGAGATCTGTTGATCAAGTTCTGTTTCACTTAATGGTGCAGTTGGATCAGCGGGCGCAGGTGTAGAGGTGATTTTGGGTGAACCAAACAGTTCCCAAAGATCCACAATCAATTGCTCAGCGTCCCACGCAGTCCAGATAATTTTATATTTTTTAGAATAGCCGTCATGATAATTTTCAAGTGATGCAACATCGTTTGTAAGGCGTATGGTACTTGCAAGAATCCTGAATGTTGTCGATATTCTCGAGCTTTTAAGATCACTGTCAACTTCAGTGACGTTAGCAGCGACAACCGTGGGAAATAATGCAATGGCTGATATTTTTTCTATGTTCGTAGAATTTGCGCCTCTTTCGCTGTATATGTGTAATGGAGTGGCTAAAAGAGAAATAATTGCATATCCCAAAAGAGTTCTTGAAAACCGAGAGATCATAATAACGACCCTATACCTTATTTTAATTTTTTCGTGATTTTTCACCAAAGCAAAACTCAGGTGCATGGATGAACGCTGCACAAATAATACCATAACATGAGAACATAACAAACCATAAAACGAGAAAAAAATCAAGTATTTTTGAGGTTTTTGGCCAAATTGTATTAAAAATATTTGAATAGTACGGTGTTTTAAGAGATTTTTTTGTTTTTTGTTCACCTACATAACAAAAAAACGTATACTTACTGGATGTGGAAATGTTTGCTATCTTTTCACGTATACAAAATTTTAAACGAAGGGCTTACCATGACTACCCAAACGTCAATTTCTCTTGAATTACTATGCCTCATAAACTGGCTTTTAGAGCACGATAAAGCGTCTCTTAGGGCAATGGTTAAGCGTGCTTTAGAAAAAGGTTTTTCCCAGGATCTTCAAAACCTCGATGCATCAGAACCTGATGATGCGATGTATGGTGTGCTTTTTGATTTAATAGAATTTTTAGAAGGGTGTTTATTTGACCACCTTTCTGATATAAAAATGGATGAAAAAATTCAAGAGCGCATTGTTCCTATGCTTCAAAAACTTGAAGGGCGCACTATAGACATGCGCACACTTTGGCTCAGTATGCAACAAACTAAAACTCAAATAAATGAACAAAAACAAGAAGATGCTGCACTAGAAACCAAGAGGCTAGATGCTCAAGATATATTGGTTACCCAGCTTCTTAAGAACTGGAAACCTGATAATTCTGAGACGGTTAATTAATCGATTAGTTTTTAAATGCAAAGCCGAGCTTTTTAAGCTCTTGTCGCAATTCAAAGATTGGCAGCCCATAGACAGCTGTCAATGACCCGTTAATGCTTTTGAAAAAGTTCTGACCATACCCTTCTGCAGCGCAACCACCAGAAATAGCAAGAATAAAGGGGAACTGTTTGACATAGGCATCAAAATCTTCAGGGTCTTGCATATATTCGATTATCGCTCCTGATGTCCATACGACTTCTTTTTCTATAAGCCAACCAGAAGATGCTTTTTTGTATCGTCGTAAGCAACAGCCTGTTTGGACGTCGATGGGGCCCGCGCTAATGCGTCGTAGCATATCTTTTGCGTGTTCAAGAGATACTGGTTTTGCCAAGATATTATCATCAGCAATGGTCCGTATAAGCGTGTCTGCCGTTAGAACAAATATATGGTCTGTTTTTGTGTCTGTTGGCACAGGAAGGTCTAGAGCTTCTATTTTACCTTGTGCTATTGTTGCTACGTATTGTTTAAAGTTCGGATCGCGAGTAACGGCTTCTTCATCGCTTTTATGATCAAGTACAATAAAGGGGATATTTGCTTCTTTTAGTAAGCGTTGTCGTGAACGAGATTGTGAGCCAAGATATAATATATCACTAGTCTTTGTGTTCATAAAGATTCCCATGTTCCTGAAAAATGCTGTTTAACTTTTCCTTCAAGCTGCAAGGCAAATAATTGTTCATGCAGGAGAGTATACTCTAGGCCAGTTTTTTCAAGCAATTCGTCAAACGTTACCGGTTGTGCCAGGCAATTTAAAAGCCGTTCGTTCCCGTTCGATTTCGCTCGCGGATGCTCGCTACACTCAGGGCGAACGGTGTGTTGGTGCATCAAAAAAGTAGCTTGTGGCTTTTCTGGTTGTGGTGATTGTATGAAAGGCAAGATTTTTTGTTGAATACGATGTGTTTCAGCCTGGCCAAATTCTCGTAAAACGTCTTGAGCTCCATTTACAACCATAGCCCCTTCTTTAAGTAAATCATGACACCCCAGGCTTACTTCGTCGTAGATAGATCCTGGTACGGCAAATACATGTCGTCCTTGTTCAAGTGCGTGATGTGCGGTAATAAGTGCGCCACTTTTGCGTGCTGCCTGAACGATAACACATCCTTCGCTTAAACCAGAAATAATACGATTGCGTGCAGGGAATGTTCCTTTGTCTGGCGGTGTTTGTGGGGTAAAAGGTGAAACAATGAGGTTGCCTTCATGTAGCAATGTTTCAAATAATTTTTCGTTTGATGGGGGGTATGGTTGCAAAAGCCCTGAGCCTAGTACAACGATTGTTTTTCCTTTATGGCGCCTGGTTGCTTCATGTGCCATGGTATCAACGCCGCGGGCTCCGCCACTAACAATGCACCATCCAGCAGTAACAAGTTCTGGAACAAAATCGGCAATAACTCGTTCGGCGTACGCGTTTGCTAGTCGTGACCCAACAAGCGCAATGCATCGTTTTTTCAAAAGAGTTCTATCGCCTCGATAATATAAAACTAACGGTGGCTGATGAATGTTACGCAGTATTGCTGGATAGTCGTGATCAACAATAGTGACGATGTTACAACTGGCGGGCATGGTGTTAATCAAATCATCAAGAGCACTTTTGTCTTTAAGCCCTGTGACAAATTTTGTTGCGTAGTGAGACGCGATGCCAGCCACTAACAGATCGTTTACTGTTATGTGATACATCTTACTCAGGTCATGATCGTGTAATGATGCAACAAGTTCTGGCCAGTCACGAAATTCGTGATCTGGTTTTCTAAAAAGATGCGACAAGATTTCAAACACTGTCGCCGGCCCGATGCCGTTAATAAGCGAACAGTGAAGAAAAAACTTTTGTTGGTCGTTTATAATGCGAGGTGTCATTTGTTATGTTTTACTCCTGGGCCATTTCATCAGGGGCTTCTGTTGGTTCTTCAAATAAATTCGTTTGTTCTTGTTCACTCGCATGTTTTTCTGGTTTGATATTCACAGCTTCTACGGCTTCTGTCTCATTATTGTTTTCATCTTCGGTAGATTCAAATGCTACTATTGCTGATAGTTCTTGGCTTGCATCAAGTTTGACTAAGCGAACACCTTGTGCCTGTCGTCCCATGGTACGAATCTCTTGTGGCGAAAGCCGAATAACTTTACCATTAGCATCAATAAGCAATAATTGTGAATTTTCAGTAACATGCGCAAGGCCAATAACAAAGCCGTTACGTGTGGTTGGTGGAATCGTTCTGACGCCAAGGCCACCTCGGTGAGAAACACGGAAGTCTGTAACGCGAACACGTTTGCCATATCCTCGTGAGGTTGCAATAAGAAGATCACCTGATTCAGCAATAACTTCAAGACCAACGACGATGTCATCTTCGCGTAGTGAAATACCACGAACTCCTTCAGCTTGTCTGCCCATAGCGCGAACTTCTTTTTCATGAAAGCGAATTCCCTTGCCTTGTTTTGTAGCAATAATAATAGAATCAGATCCGGAGCTTATAGCACAGAAAGCAAGCATATCGCCGTCGCGTAAGTTCAAGGCACGAATGCCGGTGCTGCGAATATTTGCAAACGCTTCGCCCGCAGTCTTTTTAATAACACCTTTGCGGGTTACCATGACAATAAAGCGGCCCTCAAGATCACGAGAACAGAGAAGTCTAATAACTGTTTCACCTTCTTCAAGTTTCAGTAAGTTAATAATAGCGCGACCCTTGGCTGTGCGTGATGCTTCAGGAACATGAAAGACAGGGAGCGAAAATATGCGACCGAGATTTGTAAAGAACAAGAGTGAATCGTGATTTCTGGCAACAAATGCGTCTTGCATAATGTCGTCAGATTCCGTCAAGTCTGATGTTCCCTTTTTCCCTTTGCCGCCTCGATGTTGAATAGCATAGGTTTCAAGAAGAACTCGTTTAATATACCCTTTTCGAGTAAGGGTGATAACAACATCTTCATCAGGGATCAAATCTATGTCATGAAGATCGTCAATACTATCTTCAATTCGTGTTTTTCTATCGTCTGCATATGTTTTTTTAATGTACTCAAACTCATTGAGCATTTCTTGTTTTAAAACAGTTTCATCGCGTAAAATTAGTTCAAGATGCGAAATTATTTTTTTAAGTTCTTCTATTTCTGCGTGAATCTTATCTTGCTCAAGGCCTGTTAATCGTTGCAAGCGCATTTCAAGGATTGCTTTGGTTTGTTCAGGGCTCAAACTGAAGCGCTTGTTAAGGGAGCCATATGCTTCTTCGGCTGTCTTAGATGCCTTAATAAGAGCAACGACTTCATCGATATTGTTAAGCGCAATAGTGAGACCCTCGAGAATATGTTCGCGGGCCTTGCTTTTTCCTAGATCAAATTCTGTTCTTCGTGTAATAATTTCTTTGCGATGGAGCAAAAAGTGCTCAAGGAGTTCACGCAATGAGAAGAACATTGGTCTATTTTGATACAAGGCGAGCATGATGATAGACATGGATGTTTGTAATGTTGTGTGTTTATATAATTGATTTAAAATAACTTGGCCAACTTCGCCACGACGCAAATCAATAACCACACGAATGCCGGTTCTATCTGATTCGTCACGAATATTAGAAATGCCTTCAATAACTTTTTCTTTTACTAAGGTTGCTATTTTGGTGATCAAGTCAGCCTTGTTAACCTGATAGGGTAGTTCGGTAATAATAAGTCGCGTATGTTTTGCGTTTTCCTCTATCTCAACAACGCCACGAATAACAACGCGGCCATGTCCTGTTCTATAACCTTGCAAAATACCGGAGCGACCACAAATGATACCGCCTGTTGGAAAATCTGGTGCAGGAATAATTGCAAACAACTCTTCATCGGTTAGTTCTGGATTTTTTAAAAGTGTCATGCACGCATTAATAGTTTCGCCCAAGTTGTGAGGGGGAATTGATGTCGCCATACCGACCGCGATACCTGTTGAACCATTAATAAGGAGATGAGGAATTTTACTTGGAAGCAATGTTGGCTCGAGAGTTGATTCATCAAAGTTTGGGACAAAATGAACCGTGTTTTTTTCAATATCTTCAAGAAGGTCTGCCGCGATTTTTGCCATACGAACTTCTGTGTATCGCATAGCAGCTGCGTTGTCACCATCTATAGATCCCCAGTTTCCCTGGCCGTCAAGAAGTGGATAGCGTTTAGAAAATTCTTGAACCATGCCAACCATGGTTTGATAAATGGCGGCGTCGCCATGTGGATGGTAGTGACCGATAACTTCACCAACAACAGTAGCAGATTTTCTATGAGCCCGTTCATGATAATAGCCAAGTTTATGCATCGCGTATAAAATACGT
>Ga0172367_10006994_pt1 | contig 13049 bp, 11 predicted proteins | sample Lak10m_FD_114542 | JGI IMG/M metagenome (GOLD analysis project Ga0172367, IMG submission 114542) | Freshwater microbial communities from Kabuno Bay, South-Kivu, Congo - kab_022012_10m | ecosystem: Environmental > Aquatic > Freshwater > Lake | place: Democratic Republic of the Congo: South-Kivu...
CGCAGTTTATCATTGTTTGAACCCACACGAACAACAAGAGGTATCCTCATTATTCTGGAAAGCATATACCCGAAAACACCAAGATAAAGCGGGTCACCAGCTCGAACAACACTGATTTTCTCTCTGCGAATCAACGAAATCAAAAACAACAGGATATCGATTTGTGCAATCAGAAAATTTAAAATAGATACTTTTTTTAAAACGGAACTGACTCCTATCTTTCCCTCAATAACCGTATGTTTTTCATTTATTGAATAAGTTATCGGACGACCGTACTCCGGCCCAAAATCTCTTGAGCTAACAAGAGAAGCGAAAGGATGAATTGACCATACGTGTTCGAAATACCCATCAAGGTCACGACAAGTTACAGAACTTTTTAATCCTCTCTTTTCAATTGCCTCATAAGTAAATGCTGTATCGAGTACTAAAAGCTTCTTTCGGTTTTTAACCATTCTTTCTAACGACTAATAAATGATAATCGGATGTTCTATTTGCATATTTATTATAAATATCTATATTATATTTTTTATTATAGAGCAAATAATCTTTTTCTTGAATAACTGATCCGCCAAGCCTATTTAATTCATCGACAATCTTAATCCACTCAATATGATCATCCTCAAAAACATGAATATCACCCTCTCGGTGATATTTAGGATTTATAAATCTCCTTATAAGCCAGTCGAAATAATTAGTAAAGACAAAGTATTTCGAAATATTCTGCTTGACAATATATTTTATCTCTTTCTGAAAAGAAGAATAAACAGGATCTCCTGTCCAGAAACCCTCGGAAGGCTCATGGTCGATAAATACCACACCCCCTGGTTTGAGCACCCTCATAAATTCTTTGAGTATAGACAAATAATCAGGGATATGGTGTAAAACAGAATATGTTGCAACCATATCAACACTCTGATCGGATACGTTTGAAATATCTATCCCATTAAGCTTAATGGTTTGAACAATAGTTTTATATGATTTTGAAGCAATCAAATCCAAAAAACCCTGAGACACATCGCCTGCAATAACGTCGCATCCAAGTTCAGAAAGATGAGAAGTAAGATTTCCTGCTCCGCTCCCGAAATCAAGGGCTATCTTTCGATTGCTATTGGTATTAATAGCGAATATAGCATCTTGTAACTCCTGCCTTAATCGTCTCTGCTCAATTTCATTATATATTTCTCCGTGGTTCAGCGCATATCTTTTTGCTATTTTATCATGTGTTTTAATATTCCACTCGATATCAACATTTCTTTTCATAAAAACAACCAATAACATTACAACTTAAATGCAGCGTGAATATTCTAAAATCAGAAATGCCATCAATTATAAAAAGATGCACGTATTCTTTTTCTGATCAAACCCACAGTATCTCTATACCATGGCTTTGACAATAGAGCATTCTCCATTTTTCTGACTTTAGGGCGGCTATAAATCCATGCAATAGCAGGGCCCAATATTATTAACTTTTTGAATTTTAATGCAATAACTCTTCTTGTAACTTCAGCGCGAATCACCTGTCCTTTTTTTGATGCCCTAATTCGTTCTTTTTTTGACAACTCAGGAGTTTCGTAAACCGGATCCAAGGACTGCATCGGAAATTGATCACAATTCAAATATTCTTCAGGCTTTCTGAGCCATAAATTATTTTTCTCAACATAATCCCATAGTTCGGTATTAGGCATTGGTACAAGATTGTAAAATGAAACATCACTGACAGGATATTTTAAAGCAAAATCAAATGATTCCTCGAGATCATTCCAGTTTTCACCAGGGGTTCCTATCAAGAAAAACAAGCTGACGAAAAATCCTTTTTCACAAGCAAGTCGAACAGCATTGTCTGACTGCTCAAAGGTAAGTCCCTTTCGCATCGCTTTCAGGACTTTATTAGATGCCGACTCTATTCCAAATGCAATTCTCCTGAAACCAGCTTCATACATGTGATCAAGAAGCTCAGAATCTATTTTTTCAGCTCTTAAACCATTCCCTGCCTGAAGCACAAGACCAACAAGCTTAAGATCGATAATCCTTTGACAGATTTCATGCATCCTCTCTTTAATGAAGGTAGGATTGTCCTCCTGCAGTCCGAATTCTCTATACCCTTTATCATACCAGTATTTAATTTCTTCAACTACGGACTTTGCTGAACGGGTTCTGAATTTTTTACCTATAACATTACAAGAGCAGTAGATACAGCGATACGGGCACCCTCTGCTTGTTACGATGCACATTCCATAACCATACCTGTCAAGCTCAAAGTCTTCATATTTGGGCCATGGTATCTTATCCAGATCGGCTTCTAATGTTGCATTATTTACAACGATCTCTTTGCCTTTTCTATAGATCAAGCCAGATATTTCAGACTCCTCCATCCCATTAATCAAATCAACCAAAGACTGTTCTCCATCAAGAATAACACCATAATCTAGTCCTTCCATTTCGATCAATATATTCTCTCTAAGAGACGAAACATGCGGACCACCTGCTACCAGAAGAGCTTTCGGCATCACCTCACGAATACCAGCGACAAGTTTTTTGTGTGAAATAGGCTTAAAACTTATAAACGAAAATGCAACAACATCAGGATTAATCTTTTTGACCTGCTCGACAATGTCCTCAAGAGTATGTCCAAACTGAGCATCTATAATAGTAACATTGAAACCATTAGTTCTCAATGTTTCCGAAAGATAACCGAGCCCCGGAAGAATTACAGGTATCGGAAAAACTCTCCACGAGTATGGTGGATTAATTAAAATTATTCTTTTTTTTGTCATACGGCAATCGATATTATTCAAAAAAATATATTATTGTCGATCTAATATTTATCATATCACTAAACATCAGAATACTTAACGCTTATTATCGCAAGCATATATAACGACTTCAGCCTAATCAATATACCTCCGTATTTAAATGCGTATATAAGGTTATTTTTTGCTTTTTTGTGATTATGAGTAACGAATGCTCTGCGGCCCGTCAGATATTTAACTTTGTGCATAAATTTTTTATTTTCTGAGTCACTCAATAAATGCATAAAATTTTTTCTTGCACATTCTACAGATCCACTCATATCACGTGATGAAATATTCGTATCATTGACTGCATATAAACCAAGCGCTTTCGGGATATATAAAAACTTATCTGTTATTGAAGCAATACGAAGCCATGTATTGTAGTCTTCACTTGCGATCATCTCTATATTTTCATCAATCTTTCCAATCCTGTCAAATAGTATCTTCCGTACAACAGATGAAGAATTACTTATTGCATTATCATTCACAAGCAAATCCATTAACACTGGTTTTTTTAACTGCCTGGTACTCCTGATATTGCGCCTGAAAAAAGAGCTGGGCGCTCCAATAATTTGAAGATCATGATAAATCAGATCCACACTCTCATCTAAGTACTGATAACAGACTTGAAGCTTATTTGGAAGCCATACGTCATCCGCATCCAAAAAACAGATCCAGTCTCCCTTTGCTTTTGCTATACCACGATTTCTTGGCCGTGCAGGACCCCCGAAGTTCTTTTCCCACTCATAAATGATTCTCGGGTCGTTAAAAGCTTCAACCACCTCTCGAGTGTCATCAGTAGATCCATCATCCATTACCAGTATCTCAAAATCACTCAATGACTGTGATCGTACTGATTCTATTGCCCTTTTTAACTCCTGAGATCTGTTGTATGTTGGAATAATTACTGAAAAACAAGGCTTCATACTATTCATTTCCATTATGTTGGTGACCATGCTTCAATTTCTATACCTCTTTTCAATAGCTGATCGAAATATGGAATGGTTTTTATTAAGCCATCTTTAAGCGAGGTTTTTGGCTCCCATTTGAGCGCCTCTTTTGTTTTAGTTAAATCAGGCTTCCGCTGTTGAGGATCATCCTGGGGCAGAGGCATAAAATGCAATTTTGATCTGGAGCCGGTCAAATCTATAACCATCTCAGCAAGCTTCCGAATAGTAAATTCACCCGGATTACCGAGATTATAAGGGCCTGTCATACTCTCCGGAGTATGCATAAAACAAATAAACGCATCAATGAGATCGTCAACATAGCAGAAAGATCGGGTTTGATTTCCTTCACCGAATATGGTGATTGGTCGATCAAGGAGAGCTTGGACTATAAAATTTGAAACAACCCTGCCATCATTGGGGTGCATTCTGGGGCCATATGTATTAAATATACGTCCTACTTTTATTGGAAGATTGTACTGGCGCCTGTAGTCAAAAAAAAGAGTCTCTGCACATCGCTTGCCTTCATCATAACATGAACGGATCCCTATCGGATTTACATTTCCCCAATACTCTTCAGTCTGTGGATGTATGTTAGGATCCCCATAAACTTCTGATGTAGAAGCCTGAAATATTCTGGCCTTAAGGCGCTTGGCCAGGCCTAACATATTTATGGCACCATGCACAGATGTCTTTGTAGTCTGGACCGGATCATACTGGTAATGTATTGGTGACGCAGGACAAGCGAGATTATAGATTTCATCTACCTCTACATATAAAGGGAAAGTGACATCATGGCGGATAAGCTCAAAATTCCTATTACCGAGTAGATGAGCAATATTTTCTTTGGTTCCGGTAAAAAAATTATCAAGACAGAGAACATCATTACCGGCGGCAATAAGCCTGTCACACAAATGAGAGCCCAAAAAGCCTGCGCCTCCAGTTACCAATGTACGATCACAAAAATTTTTCATCAAACACTCACATTATGATATGTAATTAAAAGTGGAATTATTTTTTTTTGCAAATAAAATTTCTTAATGGGGATCCTGCTGAGTTAATAACAGTCGGCAGTTGTGTATTCATTAGTTCTATTAAGTCAAATCCGGAAGCATCTATTGCCTTCCTCCAATACCACTCAGAATAAGCATTATCACCTAAATATGGATCATATAAAAATCCCCCGATAAACATTTTTTGAGCAAACTGCTTATAATTATTTCTGATATTATGAAATAATATAGATGCAAATGTTCTGAACGATTGATATATAAAACGGTAATTATTTGTAAATGCTTCATTGAGAATAACAAGATGGGCGGATGGCTTAAGAACGCGATTAAATTCCTCAAGAACTGCTTGAACACTGTCGGCATGATGAATTGCAGCGGATGCAACAATCAGATCAACACTTTTGTCATCAAGTAGTATCGGAGTAAACAAGGCTTGAACCGTTTCAATCTTCGATATATCGCCATGGAGTAGGGAAACGACACTCGGCAAATAATTTTCAAGGTAATTACTGCTTGAGTCGATAGCATATATTTTACCAACATCAGTATGACAAGATAAATAAGCTGACAACCAGCCACCGCCACAACCTACGTCTAATACCAATGAGTTTTCAGAAAGAAGTTTGCTCCAATCTATTTTTTTTGCAGAATTAAGATAATTGCATTCAACGGTCAGTCGGTTTAAATATGATAGCGGATCATTCATCCAGACTTTAGCTTCAGGATAGAATAACGTTAAGCTTTTATCCCATTGATTTGTGTTGATCAACACCTGTTGAGGGAGCCAATTAGTGGTCATGTAATCTTAAACGAAGCGAGTTAGAAAATATATTATACGTTTCTACTTGAATGAGATATTCAATGCCACCTTTTCTTCAAAACAAGAGATAAGATGACAAATAATCTAATTATAAGGGCCGGAAGGAAATAAACAATTGCAATAGTGTCGTAATTTATAGTTTTATTTACATGATATTTCAGGTTTTTCAACCCAGACAAAGGACGTAGCATGAAGTGAGTAGCCCACATGTACATGACTCTGATTCTGAATCTGGATTTTTCCAGTAGTGAGAGATCAAATGTTTTTATTTTTGGAAGCAATAAACGCAAGTACTCTTCAATAACAACACGTTCTTTTATACTTGAACGGATTGTCGTTTTATGCTGTCTGAATTTATTTAATGATTCTGCAACATAAGCAACATCGAAAAATGAGCTGATTCTTAGAAATAAATCCCAATCAGAGCATACTTTATAATCATGAGACAAAGCTCCTACTTGAAGCAGACATTTCTTCCGAATCAGAGCGGCACTCAGGTTTGGAATAACACATGAATACAACAGAAACAGGCTCATCTCTCTCTTAGCTATAAGCGTATCAATTACACATATATTTCTAAATGCTTTTTCTCTATGCGATAAATCAACTCCAATAATTCTATTATTAGCATCTATCATGATACTCCGACAGAATGCTATTCCTGCTGAATGATGTATTTCCATGGCTGCTACAAGGCGTTCAATCATGTATGGGTCACAATCATCATCACAATTCGCAAAAATAATATACTCGCCTGATGACAACTCTACACCTTGATTACTAACTGTAACCCAACCACCATTCTTATCACGAACTACAAGATTTACTTTAGGATGCGATTCGTATTTCCGCAGTACTTCAAGACTGTTATCTGTTGAATGATCATCAATAACAATTATTTCTATATTCTGATATGTTTGAGCAATCAGACTCTCCATTCGCTGACCTAAATATTCTGCATGATTATAGCTTGCTACAACAATACTGACTAACCCAGGAGTTATAGGAATACTCATTTAAATAGTCCTTTTGATCGTAATTCTGCAAGACTTGACTCATACCTGTCGTCTGAAATATTTTCACCTGCCACCCAGTCAACAAAACGATTAAGACCTTCTTCAAATGATATCTCAGGGTTATAGCCTAATATTGATTTTACCATTGTAAGGTCCGCAACATTATGTCGAATATCACCAACCCTAAATTGACCGGATATTTTAACAGGCACTTCTCTTTTAAGCCTTGCAGATAATGAGTGCGCAACAGTATGTACATCTGTTGAAATCCCAGAGCCTACGTTAAGTGGAGTAATTATATTTTTATCATATTTTATACTGCGTATTGTAGCGTTTACAACATCATCGACATATACAAAATCCCGACTTTCCTTCCCATCTTCGAATATATTTATACCGTTTCCATTTAATATTCTTGTAGAGAATATCGACAATATACCAGTGTATGGATTTTTTAGTGATTGGCCCGGTCCGAAAACGTTCTGATAACGCAACGCAAACGCTGATATACCTATAGCCTTGCAGACAGTCAAGACAATTTGTTCCTGATTAAGCTTTGTTATACCATATACCGAAGATGGTTTAATAAATGAATCTTCACTTGTCGGCAAAAGATCAACAATACTTTCACATTTAGGACAATGTAGATTATAGTCTCCGGATTGCATATCTTTAGAGAGTCGTTCATCTGGATATACTACACCATGAATAGAACAATAATATTTACCTTCTCCATATATAGCTCGTGATGACGCTACTATAACTTTTGTTATTGGTAATGAGCTATTTGCTATTAGATCCATCAAGAGAGCTGTTCCGCCGATATTTACATCTGAATAACGGCGTATTTCATACATAGACTGTCCCGTTCCAGTTTCAGCCGCCAAATGCACAATTGTGTCTATACCTTCCAATGCTTTTTGAAGAACAACACTATCAGTTACACTTCCATTAATGAATTCTATATCAGGATTTAATGATTTATATAAGCTTGATGTCTCCGGATTATCCCCATGAATCTGTTTTGAAAGATTATCAAGTACCCTTACGAAACAATTTTCAATAATAAGACGATTTGCCAGATTTGATCCGATAAATCCAGCCCCACCAGTTATTAGAATTCTTTTATTCAATTTTAAACTTGTAATGATTTATTCTACAGATATTTTTATCCAACTTTTTTGTATCAAGTCATATTTCTTGATTACTTTGGCAGGAATACCGACCGCTATTGCATAATCAGGAATATCAGAAGTAACGACTGCGTTTGCGCCGATCACTGAATTTTTACCCACATTGGCCCCTATTATGCACACGTTTTCCCCAATCCACGCACCTGATCCAATTTCAACAGAACGCTTGTATATTACGGGTTGCTTGATAACAGGGGTCGTGATATCCTCGTAGCCATGAATATTATCTGAGATATACACGTTGTTTGCTGTTAGCACATCATCACCGATCCGTACACTTCCAACACAAGTTATATGGTTATTGTAACCAAACACACACCCACTGCCTATGGATAATGATGATTTAAGATTTTGAACCCCGCAGCAATAAAGCCAAAGACCGCGTTGAAAAAAAACATTCCTCCCTATAGAAATTCCATCACCTCCATCGACCCTGAATGGCCTCACCATAAACGTGCCCAGGCCAAGATCCATAAAGCTGTTTTTTTTTGAGAACCAGAATATTAAACTAATACCTTTTTTATAGGCTCGATAAAGAATTTTTAGCATTTCTGTGAATCAAGCTTATCGAGAAAGATCAAGGGATCTATAAAATATGACGCGAGTTTCATGAGGCGCTCATCGCTTAACATCCACCATTCTGATTCAATAAGGCGGCTAATAATATCTTCTGAAAAACGGGGTCTAATTTGCTTACAGGGGTTTCCGGCTGCAATGGTGTAGGGAGGTATATTTTTTGTAACAATAGAACCTGCACCGATTACTGCTCCAACCCCTATCGTGACTCCTGCCTTAACAAGCACACCTTGACCTATCCAGACATCCGCACCAATAATAGTTCTGGGTAAATATTCTGTAAAGATGCGTGCATTTACAAAAGACCGCGGCAAAGGCTGCGCATTATCATAAAAGACTGGGTTACTGCTTACCATATGGGTAGGATGACCTCCCAATCCTATATTAACTCTTGAAGCAATCGAACAATACCTACCAATTTCAGCATTGCATATAAGAGTCTCTGACTGTACATAACTATAAGCGCCCAAAACTGTATTCATTAATACTGTATCACGAAACAGTACAGAATAATCCCCAAGATAACAAAAACTATCTGCAATTGCGCCCTTGTGAATTATACATTTAGGGAAACGACGCCTAAGTCTGAGACGGTATGCTATATTTTTAAATTTATTGACCAACATCATTGGATAATATATTTCTCAATCACTGTGACCGAGAATCTTATAAAGATATAAAAGATTTCTATCTAAATTTTTCCCATCCAAAAACCCCACATACTTTTCCATAATAGATTTATCAAGAAAATCATAATACCGCTTATGATCAGCCTTGAAATCGATAAATGCTTGTTTTAGATCTGATACAGTATCAACGGTAACAAGTTCTGATTTACCATCAAAAGGAGGCTGATTAATCTCAGTATCATTCTTATAATATATTACGGGTATACCAAGTGATGACGCTTCAAATAATGTTTGCGAATAAATAGTAATGTATAAATCAGTTTTAAGCAAAACCTCAATCATTGGCACTTCTCTGACAATTTCGATTATTAATTTTGGGAAATATTCAGCAACAAACTTTACATATTGTTCAAGGACTGCATTCGGGCGTACTTTTATAATAAGATTAAATAACACACCCTCCTCATACAACTCTTGAAATGCCTGCAAAATATTGAAAATAAAATCGAATTCAACAGCAACATAACTATTCAGATCAATGTTATTAAATCCTGACGAACCAATAGTCACAGTAGGTCTTATCCTGTTAATGACTTTTTTTTTGCCCACTGTAACGTAATAGTCCATCCTTGGATCTCCCATAGAGACCACATTATCTGCATTAGCAAAATAGTGCTTCTTTACGCTTTCCGAGTATCCATTAATATATGTCGCATATTTTCCTTCATCACAAAATTCACTTGTCAGCAATCCATTTATAACGAGGTAACTCGGTATTTTCTTCTCATTCAATACAGAATGTACGATCATCTGAAGCAAGCCAAGATTTGAAATCATTATCTCAAGAACAATGGGTATGTTTTCAACATACCGAATCACGCTATCAAGGATCTGAAGAGCCTTAGATACTCTAACTGAAATCTGTTTTTCTATTATTGTATAAGCACCTAATGAAATGTCTGTACCATCATGGATAATAAGAGCTGCGTTGTGCTTCTCCCTGAAATCACTAAGCAATATTTGGGCTGCAGCAAAATATTTATTCTCTGAACCTCTTATTGGAATCAGACGCTGTGAAATATATTTTTTTAAACTATTCCCGCCGGATAATGAAGAGGTAATAACTTTAATCGAGGAATCTTGCTGCAGGTTTGATACAATATTTTTTGTTGGGTGATAAATCTGAGCGTATACAAATTTATACTTATTAACCCTTGATGATATCCTATCCATAAGCCATGTGAAATACGATATCATTTTTATGTAAGCATCTTCAAGTCTTGTTTTATAACTGACATTATGCAATGCATCATACATATATTTATGAATATCAAAATAATACTCAGTATATTTGTTTGATACAGCAATATCTACCGACTGATACCTGATAGCCATCTCGTCAAGTATATCAGCAATAAATCCATTCTTTTCTCCGAGGTATAGTGCCGTATAGCTTAGTTCTTGAAGTTTCTGAAGATTAGCACGTAACCGAACATAAAACAGATATTCACTCCATATTTCTATTCTGAATGCGAATCCAAATGGAATGCCATTGAAGGTAAAAATATCTTTTCCTAATGCATCATAATGCCATCTCTTCAAAAATTCTGCAGCTAAATAATTATTTTGCTGCATTTCAGACCGCCCACAAAGATGGTCTACATAGAAAGAGCTTCCGCGCAATAGCTCAACTTCATTTTTAAGCCCAAAATCAAAAGTCAGGAGAAGATCCTCTTCAGGATTAAAATCACCTTTGCAATCAGTCCAAAACTCTCTCGACTCTAAAATATATATGTACCGATAATGAGCAACTGTATCTATCAAGAAAGTGTTATAAATAAATTAAAATAATATACTTTTAGACCTTCTTTACTTGCTAAGCAAATACTTATCATTAATATACAAATGATCTAAGCCGGACAACTCAAATGTCCTGACTGCATCGTATATATTATCGACTATTGGCTCCCCGTGCAAATTAAAACTGGTATTTAACATGGCTGGAACTCCAGTTAACTCACAAAATTCTGATATTATCTCATAGTATTCAGGTGAATTAATTTTTGAAACAAATTGAGGCCTTACCGTTTTATCATATGGATGAATTCCTGCAACAATATCAAGATATTTGTCTATACGTGCATCCAGACTTATTGCCATAAAGGGTGATTCTAATTTTTTCGGATTTAAAATATAGTCTTCATGGCGTTCTTCCAATATTGAAAGTGCGAATGGCATCCAAAAGTCACGATTCTTGATTGCCTCATTTATTTTTTGTACTGAATCACGGATACTTGGGTTTGCCAAAATACTTCTGTTACCAAGCGCTCTCGCACCAAACTCTGCTTTTCCCCTAATAATGCCAACAATATCACCCTTATGAAGAAGTGAGGCTATCTCTTTTTTATCAACATTGACTTTTATTTTAAACTTTTCAGTCAGAGAAGAAATATCGAATTCTTCAACTTCATCATTTATATCATATCCCAGATATAAATGATCGAGCTTTTTATTGTTATTATATTTATCATTCAGCAGATAACAGCCACCAATACTCAAACTTTCATCACTACCGGATCCACACACAAAGAGTTCCTTGACTTCTTCAAGCTCTGAAATCGCCTTATTCATTTTGACATTCATTGCAATACCACCACTTATTACAAACCGGTTTACTCCTGTTTCAAGTGCAATATTACGAATTAATGTTTTAGCAATCTGTTCTGTAAAGGTCTGTGCAGCTCCTGCAATATTATCAAAACGATGTACATCCCAATTATCTTTCAAGTACGAATACAAATCATAAGGCCTGTCTTTGGATACAATGCGCATCCCTTCAACTGTACAAAGATTCTCTATCACCTTTAATGCTTTTGCAACATGAGAATCTTTTGCATAGGCTGCCAGTCCCATTACCTTAAACTCATGCTCATCTGGGCGCATGGAGAGTAACAATGTTGCCATTTTATAAATTCTGCCAAGATCGTTTTGATCGGACTCGGCAATCAGCTTGAACTTATCCTCACGTACATCCCATACCGTCTGATTTCTTCCATCTCCCCAACCATCGAGCGTTATGACGATGCATTTATCATTTCTGAAAGGTGACCCAAAGTAGGCATAATATGCATGACAGGTATGATGATCAAGAAATTCTATCTTCTCTTCTGATATACCAAGATGCTTACTCAATAATCTGACTTGTTCTTTCCTGAAAAGATCCATCTCTTTTTCAGGATTTCTCATTACCTCTTCAGTAAGAAATGAAAAATCAAAATATTCATGATCAGTATTGAATTGTTCAGCGTCTCTCAACCAAAGCAGATAATCAATACAATCTTCACCGTTCATTTTCCTTTGATAAAACTTCTTGCCATAGTAGTCCCTGTAATCTCGAAGGGAAAACTTGCTTGTCGTTTTAGCTTTTATAAATAACCCCGGATTATCTATGGTGGTATATGCAACCTTCTCAATTTCCCTACCGGTAACTCCCGCTTTTTTCAAGCAGTAATCAATTGACTGCTTTGGATAACCAACATAATTTTTGATTCTTGTGAATCTCTCTTCAAGTGCGGCAACAATTATTTCACCATTTTTCATCAGTGCTGCTGATGAATTGTGACTGACACTTATTGCCAGCATGATTTTATCATTCATTGTACTGTCTTTTTTTATTATGTGTATAGCTTAAGTTCCAGTTCTCTCTACGAGCAAGTATCACCGATACAGTTATATTATACCCCAGCCTCCGTCAACCGATATATTTTGTCCTGTTACATATTTTGATAAATCGCTTGCCAGATAGGCGATTATTCCGCAAAAATCCTCTTCATCAGCCATTCTTCCGAGTGGTGTTTTTTCCTTATAGCGTGTAACAAACTGTTCCGGCTGGTTTCTGTGGATTCCTCCTGGAGTAACTGCATTTACCCTTATCTTGGGTGCAACAGTAGCTGCCAACCATCGAGTCAACTGAATTAGGCCACCCTTAGATGCTCCATATGCAGCTGGATTACTCATAGTAGTCCCTTCGTATAGGGACCAATCAGGGCCATACATTCCATAA
>Ga0172367_10006995_pt1 | contig 13049 bp, 16 predicted proteins | sample Lak10m_FD_114542 | JGI IMG/M metagenome (GOLD analysis project Ga0172367, IMG submission 114542) | Freshwater microbial communities from Kabuno Bay, South-Kivu, Congo - kab_022012_10m | ecosystem: Environmental > Aquatic > Freshwater > Lake | place: Democratic Republic of the Congo: South-Kivu...
GATAGGTGTTGGTTTTCCCCAGCCATTTGACAACCTTTCGACGACTTCAGGTCATTCCCCGCATATGACCGTGGATATTGAGGTGTAATGTGGTTTACAAACGCTTCAAATTCTCGAGGCAGTATCCAGGCAAAGACGCGCCATTGACTGCCGCCGCGCTGCAGTACGACCCCAAATCCGGTGGAGCTCCCAGGGTGGTCGCAAGCGGGCAGCGAAAAGTCGCCGAAAAAATCCTTGCAGAAGCAAAGAAACACAATATCACTATTTATGAAGATACGGTGCTGACCGCGGCATTGGCAAATGTGAACCTGGGTGATGAAATCCCGGAGGAACTCTACCGCGTTGTCGCCGAAGTCCTGGCTTATATTTATCGCGTCACCGATAAATCCCCATGAGGTCCAGGTCAAATAAGACAATAGTGCCTATTTTCATTTTTAAAACAAATCTGGCCTGCGCAAAAATGCGCAGGCCAGATTTGTTCGCGCATTTAGCGCTTCAAATTGATCAGTTCTTGCAGGATTTCATCGGATGTGGTGATCATACGCGATGATGCCTGGAAACCTCGCTGAGCCAAGATCATATTGGTAAATTCCTGGGCCATATCAACATTTGAAGATTCAAGGTAGCCCGATGAAATTGTACCGCGCCCACCAGTACCTGCCAGGCCAATCTCCGGCTCGCCGGAGTTCAAACCCGCAACAAAGGTAGTGTGTTCTGCACGCAAGAGACCGGCAGGGTTAGTGAAGCGCGCCATTGCCAGCTGGCCAACTTCTTCTCGCAACCCGTTCGAATACACCAGGTAAAGATTGCCAGTATTTGCAGAGACAAAGACATCTGTCACACTGCCTGGTGCCAGACCATCCTGGCTGGTGATCGCGGCAGAGCTGTCACCAGAAAGCATGGTCAATTTTGAGAAGTCGATAGTTGGAGTAATATCATTCGCACCCTCCGAACCGGGGATGAGCACAGCGGTAGTAGGTTTCGGATTCTCGATCGCGGGCGTATATGCTGTGGAGGATGGTACAAATTGGCCGTTTGAATCGAAGAAAATGGAACCCTCACCCTTGAAATCCGTAGCAGTCGGATCGGACGGGTCATAGACTTTATACTTCCATTCAGTCAGATTGATCGTCTCAGCAGGGGTGACGGAACTGTTGGTTGCAGTGGTAGTCGCCCCACGCTGAAAATCAATCGAGGCTTTATGCATAACGCCCAACGAATCGTAGATGCCTATTGAAACAGTGGCGACTCCCACTTCAGGTGGGCCAGCAGCATATACCGGCAGCCTGGCATCCAGATTGCCGCCCAGAACTGCATTAGCAGTCGCCTTGGCCTGTGTCTTATTGGTGACCACTTGAAGATCGCTGGCGGGGAGGTTGGTATCAACCCCATCGGTGCCAGACAACCAGCCCTGGGTACGCAAACCAGTGGCTGAATTGACCAGGTAACCATTGGCGTCCAGGTTCATTGAACCTTCACGAGAATAACGACGGGCTACATCCTGGCCATACACAAAGAAACCGTCACCTTGGATACCCATATCCAGGCTGCGGCCGGTATTTTGCAGCATTCCCTGGGTGAAATTGGGCGAAATGTACCCCATGGTCACACCAAGACCGACCTGAGTCGGGTTCGTGCCACCTACTGCGTCAGCGGGGGGAGAGCCGGGGCTCATAGTTTGCGCGAATTGATCCTGGAACAGAACCCGGTTGGACTTATAACCGACAGTATTAGCATTGGCCAGGTTATTGGCCACCACGTCCAAATACTTCTGGTGCAATCCCATAGAACTAATTGCATTAAACATGGAGCGGATCATTATATTTTCTCCTCAGAGTTGGTTTTCAGGCTTCCTCCAAGAGGGCCAGCCTGTGGAAATTGAGAAATTACTTTTTCTATCATCCTTTTATATCGATGGACGATTTCTTGCTGTTGGCGGAGGGATCAGCAAAGACAACACTATCTATTTGGGTGAAAACACCTTCACCACGTTGGTTTGCATCCAAGGCGGTCACTACCAATCGATCCTGAACATTGACGATAAAAGCCAGGTCATCAACCATCACCAGGGAAGATTTTCCTCCACGCTTTTCGGCCTTGTCGATTGCGCTGGAAAGCCGGCTTACGTTATCTTCATTCAAACTGATATCACGGCTTTGAAGGCGTTTTTGCGCATGGTTGGAAAATTTAACATTCTGTACACTTTGCAAAGTCTGCGCAAAGTTTTGGCCTGTCACTGGCGAGCTAGTACTGGCCGGTTTCGGAGTCTGTTCACCAACCGCAGCTACACGTCCAAGCTGTATGCGGGTGGGTTCAGTCATGCTTTCACTCCATTGATCTCGAGCAAATCACTCAGCGGGAATGTTACATCGCCAATCCGCAGTTGGGGGTTATCTTTCTCCAGGATTGCGCCATCCACCACACCTTCCAAGACATTTCCATCCGGGCGATTTACCTTGACGGTTTTTCCAATCAGGCTGGCCATGTAAGTTGTCTGGTTGGATGTGGACATGGTACCCATGGCAGTATTGATCTTGCGCAGTTCTTCTAGCGAATTGAGCTGCGAAAACTGTGACATCATCTCAGCGTTATTCATTGGCTCGAGCGGGTTTTGATGGGTCAACTGCGCCAGCAAGATTGTCATGAACTGTGAAGAATCAACCTGGCTGCTGGTCGTACTTGCAGTTGTTGAAGCCGTGTATGCAGCAATTTTCGTCGCACTTGTTGTATCGGTTACTTGCATTTGTTATCTCCTTTTCTTCACAAGAAGTCTCACTTCTTATGATATGTTAGATACGGTAATCCACACCTTGCAACTGCCCAACAATTCGTTCTGGCCGTTGCCGTGTTTCAACCTCGGCTTTCTTCTCACTTTGGCCAGCACTGCTGTTTGGTTGCTGCGCAAACTGAAAAGCTTGCTTGTACCCACCACCCTGCTGACCTGAAAACCCTTGCTGGCTGATGCTTAGATTGGATAACTGGATGCCAGAATTTGCCAAAGATTGGCGCAGTTGATCCATTTGAGTTTCTAGAAGCCTTCCGGTGCTTCCATGCTCCGCAAAGAAGGTCACATTAACACCCTGGGCGCTTTGCACCATTTGCACATCAATCGCGCCTAACTCCTTGGGATTCAACTGTAACCGCATAGTACCAGGACCAGCTTGAAGGGTGACATGCATCTGGCGCACGATCTGCTGGATGACTTCACCTGCCTGGGTGTTAATTTGAGGGGCGGCCCATTTCCCCGCGGCTTTCATGTCAACAGTCTCTATGACCTGGCTGGCCGTCGTCGTGGGTGCTGGTTGGACAGTTAGAACAGGATTGGCATCTTTACTGGTTCCTGCAACAGGCAGTTCATCGCCCATGGAGGCCGGAGAAATAGGCGTCGGTTCTGCCGGAGCAGCCTGTGTTTTTGAGGCTGCCTGGGCATTTGGCTGTACAAGAGTCGCAGCTTTCACACCTCCTGATAAGACACCCGCTTCGCGTGTCTCACTGTTTGAAACAGCCTGGCGATCAGCCAGCACCTGCTTACCATCAGCTTGAGCAATATCTTGCTTCCCGGCTGTCTCAGGACCAGATCCAGAGGATGCAGTTGGTAAAGTTCCCTGGGCCGGATCAGTCTCGGTCAGCTGTGCAGTGGTTATTGCCTCTACCACATCTGCGCCATCAGACCCTTGTGCTTCTCCACTGACCTGTGACACAACACCAGTTTGAACTACTTGAGCTTCAGAAGGGTTCGTCTCGGCCACCATAGCCACTTGAGATTGCGAAGCAGCAGGGGCTACCTGAGCAGAAACAACTTCAACCTGGTCTGCCATTTGAGCTTCAACAACCTTCAAAGATGCAGCGCCTATTTTCGCTGCTGACTGATCAACCGAAGCTTTTTCCTGGGCATCTAAGGCTGCAGCAAACGCCTGGGATGCAGACCTCTGGGTCTTATCAGTTCCTTCGGCTTGTTTTCCCACTGACTTTGACTCTACAGTATCTGTCTTTTCGGTACTATATGATTTTTGATTCCCTTGTGATTTCAACCTTTCTTGTGAAATATTCCCGCTCCCAGGTTGGGATTGGTTTTCAGATTTCCCAGAAACTGATCCTACTACTCTGTCTCCGGTATCTGAATTGGACGATTCCGCAGGTTTTTCTGCGGGTGGGGTGCGCACAACGGCCGACATCACAGCCGCAGCTGAAAACGCACTATCCTCCAGCTGTTTTCTTTCCTTTTCTTTGGCCTTAAATATCTCTCCGAAAGTTGTAGATTCAAGCGAATCAGTCTCTGATGATTGAGACTTCAGCAAGGACCCATCAGCAGGAGGAGAGAAGCAGGCCGGACGAACCATATTGACCATTTTCACCTCGTTAGGGATTTGAGAAGCAGTAATTTCTTTGAGATTGCCTGGGTTACCGCCTGGTACTGTATGCCGGCTTCAGACATCTCCGACATTTCTACATCAACATCCACATTATTTTGGTCAGCCCGAAAGCTGCCGCCTTGGCGGTTTGTTATTTGAAAGCTGAGCGGTTTTTTTAATGCGGGAGATGCCAAGTGGGCGTCACTGGTCAGTTTCATTGGCAGCTTGGTGTTTGAATCCTTCGAGAGCATACGCTGCAATGTTTCCTCAAATTTTACTGTTTTGGCCTTATAGCCTGGCGTATCAACATTTGCCAGGTTACGGCTGATAGCTTGCTGCCGAAGACTCAGGCCATCCAGCGCTGCCTGTGCCGCGCGCGTTGCGTTGTCGACAAAAAGAGAATCAGTCATGATTTATCCCTGCCATTCGTTTTGGGTATTGTAATAACCCAATACCCGGTCAACATATGTCTGGGTTTCAGTGTAGGGCGGAACGCCATGATAACGATCAACGGCACCCGGGCCAGCGTTATAAGCCGCAACAGCCATTTTTACATTTCCGTTGTAACGGCTTAATAGTTGGCTTAAGAACTTCACACCACCATCAATATTTTGCTGTGGATCAAGAGGATTGCCCACACCCAGGTTCGCTGCAGTCGCAGGCATGAGCTGCATCAAGCCAAGCGCCCCGGCTGATGAGACAGCGGAAGGATTGAAATTGGATTCAGCCTTCATCACTGCCTGAACAAGGCCAGGGTTAACATCATATTTCTGCGCTGCCTGGTTAATCAATGAGGAAAAATCACCGGTAACTTGTTCACCAGATGCCGCGCCCTGGCTTTGCTGGTTGGCATCGAGCTGCTTGCTGAATTTCTCAAGCATGGAAAACATAAGCTTGTATATGGCAGATTGAAACTGTCCAGTAAAGATAGAGTTATCCATCAGGAATTAGTTCCCTTTTTCTGTTGATTGCGAAAAGCCTGAGCGATATAGATATCATCCTGCTGGCGGGCTTCAAACGCAATTTGTTCAGCAAGAAAGTCCTCATAGCGCTTTCGCTTCAATATCTCAAGCGTTTCTTCAGCCTGCTTGGCTTCCACCAATTCAGCCCGTTTATTCTTAATTTCCCATTCCAATTTTTCCAGCTGAGCCAACACAACTTCAATACGCTTGGTCGCGTCCAAAACATTGAGACGCAGCAAACCAATCTTGACCAGGTCAACATCACCCATCTGGGAGCTGCTTAATTCCTCCAGGAGATTGGCTTGAATTTCCTGAAGCGAATAAAGTAGTATTTCTGTCTGCTGTTCAGCAGTCAGGAGCTTGCCCAATTCAACTTCCACCATTTCAACTTTACTGTGACGATAATCCAACACATTTTGCAAAGAGAATTTTGGTGCCATTCTAATTCCTCAACAATTTAACTTTCGGCTTTTATCTGGCTAAGCTGTGACAAATAGTCTACAGTCTTCTCAAACGGGGTTACTTCCTCGCGGCCTTGCTGCAAGAAAGCATTCAAAACCGGCATAATGACCAGGGAATTATCAATTTCAGGATCAGAGCCTTTTACATATGCGCCGATGTTGACCAGGTCGCGTACTTTCTCAAAAACAGCCAGGTTTTTCCGGGCAAAAGCAGCGAGCTGTAAATGTTCTCTGGTCGTCAGGGCTGGCATAACACGACTCACGCTGTTCAACACATCGATCGCTGGATAATGATTTCGGGCTGCCAAGGCCCGGCTGAGGATAATGTGCCCATCCAGGATACCGCGTACCGCATCACAAATCGGCTCATTGAAATCATCACCTTCCACCAACACGGTAAAGAAACCAGTAATAGAACCTGTTTCCCCCCGCCCAGCTCGTTCAAGCAAGCGCGGTAACAGCGCAAACACTGAGGGAGTGTAACCCTTACTGGCGGGTGGTTCACCAATTGAGAGACCAATCTCGCGCTGAGCCATTGCGTAACGCGTGACCGAATCCATCAGAAACATAACATCTCTACCTGTGTCACGAAAATATTCTGCGATCGTCATGGCAACATTGGCAGCCTTCAGGCGAACAAGAGCTGGTTGGTCCGATGTCGAAACAACGATGACCGAACGCGCCAGACCTTCAGGTCCCAGATCACGTTCGAGAAATTCACGCACCTCTCTACCTCGCTCGCCAATCAGGGCGATGACGGCTACATCACTGAATGAATTTCGGGCAATTGAGCCCAAGAGCGTGCTCTTACCAACACCGCTGCCTGCGAAGATACCCATACGCTGACCTTTTCCGCAGGTCAACATGCCATCAATAACACGCACACCGGTAATAAGCGGTTCATCGATCGCAGAGCGCTGCAATGGATGCGGCGGGGTCTGGTTTGTTGAAGCCCAATCCAACACTTCCAAAGGCCCCTTATCATCGATCGGCTCGCCCAGACCGTTCAGCACCCGACCAATGAGGGCATCGCCGATTGGGGCTTTAAATGAACGCGAAACTGATTTGACCATGCTGTCAGGTTGAATGCCTTCCATGTTTCCCAAAGGCATGAGCAGCATATGCTTGTTTCGAAAACCAATTACCTCGGCCAATAATGGTTGGCCAGGATTGCCCGTCTCAATTTCACAAATTTCACCAATCTGGCAGTTTAACCCCATGGTTTCAACCGTAAGACCTACCACCTGCACCACACGTCCAGAAACCGAAAGCGGATTGAGGTGGGTGATCGCCTTGCGATAACGGCTGAGGTCGATGTTTGCCATTTCCATCGGATTAGACATTTTGTTCCTCGGGATTATCCTTGTTCTCATCAAGAGACTTCAAGATCGCTGAGAGCTGGGTCTCCACCCGCGCATCGACAGCGCCCATACTACCTTTAACAAAACAGCCTCCCGGTTTGATATTTTCAGACGGAATGACTTTTACTTTGTCACCAGTAATTAACAACTGATATTCGCTCCACGAGGGATCTAACAACCTGGCATCTCTCGGATTTAAAAAGATATTAAGGTCGCCAAGTCCCTGGGCGCTTTCCATGATCCGGTTCAAATTGACCTGCAAGGCAGTTGCATCCAACTTGACGCCTTCTCCAAACATAGCCTGCGCAATTTCTTTGGCCATATCCACCAGGATCTTTTCCCCTTGTGCCGTAAGTGATTCCTGCCAATTACGCACTTCCATGACCAAAGCCTTTACTGCCAGGATAGAAGTTTGGTACTCTTCACGCGCTTCTTCCAGACCCTTTTGAAACGCTTCCTGTTTTTGATGTTCAATTTCTTCCCTGGCTTCCTGGATCGCTGTATCCGCGGACAACTGAGCTTCAATGATCAAGTTTTCAGCTGCCTTGCGGGCATCATTAATAATCTCATCCGCTTCAGTTCGAGCGCGGTTTACAATCACCGCAATTACCTTTTCATGGTCAAGAGTATCCACCTCAGGCTTCTGGTCTGAAGCAGGCTTTTCTGTTTCAAGTACTGTTTGATTTGGAATTGGTGGATTTTCACCGGTCGATTCAACAAAAGCCCAATCTTCCCTATCAACAAAAGGGGGCTGCCAATCAAAATCAGTGGGTACCCAACTTGTAAATTCACGCCCGGTTTCAACCGGATACAAAAATGATTGAAATGTTTTTTCTTTATTCTCCAATGATAGATCAACCTGAGTATTAAAGATCGACAGAATTTGCTCTTTCTTCTCTGGTTGAACAGGTGTTACGTCATCCTCAGAGAAATCTTCCGGATCCCAGGTCTTGTGCTGCCCATCAGCAGAACGGCTGATCGCGCTAAGAGATAACTTCATAATCTTCTCCACCGCCGCCAGCGATTACAATTTCGCCAGCATCTTCAAGCGTACGGACAGAATCAACGATCTTGCGCTGCGAAGCATAAACATTCTTCGCCAACTGGGGACCGAGAATTTCGATCTCCTCCTTGATATTTTCACGCGCGCGCTCAGAAAGGTTATTAAACACTTTATCTCTTAGTTTTTCAGGAGCGCCTTTGAGGGCCAGCGCAAGATCACTTTTGCTGACATCTCTCAGGACTCGCTGCATAGTACGATCGTCCAGTTTTGCCAAATCATCAAAGGTAAACAAATTAGCGCGAATTTCATCCACCAATTTGGGGTTGGTTGTTTCCAGCGATTCGAAAATGGATTTTTGTGCCCCGCGGTCCACCTGGTTAAGCATCTTCACCAGGAATGCCACACCGCCAGTTGCGCGGAAATCAGCTTCATTAATGACGCTTGACAATTTGCTTTTGAGATTCTTTTCAACCTGCTGCACCACCTGGGGAGAGACTCGGTCCATAGCCGCCAGACGTAAAGTAACCTCAATCTGGTTTTCTTTCGACATACTGGTCAGTATGTCAGCGGCTACTTTGGCTTCAAGATAGGAGAGCACCAGGGCAATAGTTTGGGGCATTTCTTCCTGCAGCAGAGCGGCAACTTCAGATGGATTCGCATTTTTCAGCATTTCAAAGGAAGATAACTGCTGGTGAACGGAAATGCGCTCCAGGATTTCTGTACCTCTGCGGGGGCCTACGGCTCGCGCCAACAACTGGCGGCTGTACTCAACACCACCGCGCGGCTGATCAGAGTCAGTAGAGCTAAGCTCGCATGCTTCTCTCAGGGCAACGTGTCGCACTTCAGGCGATACTGTGCCAGCGCGACCCAATGCCATGAGAACCTGCTCGATCTCGCCTTCAGACAGGTATTGAAGCACCTTGGAGGAAAGGTCTACGCCCAAACCGAGCAAGAGCGCAGATACTTTATCAATTCCGGAAACCATGCTTATTTACCCTCGTTCAACCAGATTTGAATAATTTCAGCTACTGTAGCAGGATTTTCTTCTGTAAGCCTTGAAATCACACGGGCACGCTGTTCATCTTCAGAAGCAGTTGAGGTCTGAGGCCTGGAACTGATCTGTACGATGACATTTTCTTCTTCAGGAGACTTCTGGGAAGGAGGTTGGGGGCCATCAGACATGGCAGCCAGGGCTGCAGTGACAGCGTTGATTCCGCCTGGACTCGGAAGCTGTTGTTGACCAGGCACAGCGCCTGAGCCTAAAGCACCAGCTCCCACTGCACCAGCCTCCAACATACCGGCGCCACGTTGCACACCACCCTCAAGGGCGGCCATTTCAGCCACGGGACGTAAAACCGGTCTCCAGGTTTCCTTGGACGCATTGCGCAAATTTGTGATCATGCGCAGAACAAAGAACAGCAAAGCCAGAAGGATAATGGCTGACCCCACCGCTACTCCGATTTGCATATACAACTCCTGTTGTTGCTTATTGGCCAATTCCGCAACCAACGCATCTGAAGCGGTACGGTCAAACGCGAATGTTTCAACCGAGACCTGATCACCGCGATTTACATCGGCCCCAGCCGCCACCTGCACAGCTGCCTTGATGGAATCTAATTGATCCGGGTCGGTAATATTATCCACCATGACCGAAACCGATAAGCGGTTGATCTTCCCTGGAGCAACAATTTCATGGGATTGGATCTGGCTGACTTCGTAATTAAGAGTCTCTTCGGCGTGCTGGTAAGAGGACGTATCCCCGGTCGCTCCGGTTACAGCCACTGGTGTAGGCAGGTTTGAGGAAGCGCCAGGAACACCCCCGGTGGCGGCATTGGTGCCACTTGAGGTCTCATTGATCTTTTGCGAGCTGCGCAAAGCGACGGCGGTAGGTTCGTATGTATTCGATGTAACCTCACGCTGAGTCCAATCCATCTCAACAGAAGCGCGCACAACGGATTTATTTGGCCCCAGGGTTTTATCCAACAAGGTTTGGACCCGTTTTTGCAACTCCAGGGCATATTCCTGTTCAGCAACTCGCTGGCTATCTTTGGCAGTCTTGTTAGAATTTCCAACCACACCTGTCCCATCGGCCAGCATATTGCCTTCGCTGTCGATCACGACTACATTTTCAGGTTTCAACCCTTCAACGCTGCTGGCTATCAGGTGTGTAATAGCACTCACCTGTGTCGCATCAATCGCCTGCCCAGGAGCAATCTGCAAGGTAACGGAAGCGGTCGTTTCATTTTGGTCCGAAGAAAGCAAAGTCTTTTCAGGAGTGACCACATGCACACGCACAGCGTCTACAACTGCCAGGCTATCGATTGTGCGCTCGAGCTCGCCTTCCAGCGCGCGTTGGTAATTAATCTTCTGAGAAAATTCTGTCATTCCAAGGGTATTGCCACTGAAAAGCTCGTAACCCACAGTGCTGGATTTAGGCAAACCTTCGCGCGCCATTAGCAAACGGGTGGTGTAGACTTGATCAGTTTGCACCTTGATCGTGCCATTATTTTCCAATTTGTAAGGGATCGAATTCTCATCTAGCTTCGCAACAATCTGCGATGCATCCTGTTCGCTCAAACCGGTGTAGGCTATTTCATACGTAGGCGCGGTTGCCCAACTGACCAATACGGGAATCAGGATCAACGCAGTCAGTGTCAGGGCGACGATGGTGATCTGGCGGGCCGGGGGCTGCCGCTTCCAGAAGGCTGTGAATTGTTTGGTAATTGAGACTAACATATTTTAGATTCCTGATGTTGTTCTAGGGGAAAGAAAAGCATCTTTTGGATAAATATTCGCTGCTACTATTTCCTGGTTAAACTTGCATCCTCATCACTTCGCGGTAGGCTTCAACCAGCTTATCTCGAATACCAAGGGCAACATTGAAATTGACATTATTTTCTTCCATTCCAATCATGACGCTATGTAAATCGACATTATCACCCTGCGCCAGCTTCTGAACCAGGTTATCTGAATTCTGCTGGGATTTATTCAGCGTGCTAAGCATGGTTTCAAATGTCTGGGCAATCTGTGTCGTGCTGCCGCTGGCAGGTGTTTTTGGCTGAGTGACACCAATCTGTGGAATATTGGGGATCAAGCTTTTGTTAATAGATGGGATTTGCATGGTTATCGTCCAATCTCGAGCGCCTTCAGCGCCATGCGCTTGACGGCATCAATCGTGGCTAAATTTGCTTCGTATGAACGGGTAGCTGAAAGCATGTTGGTCATCTCCACGGCGACATCAACATTAGGATATGTGACATACCCGTCCGTGTTCGCATCGGGATGAGTGGGATCGTACACCTTGGTGCCTTCGGATGTGTCCGTGAACACCCTGGCAACCTTGACACCCCCCTGAACATTATTATTTACGTCAGCCGCCAACCGCGCTTGTTTAAGATGAGAACTAAAGTTGGTTTTCTCATCCGGCAGGAAAACAACATCCTGACGTTGATATGCGCCACCCTTCTCAGTGTGCGTGGTTTGCGCATTGGCAATATTGTTCGAGATCAGATCCAGGCGCAAGCGCTGGGCTGTAAGTCCTGAAGTACCAATTCGAAGTGATTCCCAATAGCTCATAATATGCTCCTTGACGCTTAGATAATATCAAATCAAGGCCATATTCGCTGTAAAAGGGATGTGAGTTTAAAATAAAAATTGTGTGAATAAAACAGCAAAACGCCATCCTCCTTGCGGGAGAGGCGTTTTGCTGTTTAGTCAATTTTGATGCAAAAATTCGTTTATAAGCGTGAAGATCTTGAATTCATTTTCTCCACGCTGGAGACTTTTAGACGGATAAAACCTTTCAGGCAGAGATGCTGCCCAGCGCGGTGGCATAGGCGGGGGGGGTACTTATAGAAACCTGGCGGGCAACGATGGTTTGTTCGGTCTGCTTCCAGGCATCGCGCAGTTCGGATAGGGTATGAACGGCTGCCTCATAATCACCCTTGCGAATGCTATCCAGGCACCATTGGTACAGTCGGAACAATCCAGTGGAGACTTCCGGATAGTTCAAATCGAGCGCATCGCGCAGCGCGGAAATAGTCTTGGTGGCTTTGGCGAAATCTTGTTGTTCACAGGAGCGAATAGCCAGATCATACGTCATAATAACCAGTCGGAGGGGGCTGGCGCCCATTACATCCTGCTTCCGGTATTGGCTGTGATATGCGGCTTGATACATGGTTTCAACTCCTTATTTTCTTTATCAACGATCTTTATTTATACTTACAGTTTCGGCAATTTTTTCTTAATCTTTAGCCTTGCGCCGTTAATTCTGCATAAATTCTTCCAGGCGCTTTTTCTGATCGCGATCAAAAATCATGCCAGCAATTTGAGCAGGTCGCCCGCCTTGAGATTATTGACATCGTTTGGCGGAATACTGCGCATAACACGGTTCGAAGCCCGGTCAACCACGTAAACAGTAATGTCGTTGGACTTTTTGTCAACCATGAATTTCAAGAAAGTATCAGAATTCGTGATTGGCAGCAGGCTTTGCTTTTCTTCATTTTTTTCGGACGCGACCGGTTTTTCGACCTTCTCGGTTTTATCTGCCTTCTCAACTTGCACGGCAGGCACGGGGGTGGTGGCCTTAAACAACTGGTTTTGGAACATCTGGTAGATCACGGCAGCGCGAGATTCACCTTCGCCCTGACCAACAGCTTGAATCGATGCGGTTTCTCCCATAGCAGGCTCCTTCCTTTTTTTACCTTCGAACATCCTTGCTCGAAGTGTTATGCGCCAACCAATAAAACAGGGATAGATCTTATTGGCAGCAAAACGGTTTGTTTTTAATGTTTCTTATATTTTCGGCAGCTTGCGCCAGAACTGAAGCCCTGAAGGTGTAAATTTCACGTAAAAGTGCCCCCATTATTAATGATAAAGTCCTGACAGGCTTCTAAATAACCTAACAGGAC
>Ga0172367_10006996_pt1 | contig 13048 bp, 13 predicted proteins | sample Lak10m_FD_114542 | JGI IMG/M metagenome (GOLD analysis project Ga0172367, IMG submission 114542) | Freshwater microbial communities from Kabuno Bay, South-Kivu, Congo - kab_022012_10m | ecosystem: Environmental > Aquatic > Freshwater > Lake | place: Democratic Republic of the Congo: South-Kivu...
AAATAATGATCTTTTTCACACCAATGATGATTTCATGCCAATTCCTCCGCGCAAACCTCTATTTGAAGATTTCAACCTGACTGAAAAAAAATATGAAGAAATTGGAAACAAAATTAAGAACTTCGATGAACAAATAAACTTTTATGAAAACAAGTACAAAGGTATTCGAGATATTTATGGTATTATTTTTATTTTAATAATAATTGTAATTGCATTAAGTATTAATTCAAGATTTTTTAAATACCCTATTGCACAAGTTGCCATTCTAGTGTTTTTTCTTTCGGGGATATTATTTGTAATAATTGAAAAACGCTTTTCATTCATGAAAAGATTTGCAAAAAATAAGGTTAAAAATTTACAATTAGCTCCATGCGAAGATGATCTAAAATTATTTAAGAATTACGAAGAGTCGATTAAAATTTATAGTTTGAGCTATCATAAATACGAGTGGGAATTGTCGGAATTTAATAGAAATATTAAAGCTAAAAATTCAGAATACTGGTTTTCACTAAATGGTTGGGAATTTGAAAGTGAATTTGAGAAAATATTAAATAAAAATGGATTTACAACAAATAAAACAAAAGGTTCATCAGACGGAGGTATTGATATTTTTGCGGTGAAAAATAATACGTCACTTGCAGTACAATGTAAAGCCCACAAAAATCCTGTTGGTCCTGCGATAGTTAGAGAATTGTATGGTTCAATGAATCACAATAATATTAAGAATGGTATACTAGTAAATTTAGGAGGATTCACAAAAGGTGTAGTTGAATTTTCGAAAGACAAATCAATTATTTTATTGGATATCGATGATGTAATTAAACTACACGAAGGGAAAAAATCAATATAATTATAAAGTTCAGCTATTTGTCTTTTATAGCCATTTAAAATGTTGATTTTGTTTATGGCAATAAAAATTCTGATTCTGCTGAACTGAAGACTTTTATTAAAAATATTTTTCTTTATTTTTCCCAGCGTGAATAAGAAAAGCTAGAAATTCACGACCAGTTAGGGAAATTTTAATCCGATCATCCGCAATTTCTATTAAATCATAATACTTTAAAAAATTAAGATAACTATCATAATTGCTACCATCAGGGATTGGTTGCATATCAACAGATTTATCAAAATACATTTTTAAATTTGATTTTAATTCACCCTCTGGCTTTGAATTAATACTTTCTAGAAGTTGTATTTGGGTACCATATATGTAATAATAAGCTTTCTCGAATAATGCATTAATTGTCATACCTGTTAGGTATTTCAATAGTACTTTTATTTTATCATCTGGGGCTTGAATTTTGTCAAGAGAAATGTTAGCGCGAATTCTCTGTTCTTGTAGTATCATAAGTTGATTATCAAAAACCTTTAGAATCTCATCAGCTACTGTATCAGATTTTTTAAGATTGTTTGTATCCTGCTTAATAGAAGACTCAATACCATAGGGTAGTTTTAATGAATTAATCCTTTCTAAAAAACTCCTTAATGGTTTATAAAAAACAACAATAATAATGCTAAACATTATTAAAACTGTAATCGGCCATATGAATAATTCCATTTGCGCTCTTTCAGTTATTAAAATTCAAATATTGTTCTAGACTAAGAAATTAAAAATATTAATAATATGAAAATCAAAAAATAATTCAACCATACTTAAAAACTAAAATTAAGTCAGAACATAATTAATAACGCTACATTCTCTATATGAAAAGTATGCGGAAACATATCTACAGGTTTTATCTTAATTAACTTATAACCAGCCTCAACCATTAGTTTTATATCTCTAACCTGTGTTGTTGGGTTACAGCTAACATAAACAATTTTTTCGGGAGATAAAGTTGTAACATCATTTACGGTTGTTGGGTGCATTCCGCTTCTTGGCGGGTCAATTATCATTACATCAGGTTTAGGGATATTGTATTTATCTACAATTGGAAGAAAAGATTTGTAAAGATCAGCCGCAAAAAATTTAACATTCAGAATATTGTTTAATTCAGCATTTACTTTTGCATCTGCAATTGCAGATTCCACAGCTTCAAAAGCATAAACTTTTTTTGCCTTATCCGAAATAAAGATTGTAATCGTTCCCGCACCGGAATAAAGATCATAAACAATTTCATTCCCTTTTAACTCAGCAAAATCCAGAGCAGTTTGATAAAGTTTTTCTGCCTGCAAAGTATTTGTCTGAAAAAACGAGTTTGCACTTATCCTAAATTTATGATTTCCGATTTCATCATAAATAAATCCTGAACCGTAAATAACTTTTTCATAATCACCGACAGCAACAGCAGCAAATTTTTTGCTAATGTTATTTATAAATGTTGTTACTTCTGGAATTTCTTTTCTAAGTCCATCAGAATACTCATTAACCAATTCATCATTCTCCTCTGAAGTAACAAGATTAACCATTAAATCATTGGTTAAAGAAGCTTGCTTGATTACAAGATTTCGCAAATATCCTGTGTGAGTTTTTGTTGAATAGATTGAAGTGTTTTTTTTCTTAAAAAAATCACGAGTAAAATTTAAAATCTTATTGCTTGATTCTGATTGAAGAAAACATTCATTAATATCGAGCACTTTATCGAAAATCCTTGGGATATGTAAACCGAGAGCAAAGTCTTTATCTAACATACCTTCAATTGCAATTTCTTCTTTTGTTAACCAGCGTTTATCACTAAAAGAAAATTCCATTTTGTTTCTGTAATGAAAAACATTTTGCGATGGAACGATCGGTTCAATTTCAAAATCGGTAAAGCCGCCAAGCTTATTAAAAATTTCTTCAACTTGCTGCTGCTTGTATTTTGCCTGAACATCATAATTCAAATCCTGCTGTTTGCAGCCGCCGCAGGTTCCAAAGAATTTGCAATTTGCTTTTACTCTGTCTTTCGAAGACGAAATTATGTTTATTGCAAGAGCTTCGGCATATGAGTTTTTTATTTTAAGTAATCTTGCTTTAACTGTGTCGCCGGGATAAGAGCCTTGAACAAACACAACGTAATTTTTTTCGCTTCCGTTTTCTTCACTTAGACCAAGTAATTCATTCTTAGAAACCTTTGCAATTCCTTTCCCTTCAAAAGCATACTTTTCTATTTGAAGTTCTACTATGTCGCCTTTTTTTATATTCATCATTTCCAGCTTAAATGTCACATTGAGCGAAGTCGAAGTGTGACTAGTAATAAATTAAAAGTCATCCTTCGTCTTTGCTCAGGATGACAATACGTTTATAACTTTTTAAGAATCAACATCTTAAATCCAATAAACTTATCAGCGCCAAGTTTTAAGTAAGCATTGGATTCGTGACTAATCTTACTTAATAATTTTTTGTAATAACTTTTTTCTTTATCTGTTAAATGCTCAAAGCTTTCATCAAGTGCAACGGCAGCATTTTCATAAAAACTTGTTAATGATGATGAAAGATCTTCTTCAAATAAAACAGAAAACTTTTTTTCTTTGTAATATTCAGCGCAACTATTATTTAATAAGGGTAGAATATCCGAAGCATCAAAGATGTTTTTAACAAATGGCGGATATTCTTTTGTTAATGCTGTTATTTCGCTTACGCATAAAGTGCAGTCAGGTTTAAGAATTCTTTTAATTTCTTTAACAATTTTATTTCTGTTTGTAAGCGATATCGAAGCCTGCGCATAAACAAGATCAAATTCTTCAGCATCAAAATCTGTGTTGTCATAATCCATCATTTTAATTAATACTTTACTGTCTTTTTCAAGATTTAACCGTGCGTTTATCAACGAATCGTAATCATTAACAATCATAGTTGCAGAACTCGCACCGGATTCAATAATTTTCTCAGCAATTTTTTCACCGCCTGAGCCTATAACCAGTACTTTTTTTTCATTAAGAACGTACTTTGTTTTGAGAATCCTGAATTGCTTAAATCCGCCAGGTAAGAATATGTTTTGGCTTTCTTTCATAAAAGTTTAAATATCTTTAAATAATTTTTAAAAAACATTTTTATGATTAAATCTTTAATTTTCAATTAACCACTTCCAAGCTGGCTCAACTTCAATTACTTTATTGTCAGTCTTTATAGTTTCCTTCTGATCCAGAGTTAAAATTAATCCATTCTTTAATTTGAATTTACTTAAAGCCTCTAATAATCCCTCTATCTCTCGTGTTCTGTTGTTTGAGTTTAATACAGCGGTTACCTGTATTGCAGTTGTAATTTTAGATTTTTCTTGTATAACAAAATCACATTCTCTGGCATTAGAATAATAATAGACAGAATGCCCTTTTGCTTTTAAGTTTATAAATACAGCATTCTCCAACAACCTTCCGATATTTTCCGAAAAGCTAAATGAAACATTGTTAGCCAAGCCATTGTCGATACAGTAAATCTTTTTATCATTGGTATTCTGAACGTTTATTGATTCAGAATAGATGTTAACAAGAAACAACAAGTAACAATCTTGTATATAATTTAGAAACAAGTAAATCGAATCTTTACTAATTTTAATCCCGTTAGATTTTAACTCATTATATAGCTTATTGATTGAAAGATAGTTTGAAACATTAGAAATACTTTTTTTGATAATGTATTTTAATGCAACAGGATTAGATATTTCATATCTTTCAATAATATCGCGATAAATCATAACATCTAGATAAGATTGTAAGGTTTTAGTTCTAAAATCATTATCATAATGTACAACTTCTGGAAAACCACCTTGAGTTAGATAAGATTTAAAGGTTTTTATTATCTTAGATTTATTTCTTGTACTATATATATCCCCGCTATCTACATTGAAAAACTGTAAATACTCTTTAAACGTAAGTGGAAATATTTCATAAGCAACTGATCTGCCTCGCAAGCTAGTTGATACTTCTTTGCTTAATAGTTTAGAAGAGGATCCCGTAATAAAAATATTTTTTGACACAGTATCGTAAATTCTTCTTACAAATTTTTCCCAATAAGATATATTTTGTATCTCATCAAAAAAGAAATACAGTCCATTAGTATTATCTGGATAAAGTTCATAATAAGAATCTATTAATAATTGTAAATCTTCAATTTTTAAGTTTAATCGTTCGTCTTCAAAGTTTATATAAATAATATCAATTTTATCAATTTTAGTAGAAACAAGAAGCTTACTAATCAATTGATACATAAAATATGTTTTTCCAGCTCTACGTGATCCTACAATGGATATGATTTTCCCTGAGTTAATTGGAACTGACAATGTTCTTTCAATAAATTCAGGAAGAGGTTTTACATGAAAATCTTTTATAATTGCTTTTAATAAATCTTTCATAATATATCTCCTGACCTAAAATAAATCTTTCCTTCTTAAAAGGAAAGTATTTAGCCAAACTTTCCTTAATCAAAGGAAGGATGCTTGAATGTCTAAATAATCAAAGTTTCGCCATAAAATCCATATCACAATGCCTTAATCTTTACTTTGCCTTTATCTGCCGACTGCTTTATTTTTGGTCTAACAATTAGAATACATCGGAGTACAAATGTTAAGAAGCGCAAACAATTATTTCCTGTTATCATTGATAATTACAATCCTGGTTTTTCCACAGACAAAAAGAGCTATTACGATTGATGATCTATGGGCAATGAAACGAATTGGTGCATATTCAGTTTCACCTGATGGAAAAACTATTGCTTATACTTTAACATCTTATACTTTTGAGGCTAATAAAGGCAACACGGATATTTATTTAATTGATTCTGATGGGAAAAATTTAAGAGCATTAAAAAATTCAGAGAAGAATGAAAGCGAACCAAAATTTTCACCTGATGGGATAACAATTGCATTTACGCGCGGCGGGCAGATCTGGCAATGCAATCTTGATGGATCGAATGAAAAACAATTAACAAATATTTACACCGGCGCATCAGATTTTGAATGGTCGTTTGATGGAAAGAAAATTTTGTTTGTTTCCTCTGTCTATCCGGAATGCACAACACAAGATTGCAACGAACAAAAAGATAAAGCAATAGAAGAAAGTAAAGTTAAAGCTGAGATATTTACTGATTTAATGTATCGTCATTGGAACGATTGGCGTGGCCATAAACGCAGCCATTTGTTTTTGCTTGATGTTGCTACAGGTGATTTTGTTGATTTGACAGAAGGTAACAAAGAAGACGTTCCTCCACTTGCACTTGGTTCCTCGAACGATTACAATTTTTCCCCGGATGGAAGTGAAGTTGCTTATTCATTAAATCCTGAGTTTACAAAAGCAACAAGTACAAACATTGAAATTTATTTAGCAAGTTTGACTTCACCTAAAACTCCAAAACTTATTTCAACCAGCCAAGGTGTTGATTGCCAGCCTGTTTATTCTCCTGATATGAACTGGGTTGCCTGGACATCAATGAAGCGTGCAGGATTTGAGGCAGATAAAAAGGATTTGATTTTGTTTAATCGTAAAACTGGAGAAACTACAAATCTAACTGAAGATTTTGAAAAGTCTGTAGATGAGTTTATTTATTCTCCGGATTCAAAAACAATTTACTTTATTGCGGGAAATGAAATATATAATTCCATCTATAAGCTAAATATTAATAATGATGAGATAGAGATTTTCCACAAAGATAATTATAACACGGGAATCCAAATTTCTAAAGATGGCAAAACTCTTTACTTTTTAAAGCAAAGAACAGATTTACCAGCTGAAATATTTTCACAAAGCACCGATGGCAAAAACACATTAAAGAGAATTACATTCACAAACGAAGAAATTCTATCTCAACTTGAAATGAACCCGGTTGAAACTTTCTGGTGTGAGGGCGCAGACGGTGATAAAGTTCAATCGATTTTAGTTAAACCGCCATTCTTTGATCCAAATAAAAAATATCCAATGATGTTTTTAATTCACGGCGGACCGCAAGGTGCCTGGGAAGATAATTTCCATTATCGTTGGAATCTTCAGATGTTTGCAGGAGCCGGTTATGTTGTTGTTGCACCTAATCCACGAGGCTCAACTGGATATGGACAAAAATTTACTGATGAAATATCAGGTGATTGGGGAGGAAAAGTTTATACAGATCTTATGAACAGTTATGATTATGCTTTAAAGAATTTCTCATACATTGATCCAAAAAATACATTCGCTTCAGGCGCATCTTACGGTGGATATATGATAAATTGGATTGAGGGACACACAGATAGATTCAGCGCTTTGTTCTGCCACAACGGAACTTTTAATCTTGAAAGTATGTGGGGAACAACTGAAGAACTCTGGTTTCCGGAATGGGATGTAAACGGAACTCCATGGGAAAATCGCGAAGCATATGTAAAATGGTCACCGCATCAATACGCAAAGAATTTTAAAACACCAATGTTAATTGTACACAGTGCTTTTGATTTTAGATTATCTGAAGAACAGGCATTTCAATTATTTACAACTCTGCAAAGATTGGGAGTTGAAAGTAAGTTCTTGTATTTTCCTGATGAAACTCATTTTGTTTCTAAACCGCAAAATGCAAAGCTGTGGTGGAACACAGTATTTGATTGGTTTAAATTGCATCAAAAATAGGAGCAGTGATGAAAGAAAGAGATTTAGAAATAGTTACTCCCGATGATGAAATATTTGAAAACTTAAACGATCTCGGGGCATTTAGAACCGGCGGCAGAACAGATAAAGAAATTGAAGAAGATTACCGCGATAGTGCAAATTATGTTGAAGATAATTTGTGGAGTAAAGTTCAGCGTGTTGGAAAGAAAATTTCTTTTGCAAAAGATATTATGGCTCTTTATGCTTATATGAAAGATTCATACGTAAGCTGGCATCGCAAAGCAATTGTTGTTATGGGACTGATTTATTTTATCTCGCCAATTGATACAATTCCGGACATTGCTCCTCTTGTCGGCTATCTTGATGATCTTGGTGTTATAACTGCTTTAATAAAATTTCTGGGCAGCGAACTTGTACCATATTATGATGCTAAATACAGGTCTTAGTGCTTCTAAGTGAACTAAGTGTCTTAGTGGTGAAACGTTTTTCTTTACCACTTAGACACTAAGAGCACGGAGATTCACATAGAAAAATCTTATGAACTTCAAACTAATCAAATCAGAAATTCTTTATAAGGGAAAAGTATTTGATCATCAGGTTGATGAAATTGAATACGAAAGCGGCAATAAGGGGATAAGAGAAATTGCAATCCATCCCGGCGGAGCAGTTGTTGTTCCAGTTATGGATGATGGAAATATTATTTTAGTTAAACAGTTTAGATATCCGCTTCAAAAAACTTTAATCGAACTTCCTGCAGGTAAACTTGAAAAGGGAGAAGATCCGTTGGTTTGTGCAACACGCGAACTTGAGGAAGAAACAGGATACAAAGCAAAAGAAATAAAAAAGCTTGGGGAGATTTATACCGCCCCGGGTTATTGTACAGAAGTTCTATATATCTATTCTGCAACCGGATTAATTCCTGGTAATCACAACAGAGAAGAAGGTGAACACGGAATGGAAATACTTGAGTTTTCGATGGGTCAAATTGAAAAAATGATTTCAAGTGGAGAAATAACTGATGCCAAAACAATTGTTGGCATATATTATTTAAAGAATCTTAATAATCAATGATATTCCAATCTTTTTTCTCTACACCTAAATTCCTATATTGATTTAGCATTTAATCAATTATTATGAAGATTTACAATCATCTATTAAATACTATTAAGGAAAAGGGAGCTGCATATTTAATTCTGCTCGATCCTGATAAACTTCCTGAAAATAAACTTGCCGGATTTTTAAAGCATTGTGAAAAATCTGGAGTAGATGGATTTTTAGTTGGTGGTAGTTTAATGGTTAATGGAGATTTTGAATCGTTCATCGAAAAAGTAAAAGTTAATACAAATCTTCCATCAATAATTTTTCCCGGAAGCATTACGCAAGTTTCATCTTTTGCAGATGCGATTTTATTTCTTTCTGTTGTTAGTGGCAGAAATCCCGAACATTTAATAGGCAAACATGTTCTTGCTGCACCAGCAATTAAGAAAAGTGGAATTGAAGCAATATCAACAGCTTATATTTTAGTTGAATCAGGCGCAACAACAACAGCAATTTATATGAGTGGAAGTTTACCAATCCCAAGAAACAAACCTGAAATTGCTGCTGTAACTGCTCTTGCATCAGAATATCTTGGAATGAAATTAATTTATCTTGAAGCAGGAAGCGGTGCAGATAATTCTGTTCCCAATGAAATGGTTAAAGCTGTAAGTGATCAATGTTCCATTCCCGTTATTGTTGGTGGTGGAATACGGAATCCCAAATCAGCTAGAGAAAAAGTTGAAAACGGTGCCTCTGTAATTGTAACTGGAAATTATTTTGAAGATGAAAATAACTGGGATTTGATTAAAGATTTTGCTTCTGCCGTACATCATAAATTACCGATTGAAGTTTAAGCAGTTTGAAATTTAAGTAGATTGAAATTGTATAATTACCTTTTTAAGTTATGTTTAGTTAATAGTTTTATAAATAATGAATAAGATTGGACAGATAGAAATTATTGTTAAGGGATTTAAAGGTAATGTTGAAGTTACACCGGATAATTATGACATAAAAGATATTGTAGATATTCTACAAAATGTTGAAAATTTACTTTTCCCAAATAATAAAAAAGAACGACCTATTATTAGTTATGATATTGAAAAAGGTTCAGTAAAGCATATAATCAAAACTTCAATGCAGGCTATTTTAGGCTTTAATGCAATACTTTTTCAAGTACAAAATGATAATTCAATCGACTTTCTCGAAATTCAAACAGCAAAAGCATTCGAGTTTTTTCAAGAGTCGGCACAAAAACAAAATGTTGAATTTACTATCTCAACTTCAATTCGAAACACTTCTCAAATTGTTATTAATAAAGACACAAAACTTCATCGTTCCGAAGACGTTTGGGCAGAAGCAGAATTTTATTTTTATGGAATTATTATTGATGCAGGGGGTAAGTTAAAAGCTAATATTCATTTAGATACAAAAGATTATGGACTGTTAAAAATAGATGCAACGAAAGAAGTATTAGCTGAATATGAATCTAATCCCTTATATAAATCATTTGGGGTAAGAGCAATCGGCAAACAAAATATTAAAACCGGGGAATTAGATAAAAGCGAATTAAAACTAATTGACATAATCGATTACAATCCATTGTACAAAGAAGACTACATAAAATCTCTGATTAAAAAAGCAAAAAACAGTTGGGGAAATGTTAAAGATGCTGATGATTGGTTAAGTAATTTGAGGGGCTATGGATAGTAAAAGCATTCTACTAGATACTAGTTTTTTTATCCGCCTCTTGAATGAAAACGATGTACTCCATAAAAATACATTAGAGTATTATAAGTATTTCTTAGAAAAACAGTTTATCTTAAAATGTTCAACCATTTCAATTTCGGAATATTGTGTTAAAGGACAATTAGAAGAATTGCCACTGAAGGATATTCAAATAGTTCCTTTTAATATAAGCCATGCGCAAAAAGCGGGTGAATTTGCAAGGATCATTTTTGAAAACAAAGGTAAACTTGAAGTTGAAAAAAGGAATATTATTCCTAACGATACTAATCTATTTGCTCAAGCAGAAATAGAAAAAGAGATTACTACATTTGCAACTTCTGATGAGGAATGTCTAAAGATTTATACCGTGTTAAAACAAAACTACAACTTAAATTTTGATACAATTAATATTCGACAACCCTTCAATGAAAGCTTCGGTTTGCTCGACCTAAAATAGTAAATATAGAGTCATTATGGACGCACATAAATTTATTATCGATTCTCTTAACGAAAGTTCTGAGACTAAACTTAAAATAAAAGATCAACTGGCTGATGAAATAATTAAAGCTGTTGATATTCTTGTGGCATCATACAAAGATGGAAACAAGCTTTTACTTTGTGGTAATGGCGGCAGTGCAGCTGATTGCCAGCATATTGCAACGGAGTTTATGATAAGATTAAGTCATCATATTCAGCGTCCGGCTCTGCCTGCAATCGCACTCACAACCGATTCATCAAATCTTACCGCTGGTGGAAATGATATTGGTTTTGAAAACGTATTTGCAAGAAATGTTGAAGGTCTTGGTTCACTTGGCGATGTTTTACTTGCAATTTCTACAAGTGGAAACTCACCAAATATTTTAAAAGCAACTGAAGCCGCTCATGCAAAGGGAATGAAAGTTATTGGTTTACTTGGTGGAACAGGCGGTAAATTAAAAACATTAGTAGATCTGCCAATAATTGTTCCTTCATCAAACACGCAAAGAATACAAGAGGGGCATATTACGATTGCTCACATCATCTGCGAACTTGTTGAAGATAAACTTTACGGATGATTTTATTTAAATATTAATCAACCTTATAAAGCAAAGCTGCTTTGTCTGCTGATGTTACTATTCCTTTTATCAAAGCAGAACTAAATCCATTATGTTCCATTTGATTTAAACCTGATATTGTACAGCCTCGTGGAGTGGTTACTTTATCAACTTCGCCTTCAGGATGAGTATGTCCGCTTAAAAGTAATTCAGCAGCACCTTTTGCAGTTTGTGCCGCCATTATCAGAGCTTCTTCAGAATGAAAACCAATTTCAATTCCACCTTGCGACGCAGCACGAACCGCCCTTAAGAAAAATGCAACACCACATGCACAAAGTGCAGTTGCCGGAATCATAAGCTCTTCATCGATTATTAATGTCTTTCCAACCTGATTAAAAATATCTTCTGCAATTTTTAATCTGCCGTTTACCTTGCTGTCTGCAGAAAGACATGTCATTGATTCTTTAATTGCAATCGCAGTGTTAGGCATTGCACGAATAACCTCAATCTTTTTCCCAATATGATTTTTAATTGCCTTTATGCTTGCACCCGAGACTACAGAAATTATTAAATGTTTTTCAGGATTTAGATCACTGCTTATTTCTGATAACAAATCGTTTAACTGCTGTGGCTGAACGGCAATAATTATTATATCAGAATTAATTACAGCTTCTTTATTATCTGAACTTACGATAAACCCATTTTTCTTTAACTCTGAAATAAGATCGGTTCTGCGTCTTGTTATAAAAATATTTTTTGGGTCAAATAAATCTGAACTTTGTAAACCCTTGGCTATTGATAATCCAATATTTCCGCCGCCGAGTATCGCAATTTTTTTTATTAAGGACATAGTAATTTTCCTAATTTTTAATTTCTATTTTCTTTGAAGAAAGTGTGATTAAAGTGAAATGAACCTACAAACCCATTCGAGTTCCCATCCAATCAATCTTATCGCTGACCTGAATATTATGTCTGTCAGTAAATCCGGCTAATACCTCCACAACATACATTGAGGGCTGTGAAGACGGATAGCTTGTTTCAGAGAGTATCTTTGTGTTTTTGTGAATTGTAACAATTCTTTTCTGATCATTAACAAAAATCATATCAAGTGAAATTAAAGTATTACGCATCCAGAAAGACTGGTAATCCTGTCTTGGAAAAATGAAAAGCATTCCCTGATTTTCATTCATATCTTTTCTGTTCATCAATCCCAAAGCTCGTTCATAATCATTATCAGCAATTTCAAGATCGATCTTTGCTTTTAAAGTTCCGAGTGAATCGGTAAATGTTAGTTCACCTTCTTTTGTGAAAGTATAGTATTCCACCTTAGGCTCTTTTGTTATGAAGTTGTTAACAATAAAAAATCCTATTACTGCAAGTGCAAGTATGCCAATTACAATTTTTTGTATAGATATCTTAATTTTTTGTTTAGATGATTTCTGTTCTGATTGTTTAATCTGCTTTTTAGCCATTTCCAATTTCCCGATATTTGTATTAACCAAATATAATTAAAGATTTTAACTTACTAACGTCATTGCAAGTGAGTCATCGAACGAAGCAATCTATTAAACTTATAAAATCCTATTAATCTATTGTACGCAAAAAATTGGTAGATTGCTTCACCCATATAAATCAGGGTTCGCAATGGGCATAATAGTCAAAAAGTGTTGCTGGAATTTATATAAGTAAATACATTATATAAATTTACAGGAACAAAACTCAATGGTAGCTGAGAATGATGAAAAAAAACATTGTCCAAAATGTAG
>Ga0172367_10006997_pt1 | contig 13047 bp, 12 predicted proteins | sample Lak10m_FD_114542 | JGI IMG/M metagenome (GOLD analysis project Ga0172367, IMG submission 114542) | Freshwater microbial communities from Kabuno Bay, South-Kivu, Congo - kab_022012_10m | ecosystem: Environmental > Aquatic > Freshwater > Lake | place: Democratic Republic of the Congo: South-Kivu...
CGCACAACGTTCACGTTCTAGAGATGTAAAGGCACGCTAAGCGTGCCTTTACATTTATGATGATAATTTTCATAAAAGTTAAATGGAGTAATTCAGCTATGACCACGATCGCCAAACAAGACCGCGACCTTGCTACGGTGATGAAAGATGATGGTGTTGCCAAAGCGAATACCCATGACAGCATCAACCGTATTTTTAATCGTTTAGAAGATATCAAAAAAGAGATGGGGGAGCCATCTTGGTCGGTTCGTCTAATTTATACTGACATGATGAGTGCAGTCATGATCTGCCAAAAGCCAGGGGAAAGCAATCGCACTCACTATCATGCCAACGAGGACGAGTGGTGGGTGATCATGGAAGGAGAATTAGAGTGGGATGTAGAGGGGCATGGCTCTTACCGTGCTACTAAAGATGACATTATTTTTGTGCCACGTAAGGTAATCCATAATATTCGTGTTATTGGCGATAAACCTTCAATCCGTTTGGCGATCGGGAAACCTGATGTAAACCATATTTTTGTTGAAGATCATGTTTTTTCTTAAAAACTAAATAAGCAATGAAGTGCCGCGCTATGCGCGGCACTTCATTGCTCAAAAAACATTTAAATTAGTTGAATTAGCTTATGACTAAACCCCATGAATTTCCCCATGACTTCAAGGGGAAAGTGGCAATTGTTACTGGGGCAAGTAGTGGCATCGGTCTGGCGGTTGCTGAAGCGATCGCTAATTACGGAGCGCATACGGTGTTTATCTCGCGTAGTGGCGCAGAGGCGATCGCTTCAGAGCTAAATGCAACGGGTAAATCAGCATTGTCGATCCCCTGTGATGTTTCTGATGAAGAGCAAGTTAAAGCAGCGATCGCCACAGTCTTCCAAACCTATGGACAGATTGATATTTTGATTAACAATGCTGCCATTAACCAAGTTGCCAAAATTGAGGAAATTTCCATTGAAGATTGGAACAAAGTTATGGCAACAAATCTCACTAGCCAGTTTCTGTGTTGCAAGCATGTAGTACCGATCATGAAGCAACAAAGAAGCGGTAAAATTATCAATGTCTCCTCAATCGCTGGACATTTTCGCAGTAAATTGTCAGGAATTCATTACGTTACATCAAAGGCAGGAGTAATAGGCTTTACAAGACAGCTTGCTTATGAGCTAGCGCCTTTTCAAATTAATGTCAATGTAATTTGTCCCAGTCAAACCTATACACCAATGCTAGCTGCGACTTTACCGCCTGAAGCAGAGCAAAAATTGATCGACTCTATTCCCCTAGGTAGGATTGCTTCAATGGAAGAACAGCTCAATGTAATTCTATTTCTAGCTTCGCAACTATCTAGCTATATGACGGGGGCGATCGTTGATGTAAATGGGGGACAGTTATAACAACATTTATAATGCGTATATAGCGCTTTTCAAGTAAGCGAGGTACATAGGTTTCCCCGCCGAAGGCGGGGAAACAAACCTGTACTTCACTAGCCTGATAAAGGCTATATCGTTCGTCGTAGTAAAGACCTAACAGAATTTTTAGGCAAAGCATGGTAAAGTAGCCTTTGTTATCAAACCTCAATTTTAGCCCCAAAATTTTCATACTTAGATCCTATGGTTGAAACTTTATGCTCACGCTAGAAAACCCCCTCGTCATGCTTTACGTGAGGTTAATTGGATGGACTCTCTTAGGCTATGTCTTAGGAAAACTCCTCCCAAAAATCTTCACAACTTATCTTGGTAAGGCGTTACTGTTCGTGGGCGTTCCCATCAGTATTATTTCTTTTCTGCGTCAAGCTGATTTATCGGGATGGATCGTGATTGCTCCAACTACAGCTTGGGTTGCAATTTTAGTAGGGGCAGGACTAGCTTGGATTTGGATCGATCTAGGTGTAAGTGACGAGAGATTTAGTAAGTTATCGAGCGGAATTACCTCTAGAGAAAAAAGTCTAGAAACCAATCCCAGCATGGATGCAACCTTAGAGCATGAAACTTCTTGGTCAGGTGCAACTCAGGGGAGTTTTTTACTTGCGATGACTTTGGGGAATACCGCTTTTATGGGATATCCTGTCAGCTTGGCTCTGGTGGGACCCCAGTATTTTGCTTGGTCACTGTTTTATGATCTGATTGGCTCAACGATCGCCGCCTATTCTGTTGGCATTGCTTTGGCTAGTCGTTATGGCAGCATGTCTAGCAACCAAAGGAAGCCAAACCCATTTGTATCAATGGCAAAGACTCCTGCTTTATGGAGCTTACCAATTGGGGTGGGAATGCGATTTATCCCTTTACCTACGATAGCTACATCTGCGATGAGTACGATCGCATGGACTACGGTAACTTTGTCCCTTGTGATGATTGGGATGCAACTAAGTCAATTAAAGACGCTACGTAACGTCAAGAGAGCCTTAACTTGCCTATCGATTAAGATGCTGTTTACTCCACTAGTGGTTGGGACAGGACTAATGTTTTTTGGAGTGACAGGAGAGCCTCGGATGGCTATGGTTTTACAAATGGCTATGCCTCCAGCGTTTTCAACTCTTGTGATTGCCCAAGCCTACAATTTGGACCGTGACTTAACAGTTACAACTTTAGCTTTTGGTGTAGTTCTTTTACTGTTTACCATACCTATTTGGTTATGGCTATTTTCATAATGTCTAGGTTTAGTCTTATATACTTAAGGGCCATACAGGAACATGAAGAACCAAATTTTTTTATGGAGCGGCAAAGCCGAGCCATAAAAAATCGGTTACTTATTAAGTTGCAGAATCCTAACTATTATTGCAAGTTATTATTGAGCCTATTTTTAAGCTAATTCACTTACAAAAGCATTAATTTAATCTAATCTTTGCATGAAAAATAATTGAGTATATCAGCCATATTTACGTAGACTTACTCAGAAATTCTTGACAGAATTGATAGATTCAACCCAGGAAACAATAAAAACATGCCTAAACTGCTTATCAGCACTTCGTCTTTTGATGTAAAAAGCAATCAAGTATTGCAAAGCTTGCAAGCTCAAGGCTTTGAAATTGTTACAAACCCCTATGGTAGAAAGCTCAAAGAAGCAGAGATTTTAGAGTTACTCAGTGATGATGATATTGTTGGCATGATTGCAGGTGTTGAACCCCTATCTCGTAATGTTTTAAACTCAACTAAATCTCTGAAGGTAATTTCCCGTTGTGGTATTGGAACCGACAGTGTAGATCTAGTAGCGGCTGAGGAATTGGGAATTCCAGTACACATTACCCCCACAGCCCCTGTGATTGCTGTGGCTGAGTTAACGGTGAGTTTGATTCTTTCAACTTTGCGAAGGACTTCAGAAGCCGATCAAATGTTGAGACAAGGCACTTGGAAGCCTCTCATGGGTAAGTTGTTGGCGGCTCAAGTCGTAGGAATAGTTGGCTATGGAAGGGTTGGCAAGCGAGTGGGCCAGCTTTTAGGAGCTTTTGGAGCACAGACGATCGCCTATGATATTTTTTGTGATTCCCTATTTGCAGATACTGTATGTTTGCCATCACTGGATGAGCTTCTTGAGAGAGCAACCGTTGTGACCCTGCATATTCCCTACAGCCCTGAAAATCATCATTTAGTGAATCGCGATTTTATTCAAAAAATGCACCCTGGCAGTATTTTAGTGAATGCATCGAGGGGAGGGTTAGTTGACGAGGAAGCTTTATACGAGGCTTTGGTTTCAGGACATTTGGCAGGAGCCGCCCTTGATGTTTTTGAAGAAGAACCCTATTCTGGCAAGCTGCTCTCTCTTCCTCAAATTGTCTTGACTCCCCATATGGGTTCCTACGCCAAAGAAGCAAGAACTCAGATGGAACAGGAAGCTTCTCAAAATCTCTTTAATAGTCTTGTAGCTTTTGGCTTAGCCAAGTGAGTAAAATATCATGACCTCAATCATCCCTAAAAAATATGACGCGATCGTGTTTGATTTTGATGGAGTCCTTGTTGAGTCAGTGGATGTCAAAACTCAAGCCTTTGGTGCTTTATATGCAGAATATGGCGATCGCATTGTCGAGCGAGTAAAAGCCTATCATCTACTACATGGAGGCATATCCAGATTTGAAAAGTTTCGATATTACCATGAAGTTTTGTTGGGTAAAACTCTAACCAAGGAAGAGGAACTGAGACTAGGAAATCTGTTTTCGCAATATGTCGAGGATGCAGTAGTAGAAGCCGTTTATGTGTCAGGAGCCTATGAGTTTTTAGAAAATAATTATCAATCCATACCGTTATTTGTGGCTTCAGGAACTCCCGATCAAGAATTAAAAAGGATTGTCTCACGTCGAAAGATGAGCGATTATTTTGTGTCTGTGCATGGTTCTCCTGCCCAAAAAGGAGATATTATTCAAAACATTTTGTCACAATATAATTTTGTAGCTGATCGCGTATTGATGGTTGGCGATGCGATCGCTGATTATGAAGGGGCGATCGCTGCGGGTGTAAAATTTATAGGCAGGGTAATGCAATATCCTAAAACTGATCCCTTTCCTATAGGGACAATAGTTCTCCCAGACCTTGTTGAACTAGTTGTATAAAATTCAACATAAACATTGCTTTGCAATGTTTATGTTGAATTCTGAGATTTCCAGTTTTTGCTTGATTTTTATCTTAAAAACCTATGCTTCGTCGTCAGTTTAATCGATTATCTCTGTCTCTAGCAGGTTTGGGTTTGGCAGCCTGTAGTGATTCCACAGTTTTAAACTATCGAACTCCTGAAAAAAGTTCTAAATTTCGGGTTTGGTGGATTCAAAGCTTCTATCCTGCTGAGACTGAGGCTCTTTCACAAATAGTGGCGGAGTGGGAAAAAAAGAATAATACAAAGGTGGAGATCACTTTTTATAATGATGGTTCGATCAACCGTGATGCTGAAAATGCCCTTACAAATGGCAATCCGCCCGATATCTTATTTAGTAATACTGCTGAGTTTGCCCTTTATCCAAAATTAGCATGGCAAAATAAATTAGTAGATGTTTCCGATGTTGTCGAACCTGTTAAAGATTTATTTAGTCCGATCGCCCTCAAAGCTGTAGCCTATAAAAATAGTACTAATCCCAATCCTGCTTACTATGCTGTACCGATCGCCCAATTAGCAGCTGGTTTACATTATTGGCGCGACCTCCTTGCTGATGTAGGATTGAGTGACACTAATATTCCAAAAGATTGGGATGGGTTTTGGAAGTTTTGGGAGTCCGCACAAGACCGCGCTCTCAACAAAGGTAAAAAAGATCTCTATGGCATCGGACTAACCATGTCTGCGGAAGGTACGGATGTGATCTTCATGTTTGAGCAGTTTCTCACTGCTTATGGAGTTGAGTTGCTTGATGACAATGGACAATTGCAAATTGATAGTCCCAAAAATCGCCAAGGCATTATCGATGCATTAACAAAATATGCGGGATTTTACAAGAATAAACATGTCCCACCTACAGCCGTGCAATGGACAGACGCAGACAATAATCAAGTATTTCTAAGTCGCAATTCATTCATGACTACCAACCCAGGCTTGTCTATTCCTGCATCTCAGCAATTTGATCAGGAGATCTATAACAAGAAATTAGTAACAACAGAATGGTCACTTGCACCAGACGGGAAGCCTCTCAACTATCTAGTTGCAGTGAAACAGGCGGTTATATTCGCTGCTGCTAACGTCGGAGATAACAAGGATGATATTGCTAAGGAAAAAGCAAGGCAAGATCTTGCTAAAAATTTGTTGTCCCACATTATCCGACCTGATAATTTATTCACCTATTTGAAGGGTGCAGGAGGAAGGTATTTCCCGACTATGCCAAAATTATTGGAAGATCCCTATTATAAAGATTCCAAAGACCCCCATATTTTGGCAGCAACTAAGCAATTTCAGAATACAAAATCCTTTTATACAGCCCAAAATCCCGCTTATTCGGAAGTGGGTGCACAGAAAATATGGGGCAAAACCATCAAATCTGTAGCGACAGGTGCGAATACACCTGAGCAAGCCGCTAATGAAGCGATCACCCAAATTAAGACTATTTTCACCCAGTGGAAATGATCTGGATGAGGCAGTGCGAAGTGCTGCCTACCATAGCCTTCAGAGTCGTTAGTAAAGTGAGTATGGAAGATGATCAACCTATTTAAGAAACGCTTGCTGCTGCAACTTGTGGCATATTTTTCGGTTCTGTCGATTGTCACAGTTTTGGTTGTTGCTGTAAGTGCAAATACGCGCAGTCGTGACGCTCTAAGAAAATCAGCAATTGATCGACTCGCAGTTGCCACATCATTAAAGGAATTTCAAGTAAATCAATGGGTTGATAATCAACGGCGTGATGTAATTTTAATGACGCAGCTACCCGATCTGATCGTTAATTCTGAAACAGCTTTTACTAAAGATCGCGAATCTCCAGAATTTAAAACGGCTGTAGAAGCTCTACAGAAGTTTATGGTGGATATATCTGCTGTAAAATCAAATATTCGTCAGATTTCGATCCTGACAAATAATGGAATTACAATCGTATCTACTGACAAACAAAAAGAAGGGAAATACCAGCCACTCGGAAATACCACTACTTACTTTACGCGCGACCAATCCCGTGTTATCGTCCCCAATTTTTATATCTCGCCAATCTCAGGTAAGGCGGCGATGACCTTTGCGGCTCCTTTAATTAATAAGTCAGGCGATCGCATTGGTGTCGTCGCCGTTGATCTCGATTTGCAAGGGGTGGATGATATCATTCGCGAACGTACTGGACTGGGGACTAGTGGTGAGACCTACTTAGTCGGTAGACTGGCTGCTAAAAATGTTCTAATTTCAGGAGCAGGAACTGATAATCAGCAACTTGCTAAAGATATCAAAAGTGAAGGTATTTCCGCCGCCGCTTTAGGAAAAGATGGGGAAGGTTTATATAAAAACTATAAAACTGTTCCAGTACTGGGTAGTTTTATTTGGATTGACAACCTCAATCTGGCTTTACTTGCAGAAATCTCACAGTCAGAAGCTTTTGAACCAGCCGATCGCCTAGCTCGTGATATCTTGCTGATTGGATTAAGCTCTGCAGGTATCCTATTGACGGCTGTGTACTTGATTGCCCGAAGGATTTCTCAGCCAATTTTAGCGATCGCCGATGCCGCTAACCAAGTTTCTGGCGGTAATCTTAACTCACAAGCGCCTGTATTAACTGAAGATGAAATTGGGATTTTGGCGATCGCGTTCAATCAAATGACCTCACAACTCAAAGCTTCAGGAGAACAATTAGCTGATTACAGTCGTACTCTAGAGCAGAAAGTTGAGCAACGCACCAGTGAGATTAAAGCAATTATCGACAACATGGTCGATGGATTGGTAGTAGTCAATGGCGAAGATCAAATAGCCCAATTTAACCCAGCCCTTGCAGGCATGATTGGCATCAGCAGCAAAGCTATTTCCAAGGCTGCAAGTTATAAAGAAATATTTAAAGATGAAGAAATCACTAATCTAGTGATCAACACGAGAGAAAATCCCAAACAAGTCTTTAGCGATGAGTTCTCTTTGCCTGATCGCCGCATTGGGAAAGCGATAGCAACTTCGATCTTTGGTGAAGAAAATAACTCAGAAGACAATACATTGGAAAACAACTATTTAGGTACTGTAATTCTAATTCGTGATATTACTGCTGAGAAAGAAGTAGATCGCATGAAGACAGACTTCATCTCTACAGTTTCCCATGAACTACGAACTCCACTTACTTCTGTACTTGGATTTGCTAAATTAATTCAGAAAAAGTTAGAGGAGTCAATATTTCCTCTAATCCAGACCGATGACAAGAAAGTGAATCGCAGCGTGCGCCAAGTCAGTGAAAATATTGATATTATTGTATCTGAGGGAACACGTCTCACCAAGCTAATTAACGAAGTTCTAGATGTTGCCAAAATTGAAGCTGGCAAAATGCAATGGAACATGCAACCAATGGCAATTACAGAAGTAATTGATCGGGCTTTCTCGGCGACTTCAGCCCTTTTTGAACAGAAGGGATTATCCCCAGTACGAGAAATTGAAGCAGATTTACCAGATATCTATGGGGACAAAGATCGTCTGATCCAAGTTGTAATTAATCTCATTTCTAATGCTGTGAAGTTTACTGAACAGGGCTGTATCACCTGCCAAGTTAGACAAGACAATCAATTTATTGTGGTCAGTGTTGTTGATCAAGGCGTAGGCATTTCCGAATCCGATCAGCCGAAGGTATTTGAAAAGTTTAAGCAAGTTGGCGATACGCTAACGGATAAGCCTCAAGGAACAGGATTAGGGCTGCCAATTTCCAAGGAAATTATTGCTCATCACGGAGGTAAAATTTGGGTGGAAAGTGAAGTCGGCAAAGGTAGTACATTCTCTTTCACCTTGCCAATTAGTACAGGAAATGAGCAAATTCCTTCCATTAATTTTGATATTCTCATCGATCAACTCAAGAAAAGAGTTGTTTCTGATGCTCAATCCCCAAATGACAGCCCAAGTGCAATTGATCATCCCAAAAATGTTCTCGTCATTGATGATGATCCGAGCATTCGTAATTTACTCAGGCAGGAATTGGAAGCTAAAGGATATGTTGTGCGCGAAGCAGGAAGTGGGCAAGAAGCGATCGCTAAAGTTCGCGAAAGCCGACCTGATCTGATTACCCTTGATATTGTGATGGAAGGTATTAGCGGCTACGATGTTGCGGCGATCCTCAAATCCGATCCTGCGACATTAGATATTCCAATTATCATTGTCTCTGTATTAGATGATAAACAAAAGGGTCGCCATTTAGGTATTGACAGTTATGTGACGAAACCTCTAGACATGGCAATATTGCTGCGGGAGGTGGATATTCTTCTATCTAGTAAAGCTTCTACAGGCAAAAAGATTCTCGTAGTTGAAGATAACTTTGGCTCAATCGATCTATTGATGGAAATGTTGCAAAATCAGGGTTTCTTACCTTCTAAAATATCTCCTCAAGATGATTTACGAGCTAGCACGATCTCCTCTCAACCTAATGTAATCATCGCTAGCACCAAGTTAGCAGAGCGAGTACAGTCCCTCCGTGCTGAGCAGGGTATGGAGCATATTCGCTTTTTACTAATTGCTGACCAATAGTAAAGACATGAAGAGATCTGCTGAAATTGGGTAGCGATTCTCATTTTTGTTGTTTCCAGTGCCTTCGGCACTGGAAACAACAAAGTCGGTTTCATAATGAGAATGACTGGAAATTAAGCGATCGCCTTTTGCTATTGAGCCAAATATGCGTTATCCTAGACAAGCTGTTAAAAAACACACGCTTGAGGTTTCGGGTGTTTTTTGTTTTTAAAACTTTGCCATTGCAAAATTTTAAAAACCATTAAATTCCATCTCAGGCGCAAGGATAAACCCGAACACAGGAGAAAACTTAAAATGGGAGTCGTAACCCTAGCTCAATTGCTAGAGTCGGGCGTTCACTTCGGGCATCAAACCCGTCGCTGGAACCCCAAGATGGAGCCTTACATCTTTACTGAGCGTAATGGCGTTCATATTATTGACCTTGTGCAAACTGCACAATACCTCGAAGAAGCCTACGCTTATTTGCGTCAAGCTTCTGAGCAAGGTAAAAAAGTATTATTCGTTGGCACCAAGCGTCAAGCTGCTGGGCTGATTGCTCAGGAAGCAGCCCGTTGCGGTAGCTACTACATCAACCAACGCTGGTTGGGTGGAATGCTCACCAACTGGACAACGATCAAAACCCGTGTTGATCGCCTCAAGGATCTTGAACGTCGCGACGAAAGCGGCGCACTAGATCGCCTTCCTAAAAAGGAAGCATCAACTCTCCGCCGCGAAATGGAAAAGCTGCGTAAATACCTTGGCGGCATCAAACTCATGCGTAAGCCACCCGACATCGTGATCGTGGTTGACCATAAGCGTGAGTACAACGCTGTCCAAGAATGCCAAAAGTTGAGGATTCCCATCGTATCTTTACTTGATACTAACTGCGATCCCGATAGCGTTGATATTGGTATTCCTGCAAACGATGATGCAATTCGCTCAATCAAGTTGATTGTTGGCAAACTTGCAGATGCGATCTACGAAGGTCGTCATGGCGATATTGAAGACATCGAATATGAAATCTCTGCTGAAGAAGTAGAAGCTTATGCTGATGATGAAATCATCACTGGCGACGAAGAAGACGCTGCTTAGAGCTTTTCAAAAATAAAAAAGGGGGCGCTAAGCGCCCCCTTTTTATTGGAATTAATAAACCTCATCATGACTACCAATATCGACTAAAACTATCGTCTCATTTTGGATTAGAAAAACACAAATAATACGGTATTCATAGGTCAAACTACAGGCATAAAATTCACTAAGATCGCCTTTTAATTTATGTGTTTTTAGTGATGAATCAAATGGATTAGTTTTAAGCTTTTCTAGAACTTCTCCATACTTGTCAATTAGGTGAGGACGTTTTTTAAAGAATTTGCGTTCTTTACGTTTATAGTCATCATCTTTAACTAATTTCATGCTTCAAATCTTGAATATAAGTTTTTACATCATTAATCTCGGTAAAGCCCGATAAACCTTCCTGTTTAATTTTTTGTATGGTTTTTAGGCATTGATGTTGATCTATTGCGAGATCTTCATCAGATTCTTGCTCTATCTCGCTATTAATGCCCAAGCGAAAATAGTGAATCAGATCATATAGAGCAGATAGTTTAGATTCGGGAATATATTGCAACTCATTAATGATGGCATCTTTATTTGACATTGCTCGATACTTGTAAAAGTAGTTTTGAAAATATTGCTATTGCTATTGATAAATTTTACCTAATAAAACCGATCGCTTAGCACCTGTGACACTGGGTAAATTGCCATAGCGTTCTTTGAGACGTAAATATCCCAACACTGCAAAGGCGATCGCCTCTTTACTATCACTATCAATGCCAAAGTCATTGGTACGCATTACGATCGCTGGTTTCACTAAATCCTGTAATCTCTCCATCAAATAGCCATTGTGACCTCCACCGCCACCGATTAACACCTCATCGGGAAATACGGGCAGAAAGTCACGATAACTTTTGGCGATCGCTCTAGCTGTAAACTCCGTCAGCGTAGCAAGAATATCGTAATCACTTAAACCATTGCTTAAACCTTGACATTCATTCAAGCATTGCTCTAAGTATTCAGGACTAAATAATTCGCGTCCTGTAGATTTTGGAGGAGGAATACGGAAAAATTCTTGCTCTAGCCATTGATTGACTAAATCTAAATTGGGCTCTCCTTGTCGAGCGATCGCCCCATCAGCGTCAAACGAAACACCAAATAATTTTTTTGCTGCCATATCGATTAGCACATTACCAGCACCATTATCAAACCCAAAAACTTGTTCTGGATGTTCTAGCGCTTTGGGCGGTAAGTACGTCAAATTACTAATGCCACCGATATTCTGACAGACGCGATATTTCGTAGGATGAGATAGCAACAAAATATCGAGCATTGGTACTAGAGGCGCAGCATGTCCACCTGCTTCAATATCGGCAACTCGGAAATCACTGATAGTTTTAATTCCTGTTAATTCAGCAATTACCGCACCTCTGCCCAATTGCACTGAGTAGCCGAGTCCAGTTTTGCCGTCCTGTGCGGTGACTGGCGGGCGGTGAAATACAGTCTGACCGTGGGAGGCAATCAAATCTGGTAAGCAATCCCCTTTTGCCATAATCGCGATCGCGGCTTGAGCAAAACTCTCAGCAATGCGATCATCCAGTTCACATATTTGCTGTAGTGATCGCGGCGCACCTGCACAGACAGCTAATATCTCAGTACGCAAATCCTCGGCATAGGGATAGGTATATCCTGCGATTAAGTTAGTTTCAAGTTTTTCATGGTGATCGATGATTTCCACCAGAGCCGCATCAATGCCATCCACCGATGTGCCACTGATTAAGCCGATCGCTAATATTTTGTCCGTTGGTGCATTAATCATGGGGTGTAGCTAAAAAGATAGTGGCGATCGCTTTTAATATTTGCAATACATCATAGAGATGATTGGTGCGCGACAGCATCGGATTTAGTGACGATAATTGCATAGACCATTACTAACTACCTTATACCAAAGCACAAAATGGCTAAGTCATTTTGTGCTTTCAAAACCCTTACAGAGTTTGGTTTTTAATTCACAGAAGTGTATCCACACTTCTGTGAATTGGTATAAGTGTTTTGGCACAATTAAGTATTATGGTAATCGCGCATTCTTGATATGACATCAGATTCATGACACAAACAATTTCTTTCAAACTCTCTGAACTCGCCGCCGAGTTTGTCGCTGTTCTTCCCGATTGTCGATTTGAATCCGATGGTGACGATCCCATCATTACGGGAGTCGCCGCTATCGATAAAGCGCAATCTGGAGAAATTACCTTTGTGTCCTCATCAAAATTTGTCGCTCGTCTCAAGGATACCCAAGCCAGCGCTGTCATTCTTGATCTTAAAACTCCTTCACCCTTGCCCTGTATTCGTACCGCCCATCCCCGCATTCTTTTTGCCAAGGTTCTCGAAAAGTTTTATCAACCACCTACACCGCCACAGGGTATTCATCCCACCGCAATTTTAGGTGAAGGCGTGCAGCTAGGTACAAATGTAGCGATCGCACCCTATGTTGTCATTAGCGATCGCGTCAAAATTGGCGATAACGTCACGATTTATCCCCATGTCACCATTTACAACGATGTCGAGATTGGTGCTAATACAACTATTCATGCCAATTGTGTAATTGGCGATCGCACCCAAATCGGCGCAAATTGCCTATTCCATCCCAGCACAGTTTTAGGTGGTGATGGCTTTGGCTTCGAGATATCACCCAATGGCACTTGGTACAAAGTCCCCCAAATCGGTCATGTGATCATCGAAGATAATGTCGAACTGGGCTGCTCCTGCGCCGTTGACCGTCCTGCCGTTGGGGTTACTGTTATTCATAAAGGCGCAAAACTGGATAACTTTGTGCAGATCGGTCATGGTGTCGAAGTCGGAGCACATTCTGTTCTTGCTTCACAGGTGGGCTTAGCAGGTGGGGTCACCCTCGGTCATCATGTGGTCATGGCGGGAC
>Ga0172367_10006999_pt1 | contig 13045 bp, 12 predicted proteins | sample Lak10m_FD_114542 | JGI IMG/M metagenome (GOLD analysis project Ga0172367, IMG submission 114542) | Freshwater microbial communities from Kabuno Bay, South-Kivu, Congo - kab_022012_10m | ecosystem: Environmental > Aquatic > Freshwater > Lake | place: Democratic Republic of the Congo: South-Kivu...
AGCATACGCTGCACCGCAAAGTGCATCGCCCATGGGGCTGGTATGACAGCATTGATGAGGGTGGTCGCTTTAAGGTCAAGCGTATTCAGGTCAAGCCCAAAGCCAGCCTCAGCTTGCAAAAACACCATCACCGCGCCGAGCACTGGATCGTGGTGACTGGCACCGCCGAGATCACCAACGGCGACAAGGTGCTGACCTTGACCGAAAACCAGTCCACCTACATCCCTCTGGGCGAAGTTCATCGCTTAGCAAACCCTGGCACGATCCCACTCGAAATCATCGAAGTGCAGTCGGGCAGCTATTTGGGCGAAGACGACATCGTCCGTTTTGAAGACACCTATGGACGGGCCCAATCATGACCCAACATTCCAAAATCTACGTCGCTGGCCACCGGGGCATGGTGGGTTCAGCTATCGTGCGCCATCTGTTAGCCAATGGTCACCCGGCAGAGCGCATCGTCACCCGCACTCATGCTGAACTGGACCTGATAAATCAAGCTGCGGTCAACGCATTCTTTGCCGAAGAAAAGCCCGACCAGGTCTACCTGGCCGCTGCCAAGGTGGGCGGCATCCACGCCAACAACACTTACCCGGCCGAATTCATCTACCAAAACTTGATGATGCAGGCCAACGTCATCGACGCGGCCTTCCGCAATCGCGTGCAAAAGCTGCTCTTCCTGGGCTCAAGCTGTATCTACCCCAAGCTGGCAGATCAGCCCATGCGCGAAGACGCCTTACTGACAGGCACGCTGGAACCCACCAACGAGCCCTATGCCATCGCCAAGATTTCCGGCATTAAGCTCTGCGAAAGCTACAACCGCCAATACGGCCAAAGCCATGGGGTGGACTACCGCAGCGTCATGCCCACCAATCTGTATGGGCCCGGTGACAACTACCACCCCGAAAACTCGCACGTCATTCCTGCGCTGATTCGTCGCTTCCATGAAGCCAAGGTCAGCCAGACGCCCAGCGTGACCATCTGGGGCACGGGTACACCCAAGCGCGAATTTTTGTACGTGGACGACATGGCTGCCGCCAGCGTGCATGTCATGAACCTACCCCAATCCATCTACAGCCAGCACACCCAGCCTATGCTCAGCCACATTAACGTGGGATGCGGGGAAGACGTGACTATCTTGGAAATGGCACAAGCCGTGGCCCGAACCGTGGGCTACACCGGCCCCATCCACACCAACCCTACCAAGCCCGATGGTACGCCGCGCAAGCTCATGGACAGCACCCGTCTTAACGCATTGGGCTGGCAAGCACGGGTCGGACTTGAAGAAGGCCTGAAAGCTGCTTACGAATACTTCTTAGCCCATTACGCCGCATAAAAATAGAGAAAAAATGATTACAACACCCAATGCAGCCCCAAAAGTAGCCCTCATTACCGGCATCACGGGTCAAGACGGTTCCTACCTTGCCGAGTTTCTGCTTGAAAAAGGTTACGTTGTCCACGGCATCAAACGCAGGGGTAGCTTGTTCAACACCCAGCGCATCGACCACATCTATCAAGACCCTCACATTGACAACGCACGCTTCAAGCTGCACTACGGTGACTTGTCCGACACCAGCAACTTGGTGCGCATCATTCAAGAAACTCAGCCCGACGAGATTTACAACCTCGGTGCCATGAGCCATGTGGCTGTGTCTTTCGAAAGCCCTGAATACACGGCTGACGTTGACGGCATTGGCACGCTGCGGATTCTCGAAGCCATTCGCATTCTAGGTCTTGAGAATAAGACGCGCTTCTATCAAGCAAGTACCAGCGAATTGTACGGATTAGTGCAAGAGATTCCACAAAAGGAAACCACTCCGTTTTATCCCCGCAGCCCTTACGCTGTGGCCAAGCTTTACGCCTACTGGATAGTGGTTAATTACCGGGAAGCCTACGGTATGTACGCCTGCAACGGCATCTTGTTCAACCACGAGAGCCCACGCCGTGGTGAAACCTTTGTAACTCGCAAAATCACTCGTGGTTTAGCCAACATCGCCCAAGGGTTAGAGCACTGTTTGTATATGGGCAATATGGATGCGCTGCGCGACTGGGGCCACGCCAAAGACTATGTGCGCATGCAGTGGCTGATGCTACAACAAGAGCAGCCTGAAGACTTCGTCATTGCCACTGGAGTGCAATACAGCGTGCGACAGTTCATCCAGTGGAGCGCGAAAGAATTAGGCATCACCTTGCGCTTTGAAGGGCAAGGGGTGGCCGAAGTCGCTATCGTAGACAACATTGAAGGCGGCAACGCCCCAGCGCTCCGGGTAGGGCAGGTGATCATCAAAATTGACCCGCGCTACTTCCGGCCCACCGAAGTGGAAACCCTGCTCGGGGAACCAACCAAGGCCAAAAAGAAACTTGGCTGGACGCCGGAAATCACCGTGCAGCAAATGTGCGCCGAAATGGTGGCGGCTGACTTGCAAGTTGCTAAGCAACACGCTCTGTTGAAAGCCAACGGATTTATCGTAAGCGTTAGCGTCGAATAGCGCCGCTAGGTATATAAATGCATGAAAGGAAAAATAGAAATGAATAAAACCAGATGGGCTGAGAAGACTTTAGCAATAACTGGTGGAACGGGATCATTCGGCCAAAAGTATCTAGACTACGCCCTAACAACAGACGTAAAACGTATAGTTATATTATCTCGTGACGAATTTAAGCACGATTCAATGCGAAAACTATATGGCGATTCAAGGCTGGATTTTCGCATTTGTGATGTAAAAGACTACGACGCCGTTCATCAATATTTGAAAGATGTAGATTTTCTTTTTCATGCAGCCGCTCTCAAACAGGTGCCAAGTTGTGAGATTCAGCCATTTGAGGCAGCAAAAACAAATATCATTGGAAGTGAAAATGTATTGCGGGCTGCTATCGCAAATGAAGTTGAAAGTGTTGTAGTTTTGTCTACTGATAAAGCTGTTCAACCAGTAAACGCGATGGGTATATCAAAGGCAATGATGGAGAAAATTGCTTTAAGTTTAGCAAAAAACCAAAGCCGAACTCGAATCAACGTAACAAGATACGGGAATGTATTGTTCTCGCGTGGATCAGTGCTCCCATTCTTTTTCGAGCGAATTAAAAACAAACAATCATTGCCAGTAACGGATTTGAGCATGACAAGATTTTTGCTTCCATTGCGTGATGCTATTGATTTGGTGACCCATGCATTGTTTAGTAATAGCACAGGGTCATTATTTGTAAAAAAGTCAGATGCTGCAAGTCTAAAAACTATAACTGATGCATTTAGAGAGTTCGTTGATCCAAGTATTACGACAAATAGTATTGGGGTTCGGCCTGGAGAAAAAATACATGAAATCCTCTTATCCGAGGAGGAGTTGTCAAAAGCATTCGAATCTGAACTCTATTTTGAGGTAAATGACAGCTATCAATCAAATGCGAGTTTGCCAGCATATAGCTCTAATAGCACAAACCAACTAAATATAGGCGATCTCTGGACGCTAATGAAAAATCAAACGGAGTTCAAATTGTATGAGCAATATTAAATGTCGAGGGTGTTTTGAGGGTGACCTGGAAGAAGTATATAACTTTGGAGATATGCCACTTGCCGGCGAGTTTTTGGCCAACGCCACAGATGCGAAAGCGTGTAAACGATACTCTTTAATATTAAATGTATGCAAATCGTGTGGATTAATGCAAATCAATAATGCTCCCCCGATTCACAAAATATTCCATGATAATTATAACTATGCTACAGGTGAAATAGCGCCACTTGTTCAGCACTTTTCCAATCTAGCTAGGTTTATTGGGAATCAAAATCTATCAAAAAATAATATTTTAGAGTTCGGTTGTAATGACGGAACACACCTGACGGCACTTAAAGATCTTGGCCTTCATGTTATTGGTGTGGATGCATCACTAAATATGGTAGAGCGGGCACGCGCTAAAGGATTGGACGTTCATCATGGTTTTTTTGGATCACACGATTTCGGTATTCCTAATAACTACTTTGGTGCTGTAACATGCTCTAATGTGTTTGCTCACATAGATGACATCGCACAAGTTTCGCGTGAGGTGCATAGAATTCTAGTGGATGGCGGATTGTTTTTTATTGAAGTTCACAACGGTAACGAATTGCTTCCAAACCAGTATGATTCTATTTATCACGAGCATTTAACCTATTTCACTGAAGATTCTATTACGACCCATCTTAAAATAATGAACTTTGATGTAATTTCCATCGATTACACAGAAATGCATGGCTCGGGATTAAGGGTGATCGCAAAAAAAACGAATGCCGTCACTGCCAAAATGTTAAGGAATAATTCGCGATTCGAAACTAAAGATTTGCGTAGAGAACTTGACTCAAGCATTTCAACTTTTAATAACTGGGCATATGAGTATCTCGACGGCCGTTTAGTTGATATCTATGGAGCGTCTGGTAGAGCACAAATGTTTTTAAATATGACATCATTGGGTAAAATCATAGATAAGGCGTTCGACGATGCACCCATTAGACAGGGAAAATACTTGGCAGGAATTGGTAAACTAGTTGAGGCGTTTAATGGTGAAAAACGAGATATCTGTATAATAACCGCATGGAATTACTCTGAATCCATTCTGAATAAAATCAAGGGATACTACAAGGAAGTGTACATTGCGCTTCCCAAGATCGCAAGAATTTACTAACAGAAATGATGGGGCTAATGGGTTTTGAGAACGAATGAAGATACCCAAGTTGCTCCATGATTGGAAACGTGTCTCAGCATGGCTCCCCTGACGAGCATGTCGATCATTGGCGGTGTCTGCGCAGCGTCGTCAATGAGACTCTCCATGAGTCCGAACAAATTGCAGCGTCGGTTAAAGCGGTAGGTGAAGGTAACTACGAGGTGGGCTAGCTCATGCGCACATCGCGCTTGAGAGTCACCTTCACCGCCTGCAAAAGCAACACCTGCAGGGTTTGGTGTGAGTGCCTGCGTCGGTCCGAAGTTCTTTTGCATTTTAATCCTGTATTGACTCTTGGCCACGATAACACTTTCGACAAGGTTGGGTTTATGAAATAAATTCGGTCCTAACGATGCGCCAATAACAATAAAATTATTTAACACTGGCTTGTAAGGCATGAAACGCACAACGATAATTGCATTTGTTAAAAATTTACTTTTGGTCGCGTCAACGATTTCAATACTGGCGACAATAATAGGTAATGGCCCTGACTATGATGCAATGATATACTTTATCGGCAACTATGAGGATCATTACTTTGGTGAAGCAAACAAGATAATAGCCTACATATCGCTATTAATTGGGGGTCCGGAAAGTTATCAGCTTATCGTGTACATTATACTCGCGTTGCTATCACTCATTATTGACATAAAAAACAAATATTTAAAGGTTTTTTTCTTAATATTTGCTACAACAGTATGCACTGGAAATTACAGAATTGGTCTTGCATCGGTTCTGTTGCTGTTAGTTGAGCGCACCAAGTTCTTTAGTAATTTATATGCCATTCCGGCTGTGTTAATTCACTATTCCGCAGCCCCTGTGTATATTTTAAAATTGATTTCTAATGCCGCGCCTGCAAAACTATTTTTTATTGCGATATTGGGTTACATTGGTGTCGTTTACTTTATAAATGAATTATCTTTCATTGAGGCGTCGATAGCAACACATGCTGATCAGAATGTAGATATCGGGGCGAACAATATCTTATTGACGAGTTTGTTTTATAGTGCGGCTTTTGCAATATTATTCAAGTTATCGGGCGATAGAGATTTCTTAATTGGAGTTGTTATCGCGCTGGGGGGGGCTATATTTGAGATCCCCTTGTTTTCAAGATTATTGATGTACTACAAACTGAAAGTATTCTTGCCGGGGGTAAGTGATAATAATACTCTCATCTACATGCGCATCGGTCTTGGTTTTATAATCGCCGCGGCCCAATTGCGAAATGATTATTATTGGTGGTAAATCTATGGCCTATGGATATGACGTTGTAATTGGAAGCAGTAGCCGTGTGGTGCAGAAGAAGGATGGCAGAATCTTTATACCTTCATCAGAAGTGATTGCGCATTGGGGAGGCATAATTGAAAAATCTAATAAAATTATTTTTGCATCGTACTCTATGCGACATGATGACCGAAAAGCCATTGATTTGGAAAATATCGCTAGCTGGCTTTGTGATCAGAAGTGCGCTCACAAAACAATTTTCTTGAGTTCTGATCATGTATTTGTCGGCAATAAGGGACTGTATCATGCACGCGACAAACCCGATGCTACTGAGCCATACGGTCTCGGAAAGATAAATATTGAAAATATTTTGTGGCAATCCAAAATTCTGAGATTTACAGTTTTTGGACCATCGAATAATGAAAAGCCTTTGCTTCAGGAGATGTTAAAAATCAGAGAGGTATTTGATGCAATTTCAGATCAATATTTTTCCCCCGTCTCTACACATGAAGTTAATCAAGCAATTGAGACGGCTTGGGAAGAAGATTGGCAAGTTTGCCATTTAGCTGGTCCCAGAGTCTCGAAATCGGATTGGTGCCGTCAATTTGCGAAGCAAAATAATCTTGGTATAATTTTTAACGATAAGTATGGTTTGCCGCTGGATCACTCACTAATATCATCAAAAATATGAAACTTGGAATCGCCATACTTTCACACAACCGTCTTGAGCAGTTGAAATCGGCTGTATCCTCTATATCCTGCTTTAAATGGGATGATGTGATTATATCGGATAACTCTACTGACATTGACGTTAGAAACGGCCTAAAATTCATACTTGACGAGTATAGTTACATAAGGTGTTCGTTGGTTAATGATAATGGACTATTTCCAAATCTAGAGAATCTGGTTCGAAACATGCAGCCAGATATCAGCTACCTTTTGCTATGTGATGATGATTTATTGGTTATAGATAGCATTGAGCTTGAGAAACTGAGAGATGCTGACATTACACCAGTGTTGCGAGCAAGACAGCCGAATAACATAGGATGGAAATTCGAGCAAGATGGTAATATCAATCGTTCAAATAATGCTTGGCACTATTTTCTCAGATTTCCAAATCTCGCCTTTGCGGGATCTTTTGTTGAATCGCGCATTTATAAAAAATTTACTGGCAAATACGAGAAGCTAGGAAATGAATTCGATCTATTCTTAATAGGCGAACAAATTAGATCTGAAGGTCAGTGCTACATTACTAGTAAATCGTATTACATTTTCAATGTGCATGCAGGACAAATTTCATCTAAGGCTGAGCCCTTTCGTTTTTTAGCAAGCGTCCCTTTTCTGCTTTGTTATTTGCTTAACGGTGGAAAGTTTATCGTTTTTTCGATATATTTAAGAGCATTAATTTATTCCGCTGGAAGTTGGGCAAAGAGATTGGTTAGTGCAAAAAAATCCTAAATTATAAAATGAACAACATTCTTGCGAGCGGAGTGTATTTCTTTAACAGAGCGCTTTCTTCTCTCATATTCCCGATTGCCTTCTATTTTGGGTTATCGGATATGGGCACAATGTCTAAATTAATATTTCTTGGCACTCTGGTTCAAGCGTTGGACATGGGATTTCTTCATCGCTCCTACTCGATTGAGCCTCTCTCTAGAGATTTCCAACTGCAAATTTTTTGGAAATTAATTTGCGTAAGCTTGGCAATTAATTCTCTTCTGCCTAAAATATTCCATGGTATCGACTCATTTGAATTGTACATTCCAATTCTATTGGCATCATCCGTCTACTTTAACATGAAGGCAATTGAGTCTTATGGCAAAGGTTTGATTTTTCAACTTTCTATCTGTACGGTTGTGGTCATTTTATGCAGATTTTTTGCGGCAATTTCTGCCGAAGGCGAAGTTGCGTTTTTGAATCCCGATCACTTGGACGTATTATTTATATTACTTGGCTTAGCTGTCTTGGCTAACGAGATTTATTCCGTAAAGCCGTCATATGGAGTTGTCCTGAATTCAATAATTACTTTTTTTTATGTTTGTATTGAACGCTCCGTTGGCGGCACAGGAAACAATTTAATTTTTATAACGTTTAATTTTGCAATGCAATTTTTGCAGCCAAGCTTGACCATACAAAATATGATCATGCTGCGTAGGAGCCTCGAAAAAAACAAATCCATGAATATTCTGGAAGATTTGTTAATATTTTTACCATTCTTAATTTTTTGCATTTTGTATTTGCAGTTTGTTATGACAAATTTTAATCTATTTGGCCTAGTTCTTGCGGCTTGGATTACTTCAATATCTCTTTTGTCTTCGCGAATGTTTTTTAAGCTAATGCAGCAGCGTAGCTACAATTTTGCACTGTATTCTAATATAGTTGGTATTTCGACATTTGCTATAGCTTCTTTTTATTTTGAAAAACTCTTGGCTGTTGCCGCAATGCCTCTTATTACCTTTTCTGCTATGTTTATTTTCATCAAATACAACGCTTCTAAGAATGGTCAAAAATCTTGAGGGCCCCCAAAAAAAACCCGCTCGCTGCCGGTTGGTAAAATTGCGGGATTTGAATTAGTGGCGGATTCAAAGGCGAGGTGCAAGAAAAATGAATCCGTTGATGGGTGGCTGAGGACGCGTCGCCATGGTTGCCGCTTAAACCGCCAAACCCAAGTTGCCCGACGTACAAACTTCTAAGACGAGAAGAACGATACTTTATTCACAGACTAATGAAAGCCATACAGATCATCAGTGAGATTGCGCACGTGCTGGGCAGGCACAGAAGCACCATCAGCCGCGAATTGAAGCGAAGCCGGTTCCGAAGTGGCTATCGTGCAGAGCAGGCTTGCCTCATGTCGTCTAAGCGTTCTCAGTCCAGCCACAATGTCCGGCGTACGGATGCCAAGGTGTGGGCCGATGTTGGTTTCTACCTCGGTGTGCAATTGAGCCCCGAATAGATTGCCAGAAAACTTGGGGTTACCGTTCGCAAGAGCAACACCCCGGAAAATCTCTCGCTCGACAAGAAAATCGCCCTCAACCTCTTTCGTATGGATACAACGGATATTGTCAAATCCAGCCTGCGCCCGAAGCGCAAGCTAGCTGCCTGGGCTGTCGAGTTGCCTGCCCGATTCTTAGGATTCGAAACGATATGATGTTCGAGTGCGGAGGTCCTGAAAGTTTTATGAATACGGATTCGGTTATGATAAACACTAAAAAAACTGTAGCCGTCTATACGGCATTAAAGCCGACTACGGAAAATAAGAACTCGCCAGGTTTTTTAATTCAATTTTATATTGAGGCCTTAAAAAAGGAATATAATGTACAGGTGATTAATGTTGAAGCTAAAAGTATTCCTGCAAAACTTGGTGTGTATTTTAAGGGTTGCTCTCTTGTTCAAGCAGATGCGTATGTCGTTTATCCTTTTCACTTATTTTTTAAATTTAATTGGAATAATGCCAAGGTACTGGTAATTGGCCCAGATTCGCCTTCCTTGTTGTTTAAGAGAATTGCCCTCATATCGTCTGGGATGAATTATTTCAAGAGCTTTTTACTTTGTAGATATTTTGGTTTTTTGGAAAGACATTTGACATCCATCAGTCGTTTGATAGTGGTTGGAATGGAAGATAAAAATAATGTTCGATTAAATTCTAGTTCTGAATTTATATGCAATTCAAAATATATTCCACACCCTTTTAACGAATACTATATTAGCGATCGAAATCGTATAGAACGCCCTAAGCGACGATTAATTTTTTCCGGTGATTTGAGTAGTAAGTATGTGGGAAGTCTGGATGACAGCATTCAGTTAATTAATTATTTCAATAATAATCAAATTTTGGAAGAGGTGTTGTTTGTCGGAAGAAGTAGCACCTACATATATGAAAAATTAAGCAGTGATACTAATCTCTCGTCCAAAATTAAATACATTGAATGGATTGAAAATTATTCTGAAATATCAATGCCGGGAAGGGATATCCACGTTGCACCATTGAGCGCCGGAGCGGGTACAAAAAATAGGGTTCTTGCAAGTATTTCATTAGGTGTGCCAGTAATAGGGACTAGAATAGCCTTTGAAAATATTGATCTGCTTTATCCAAGCATTGCATATCTGGGATTGTTTTATTTTTCGGAAGTTTCTGCCTCTCTTCATAAAATACTTGCTTACAATGCCCCTTCTGATTTAGATCAGAAAATTCAACTTTTCAACGAGAAAGTCTCTCAGGAATTTTTGCGCTGTTTGAAGGATGTTGCACCATGGAACTAGTTAGTGTAATAATGCCCTGTTTTAATGCACAGAATACAGTTCTAAACTCCATCGAATCTGTTGTAAATTCTGGGTATCCGAAGATTGAATTGATCTGTATTGATGATGGGTCGACGGATCTGACTTCGTCCATTTTGTTGAGTGCATCACAGAAATATGCCTGTCTTAAAATAATCACGCGTATTGAAAATGGTGGGGTAGCAGCGGCCAGAAATGATGGTCTAAGAATTGCAACTGGTCGCTATATCGCATTCTGCGATTCGGATGATTTGTGGCATCCAAACAAACTATACATTCAGATTGATTTGATGAATGCCACAGGGGCAAAATGTGCACATGGAGCTGTGATACGTCGCCAAGAGAGTACTGGTAGTGAGGTAACATTTACACCAAAATTACATGTCACTTTCGATGATATGAAGATTAGGAATTGGATCGTAAATTCAACTGGGATTTACGATGCCCGCGAGGTTGGGAGCTTTGAACAAAAATCTATTCATCACGAAGATTATCACATGTGGCTCCAGATTATCAGGCAATGCGGAAGATCTGTTTCTTCTCCTGTCCCGGTAGCAACGTATTTAATACATGACAATAATTTGACAAAAAATAAGCTGAAATCAATTGTTTGGCACCTTGGGGTGCAGAGGATGATTGGCATGAAGTTTCGAGAAATGGCCCTCTATTTCATCAAAAACATGATTTCACGGATTTGACATGCACATACGGTTTCTAATTGGTGGAACAGGGAATCAGTTATTTCAAGTTGCTTCCGCGCCAAGTGACACAAGATTTAGCACTATATTGAATAATGTATTTTTTACAAAGATTTTCCGTTGGACATCTCACCCGCAGTTATTGAAATTTATATCGCCCCCACCCATCATTGAGATCTCGGGTTTCTTATTGTTGGTAGCGGATCTTCTTTTATTCAAAGTTCTGAAGTTTTCTTTGTTTACCGATTTGGATCTTGGGATGGGTAAGTCGAGAGCTATCTTTAGGTCGTTTTTGTCTGTTGGTTATTTTCAAGATGCATCGACAAAAGAAGTTCACCCCGCAATTACGGCTAAATTTATTGGGGCAATTCGAGCGGAAATTGTTTGCCATATCCGTGGTGGCGACTTTTTGATCGATAGAAATGCTTCAATTTTTGGGAAATTAGGTCCTGCATATTACCGAAACGCATTGGAGCGGGCATCTTTTTTTTGTGCTTATCCAATTATTGTTTTTTCAAATGATGAATTTTATGCGGCCAGTATTTTATCTTTAGTTCCTAAAAACCGCGAAACTTGCTATCAGGATGCCGAGTTAATCGAAATGATCGAGAGGTCAGTAAATTGCTCTTTTTACATTGCAAGTAATAGTACGCTAAGTTTTTGGATAGTTTTGATTAGAAGTAGTGTTGGACGCATTTCATTGGCTCCAAAGCCATTTCATCGGGAGGGCTCCATAAATTTAGAATCTAAATTTTTGATCGCCATACAAGGGGAGTATTCAGATGCCTTTCATAATTACGAATTTTCTATATTAGATTAATTATGCCAATAAGGTTGATTTGATAAAGCAAGGAGCATGTAAATGCAAGTTATCAATGTAGTCGGCGGCAGCGGATTCATCGGGACGCGATTGGTATATCGGTTAAAGGCGAGGGGGCATCTGGGAATACAGATTTTTGATAAGTCTCCAAGCAAAGCGCACGCAGATCTAGTCTCGCGGGGGGATGTAAGATCGATAGAGCAACTTAGATCGGCTATTACCAACGAATCGGTAATCATCAATCTAGCGGCGGAACACAGAGACGATGTTCGACCACTGAGCCTGTACGATGAAGTTAATGTTGGTGGCGCCAAAAACATTTGCACAGTAGCTCGAGAAAAGAACGTTCGCACCATCGTGTTTACGAGCACGGTAGCTGTATATGGCTTTGCACCAGTCGGTACAGATGAGTCAGGAAAAATCGCTCCTTTTAATGATTATGGCCGGACCAAGTACGAGGCAGAACAAGTTTTCAAAGACTGGCAGGTCGAAGCACCTGATAAACGCACTCTAGTGATCCTCCGGCCGACGGTGGTGTTCGGCGAGCAAAATCGTGGGAATGTTTACAACCTTCTTCGCCAGATTGCATTAGGCAAGTTTGTTATGGTTGGCAATGGTGAAAACCGAAAATCTATGGCCTACGTGGAAAACATTGCCGATTTCATCGCATACAGCATGACCTTCAAGCCTGGGGTGCACATCTATAACTTTATCGACAAACCAGACTTCACTATGAATCAGTTGGTTGGTTCTGTGAAGCGAATGCTTGGAAAATCTGAAAATATTGGCGTCAGGTTGCCTTTCGCTGTAGGTTATGCAATCGGCAAAGTTTTTGATTTGCTAGCTGCCATCACCGGCAAACGGTTGGCGATCAGTTCAATTCGGGTCAAAAAGTTTTGTGCTAATTCTGTATACAATACGGCTATTGATGTAACAGGCTTTGTTGCACCCGTACCACTCGCGCAAGCTCTTGAGAAGACAATACGCCATGAGTTTATTGAAAAACATGAGGATCAGCCGCTGTATTTCTCAGAGTAATAAATTGGATCGAAAAACATTCTGAATGCTCTTCCGCACTGCTTTACTTGAACGCGAATTCGTTATCGAAAAAACCATCATGCGGGTTATGGTAGTGTTTTCTACAACGGAGGCAGGCCGGCCATGAAGGTGTTCGGCACAGATTTCTTGAACGAACTGACTACGCAAGCACAGTGCAGTCCACGCAAACGACAGCACCGCAATATCCACGAAAGCTACGCTGATCCATGCCAGCGCCTTTTTAACGCCATTGAACCGGGCAGCTACATCCGCCCGCACAGGCATGCTGCTGACCAGAGAGATG
>Ga0172367_10007001_pt1 | contig 13044 bp, 12 predicted proteins | sample Lak10m_FD_114542 | JGI IMG/M metagenome (GOLD analysis project Ga0172367, IMG submission 114542) | Freshwater microbial communities from Kabuno Bay, South-Kivu, Congo - kab_022012_10m | ecosystem: Environmental > Aquatic > Freshwater > Lake | place: Democratic Republic of the Congo: South-Kivu...
GCCGTTTCGTCAATCGCGCATCGCCCAGCGCCGCGCCCGAAAATTCGTCTATTGCCCACGCCATGAGATCTTAAATTCAACAGCTTACGCTATCCGTCGATTTGTGGGTAATGGGCTGGGTTTCAATCCACTCCCGGCAGTTATGCCGGGAGATACTCATGTTTTCCAGTCGTTGGGTGCGGGTTAGAAGAGGTTTCAATCCACTCCCGGCAGTTATGCCGGGAGATACGCGGGGATGGCCTTCCTCCCACGGCAACGCGTTCGTTTCAATCCACTCCCGGCAGTTATGCCGGGAGATACAAGTAACGCGGGATGACCCAAGGGTTCCGGTCGTGGTTTCAATCCACTCCCGGCAGTTATGCCGGGAGATACGCATCGTCGGAAACGGTGAAAGTCGCTTCATTTAGGTTTCAATCCACTCCCGGCAGTTATGCCGGGAGATACCGGGTGTGGTGAAATATCCCCGTCGCAGCAATCAAGTTTCAATCCACTCCCGGCAGTTATGCCGGGAGATACCCATTGCCCGCTCCTTATCAGGGGGACCGTAGTGGCGTTTCAATCCACTCCCGGCAGTTATGCCGGGAGATACTCATGCGGGAAGAAGCCCGGCGGCAGGCCGCATTTGTTTCAATCCACTCCCGGCAGTTATGCCGGGAGATACCTGGGGTCCATCGTCCTGGAGGCTGCGCCGGATTCGGTTTCAATCCACTCCCGGCAGTTATGCCGGGAGATACAAGCGGACGTCTTCTGCCATGTCGAGCAGGGCCATGTTTCAATCCACTCCCGGCAGTTATGCCGGGAGATACCGCGACGGTGCCCCGGATGATCAACTCGTGATAGCGTTTCAATCCACTCCCGGCAGTTATGCCGGGAGATACCAGTCCGTCGCTTTTGAGCGTGGTGGTGTTGAGCGTTTCAATCCACTCCCGGCAGTTATGCCGGGAGATACCTTTGGTTTGCGAGCCATTGTGTCGGATTACAACGCGTTTCAATCCACTCCCGGCAGTTATGCCGGGAGATACTAATACCATGGCAGACATCAACCTAGCGTATCTTGTTTCAATCCACTCCCGGCAGTTATGCCGGGAGATACCTGAAGATTTTATGGGGGAAATTAGGCTATACTTAGTTTCAATCCACTCCCGGCAGTTATGCCGGGAGATACTAGCAGCACGGGTGTGGCGGATACCGTCGTGGATGTTTCAATCCACTCCCGGCAGTTATGCCGGGAGATACACCGCTGATCGCCGTCTGATATGAGCTTCACCGGTTTCAATCCACTCCCGGCAGTTATGCCGGGAGATACAGGTGCCGGCGGTGCCGCCGTTCGGGGTCCAAACGTTTCAATCCACTCCCGGCAGTTATGCCGGGAGATACCCCCAACAGCAGTTCAAGCCCTTGTTCATTGGCGCGTTTCAATCCACTCCCGGCAGTTATGCCGGGAGATACCCGAATGCCTCACGCAGCGGCGCGGCTTCGGGAAGGTTTCAATCCACTCCCGGCAGTTATGCCGGGAGATACTAGCCCGATCAGCCTACCGGCCCCCCAGGCGCGAAGGTTTCAATCCACTCCCGGCAGTTATGCCGGGAGATACCGATGACGACCGAGAGTGAGAAGGCAGCAGTAGCGGTTTCAATCCACTCCCGGCAGTTATGCCGGGAGATACTCCGGCCACCCGCTCGCATATCCACTCCATATAGGGTTTCAATCCACTCCCGGCAGTTATGCCGGGAGATACGATAACTCGATCCGGAACGGTTGGCAGGGTTTGTTTGTTTCAATCCACTCCCGGCAGTTATGCCGGGAGATACAGCCTTGCGGCAAGTCCATGATAACGCATGGTTTTTTTGCGTCCAAGCGCGAACCGGTCGGCAGCGGTGGGCGGCATGGCCCGCCAGCCCCGCTGATGAGTCACATTATTCATGAATATCAGACACTTGGCCGTCGCGCGAAAGGGGCGGCCGGGCGCCGGTCGCTGGGGGTTCGCGCCAAAGGCGGTAGGGGGGTCGGGTTCATACGATCAAGGGCTGTTCAAAATCCACGGCGCGAAACTTGCCGAACTCCAGGACGTGCTTTTCCAGGGGTTCGACGATGTGATAGATGCGCAGATTGTCCTCGGCCGTGTCGATGATCTCCAGCAGTTCATGCTTGAGGAGTTCCAGTTGGGCAGGGCCGACCTTGCATTCGAATACGGATTTCTGCACCCGTTGGCCGTAGTCGAGGCAGACCTTGGCCACGCGCCGCAGTCGGCGGCGGCCTTCGCGGGTTTCGGTGGACACATCGTAACTGACCAGAACCAGCATGGGGGAACCTCAGCGGTGCAGATAGGGGAGATAGTCCGGGAGATCGCCCCGGAGGTGGCGGGCCATGAGCCGCGCTTGCACCTGGGCGAGCAGCCCGATGGGCGCCTCGGTGTCCAGCAGCGGATGCCGCAGGGTGTCCTGCTTGCGGGTCTGGTAGGCGGTAATGACGGTCTTGCGGCCCGCGTCGTTCAGCAGCACCGCGCCGCCCTCGCTGGCCTCGAAGTCCCCGGCGCGGAGCTGGCCGCGATTGATGAGGGTGACGGCCAGCCGGTCGGCCAGGGGGGCGCGGAACTCCTCCAGCAGGTCCAGCGCCAGGGCGGGGCGGCCGGGCCTGACGGTGTGCAGGAAGCCGAGTTGCGAATCGAGGCCCACCGTCTCCAGGGCCGCGCGGCAATCGGCCAGCACCAGCGCGTAGAGGAAGGACAGCAGTGCGTTGACGCGATCCCGGGGCGGCCGGCGGTTGCGGCCATTGAAGGGGAAGTCGCCCCGCAGACCCGGTTTGATCAGCAAGGGCAGCACGCCGAAATAGACGCTGGCGGCGTCGCCCTCGTAACCCCGGAGGCTATCGGCGTCGGCGGCCTGGGGCAGCTTGCGCAGTTGGGCGCCGAGATGGCGGGCGGCTTGCGCCAGCGCTTCCCGCTCGTCCGGGGCGGTCGTCTCCCGGGCGCCGCGCAGCAGACTCTGGCGGCTGTTGCGCAATTTGCCGGCGACCGCGGCGCGCGCCAGGCGGAGGCTGGCGGCGGCATCGTCGGCGGCCCGGTGCTGGGCCTGCCGCAGCAGGATGTTGCCGCTGACCGGCCCTTCCAGCCGCGCCTGGAACCGGCCGGTGCGGCTCAGCCAGACGATGGAGCGGCCATCCGCGGCGCAGCGCCCGAGCAGGGCGGGGCTGACCATGACGGGATCGGACAGGACCAGGGCGCCGAGGTGGTGGAGCGGCACCTGCAGGCGCTTGGCGTCATCAACCATGACACAAAGGGTTTCGCCTTCCAGCCGCAGGTAGGCTTCCGGCGTGGTGACATACAGGGTGTTGAGCAGCACGGTCATGATAATGGGGTGGCGAAGCGATGGTGTTGGGTCAGGTCAAACACGGGTTGTAGGAGCGGGCTTTAGCCCGCGAAAGATGCCGGGGGTGCGTTTCGGTCGCGGGCTAAACCCCGCTCCCACGGTCTCGACGGCAAGCGGTCGCGGGTTGCCGCCGGGGTACACGAAACAGGGCGAAACGGTCGCGGGCTGAAGCCCGCTCCTACGTTTCATGTTCCGGGTCGAACAGGGTGGCGGCGAGGTCATGTATGCGGCGGCCGGATTTCACCAACTCGGGCTGGCAGGTCTCCTTCAGCGAGCATTCCCGGCACAGCGCGGGATCGGCGGCCGGCGGCGGCAGACGCCCGGAACCGATCAGCGCGTGAACCTGGGCCGCGATTCGCTCCACCCGCGCCCGCAGTTCGGGGGTGATGGGCACGATCCGGCGGCGCCGGCTGCCGTGGTGGAAGATGGCGCCCTCCGGGACCGGCTGGCCGGTCATCTCCTCCAGGCAGAGCGCCTGGGCGGCCACCTGAACATCGTCGTGCTCCTGCTTCCGCTGCGGCCCGTGCTTGTACTCCACCGGATACAGGGCGCCATCGGGTCGTACCTCGACCACGTCGGCCCGGCCCGCCAGCCCGAGCCGATCCGACCACAGGGGAACGGCGGTATGGACGCTTACGCCGTCCTCCAGCCGCGTGGCGACCTGGTCGACCCGTTCATGTTCCAGCCGGCCGCGCACGGTGTGGACGTTCTCGGTGAAGGTCTGCTCCTGATGGATCAGGGCGCACTGGCGCGGGCAATAGCTGTAGTGCTGGAGCGCGGAAATCGGGATGGCGTCGTCGGTGTCCATGGCGGTGCTCAGCCGACGCGCCGGAGCAATTGCACGCCGGCCGGCAGGTCCGCCTCGTCGATGGTGATCGCGTAATCCGCGAAATCCCGGGGCACGGCGACGCCAGCCTTCAACGTGGGCGCGATGCGCGCGAACAGGTCGTGGGCGTGGGCGTTGCCCAATTCGGAATCGTGCTTGAAGACATACAGGCCCCGCGTCGCCATTTCTCCGCGCGCGGCGGAGCGGTCGTGCTCGAACATGTATTCCAGGGCCTCCCAGAGCAAGTTCAAATCGTCCTCGCCGAAGCCGGTCTGTTTGGCCAGAAAGGCGGAAACGAAACCATGGGCGACATACAGGCCATAGGGCACGGTGTGTTTGCGGCCCATGGTGCGGTTGTCGCCGTCCTGCTTTTCGGCTTCCGCCTCGGTGGCGACGGCCATGCGGGTGATGGAGTGCTCCTGGGCGATGATGGGATCGACCGAGCGGGCGAAGGTGAGTTGCACCGGGCCGCGCACCTGGCCGCAGTTGATTCCGGTGGACATGACCGCGCCGAAGGTGCGCACGTCGTAGAAGTTCTGGCACATCCAGTCTCGGGCTTTGCGGACGTCGTCGCCACCGCCCTTGCGCTTTTTCTCCTTGCCGGGTTTCTTGTCCGGGGTGGGTTCCAGTTCCAGTTCGGGCGCGGCTTCGGGCGCGTCGAGCTTCAGGGCGGAATAGGCCCGCTGGTGTTGCAGGTTGAGGATGGCCTTCTCCCGGACGTAAATCTCAAAGCGCCGTTCCCCGGGTTCGGGGTTGCGCTCGGTCTGGTCGTGGTCGTGCTTGATGGCGACGAAGTTGCGCACCTTGCGCTTGAGCGATACGTCGGTCACCAGGCCGTGGCCGGTTTCGGCGTCGAGCCGGGGCAGATTGCCGGCGTCCGGGTCGCCGTTGGGGTTGCCGTCTTTCACATCGAACAACAACACAAAGTCATGGCGTTGGGTCAGGTTCATGGTGGTTTCTCCTTGAGATTAAAAGTAGGTCCGTAGGAGCGGGCTTCAGCCCGCGACCAGCGCCGGGGCGGCCAGCGGTCACGGGTGTAAGCCCGGCGCCTAAGGGTCTGTCGCGGGCTGAAGCCCGCTCCCACGGCCGCGCCTACGGGGCTTCCGGCTGTTCAGGCCGGGAGAAAAAGGCTTGCCTTTGGTGGTAATAGCCGAGGGCGAAGCGGCCTTGCTCGGGCAGGCCGAGAACGCGCGGGAAGTCGGCCAGGCCGTCGGTGATCTCCCCGATCAGCTTTTCCATCTGGGTGCTTCGGCCCTTGGATAACTTGCCCAAATGATGATTTTTCAGCCGCAACAGGGTCGTGAACACCGCGACCGGCGTGCTGGACGCCGCGCCGTAATAGCGGTCGCGAATGGTGGCGTTGAGACCGGGGCTGGCTTCTTCCTGGATTTTTTCCAGCACGGCGAACAGACGGCCGAGGCGATACGCCGGGCTGGGATTGGCGGGGTCTAGCATGGGGGTGTACTCCTGCTCCGGTGGGGAGGCATGGTGGCGGGGTTGGCGGATAGCGCGGTTGAGGCAGGCTTTCAAGGCCGCCGCGCGGGGATACGTCACATGTTGCTCGGCGCGGCAGCGCCGCACGGCGGCATTGAGCAGGGTGACCGGATAGGGCCGGTCCTCCAGAATGGCCCGCATCACCTCGCCGCCCAGGTTGGGCGGGATGTTGTCGGCCTTGCCCTGTACGGCCGTGGCCGCCAGCAACCGGAACAGCGAGAGGTGCTCGGGATCGTTGGGACCCCGGACGAGGCGGAGGTCGTCGAAATGGCGCATGAGTCTCTCGGCCAGCTCGCGGGCCGGGGCGGTCTCCCAGAAGCGGATGCTGATGCGGGCGGCGTTGGGCGCGAGGCCGAGCACGTGGAAGCGGGTGTCGTCCTGGCCCCGCGTGAACCGGCCCGTCTGGACCGACTGATACAGCGCCCGCAAGGCGTCGGCGCCCCGGTCCGGTTCATCCTTGCGCGGTTCGCCGAACAGGTCGGGGGCCAGGGTTTCCAGGTCGTGCGGCTGTTCCGCCCAGAACACGGTGGAGGCGTCACCGACCTGGACGCGCTGCCGCGACCCCTTGGCCAGCAGGTGGTTCAGCGCGGTGGTGTAGGCGAACACGGCGGGTTTGCCCATGGGCGCGTTTTCGCCTTGCCGCTCGGTCTTGCCGTAGGATTCGAAGGCGCGGCAATTGAAGGAGACGATGTTCGCGCCCGAGGTTTGCGCGCCCCACACGCCCTTGATGGCCGGGTGCAGGCGCTCGATGCCGGCGCTGTCCCCCGTGATCAGGCAGGTCCCCGCCGGTGCGTCGGCGTCCGGCGTCGCCACGACGGCGACCGCCGCCACGGCAGGCCGCTGGCAAACCAGCTCGATGTCGCCGTGCAGACGGAAACCGAGGAGGGGATTGGCGGCCAATACCTCCCGCCAGGCCGGATGGCTTTCCAGCGGACCGAGATCGTGGCGCTCAAGAAACGCCCGCACTGCCGCGAGACCCGCGTCAGCCTGGGCGCCGGGGGGCAGCGCCTCGATGGGCTTGCGGAATGCCGCCCGCATCTCGACTAGCCGCGCCCGGTAGTCGTCTTCCTCGCCCTTGGCCCGCTTGGCCTCCAGCTTCTTGGCGTCGGGTACTCCCAGCACGTATTCGGCGTTATCCCACAGCAGGTTCGCCGCAATGCCCGAGGTTTTCTTGACCCCCAGCGGCACCAGGAAGCGCTGGCCGGCTTTCTTTTTGCCCTCGCCCGCGCGGGTATCGATCAGGTTGACCAGGCGGCCCGCGGCGTCGATCTCGATGATGAAGGGGATTTCCCTCTCTTCCAGACCGAAGGCCGGCAGCCGGTCCCTGGGATCGTCGGAGCGCTGTTTGCGCTGGTAGTAATCGTGCAGAGCCTGGAGAATCATCCCCGTACCTCCTCGCTGCGCGCGTCCGGCACGGCCACTACGCCGTTTTCCAGTCGGGCGCGGAAGAAGCGCGGCGTGGGGTCGGCGGGGTCGGTGAAATCCAGGTCATGGAGCATGTAGCCCAGATCGCGTGGCTGGCCGAAACCCAGCTCCGCCCGGCTCCATTCACCCAGCCCGGACCAGTCGGGCGGTTCCGCCAGGGGGTCCGCCACCCAACGGAAGCGGGCGGCGAATTCCCGGCAGCCGAGATAGGGCTGGTTCACGCACTGACCTTTTCCGGCGCGGCGCTCGAACATCTCCCGGTACTTGATGGGCGGGTGGTCCGGGCCGGCGTCGGGCTTGATGTCCAGATCGGCATGGACCCGGTAGGCCACGTCGCGCAGGAACAGCCCGGCCCGTTGCTGGCGCTCGTCCTCGATGTATTGGGCGAGGTCGCCCTGGCCGGCGTTCATGGCGGTCCTCACGTTGGCGTGGGAGACGACCCCGGAGACCTCGTTGCGGCGCAGGGAGATCCAGCGGATCGGCCGCAGCACTTCGATGCGCCGGACCCGCCAGCGGAGCGGCGGTTTCCAGAGTATGGCCTCGAACACGGCCCGCGCCGCCGAAGGCGTCATCACATCGTAGCTGACCCGCTCGACCTTCATCTCCGGGCGGGTGAAGCAGGCGTATTCGCCTGAAATTTCAAGACAGTAAGCAAACATCGGCATCTCCTTGAAGATCTCTATTTTGTAGGAGCGGGCTTCAGACCGCGACTGAACCTGGATGGGTCGCGGTCTGAAGCCCGCTCCTACGGCCCGCGCCTAGGGGATTCAGAGCCATTGGGCATCCCATAAGGGGTATTCGCGGATGGACTTGACCAAGCCGGCTCTGACCGGATTCATCACAATATACCGCGCCACCTCCAGCAGGCTTTCTTCGGACCTGAGAGCATGGTCGTAATACCCTTCCTGCCAGATGAACCGGGGCCTTTCCGGGCCGCGCTCGATGAGGCGCTGCTTGACGTGAAAACCCGAATGGCCCTTGACCTCGCGCATCGTCGCCGGCAACGCACCTTGCCGCAAAACCATCAACCAGTGGACGTGATCCGGCATGACCACGAAGGCGAGGCTCTCCACGGCGCCCGCGTCATGCGCCTGGCGCAGCGAGGCCACGACCAGGCGGCCCAGATGAAAATCCGCGAACCAGGGTGTTCTTCGATCGGTGGCCCAGGTGATCGAATAGGCCTGGCCGAGGATCGAGACCCGGCCCTTGCGCAAGTCCTTGCCATGCGGGCGGGGACTGGCGATGGGTTTGGATTTGTCGATATCCATGGTCGTTGATCCTGTAGGAGCGGGCTTCAGCCCGCGATCAGAGTCAGAAGCAAGCTTTAAGTCGGGATCGGTACTGAGTTCGGTCGCGGGCTAAAGCCCGCTCCTACCCAAGCCAGCGCTTGACCTTCAAGGTGCGCTGATATTCCTTGTCCTTCTCCGGTTTGCCTTTGGTGGATTGTTCCTTCCATTGCCCCTTGGCCGCCTGCATCAGGTCACGGATTTTCTCGGCGACCTGGCGTTTTTCCTCACCCTCCCAGCGGCTCTGCTCGACGGCCTGGATCAGGGCCAGGTAAGGTTCCAGATGCTTGTCCTGACGTTGATCGATAACCTCCTCGATGGTTTGCTCCAACGGGGAAAGCGTTGCCCGCCGTTGTTGTTTTTCCGCTTTCTTTCTCTGATCTTTCTGGTGTTCACGCCATTCGTCGAGCCAGTTGCCGACGTCGCTTTCGATGCCGGTTTTGCGCGTCATCCGTCCATACCCCACCGCCGTCTTGGCGCCGGCCCCGAGCCAGTCCAGCGCGTTTTGCAGGGCTTGCAGCGCCGGTTCCACCTGGTCCTGGAAGGCGGGGCGGCGCGGGGCGATGGCGAACAGGAATCTGGCTTTTTTCACCACCAGGAAGGGCACCGGCACCGGGTCGTGCCAGTCGGCGGGTACTTTCTCAGGCTCGTTGGCAGGGTCGGCGATGGCGCCGCCTTCCTCATACCATTTACCGTAATGCGGGGTCATCACGTCCTGGGCCAGGATGACCTTGTCGACCGGCAGGGCGTCGAAGAAGATCAGTTCCCCGGCCTGTTCCGGTACATCGCCCTTGGCGGCCGTGCCGAACCAGGTGCGCAGGCGCTGCTTGCGGGGCTCGCCATCGAGGCTGTCGTCCCATTGCTCCACGAAAGCCCGGACCAGGCCCTTGACGGCCGCGCCCGGCAGGTAGGGCACGCCCAGGGTCGGATGCCACAGGAAGCCGTTTTCCACTGGATGCGGATTGCCGAGGCCGGTGGCGAAATGCCAGTCGGTCTCGAAGCCGCGATAGTCGCCGCCCAGGAAGGCGAGCCGCTCGGCGAGGCTGACGGCGTGGCGCTGGAGCTCGTTCGCGTCGCCGCATGGGCCGGCAACCTGCTTGATCCAAGCGCCTTTTGGGTTGCTTTTGTCTTTGGGCTTGGGGATTTCCCAAATGCCGTCTTTCACTGCGTAAAAATCCACGAAGCGCTCGAACCATAAGCCTCGGTGGAATTCCCCGGTGGGTTTTGAGGTGTCCAGGGCATCACGGTGAAGCGGGCGGCTCATGGCTGGCCCTCCGATGGGTTGTTGAACTGTTTGTCGTCTTCCGCAAACGCCTTGGCGAATTTCTTCACCCAGTCCAACAGTAATAATGCTTCGGCCTGGGCGAGACGGTAGGCGTGCAGGTCGTTTTCCACGATACCCGCGAGCAGGTCCTGGCCGGCGTAAGGCTGGCGGGGTTCCTTCAGCCAGTCCGACAGCAAGATGTAGAGCTTGCTGTGCGCTCCACCTTTGCTGAGATAAAACGCCGCCGCCTGCCCCAAGCCATTCATGCGGATCATGGCCGGGAAGCTCTCGGCCTGACTTTTGAATTCCTTCTCGGAAAATCCCGCCCGTTTTGGATCGACCTTGGCCTCATCAAGGGCAGCCTTGACCTTTTTCATCGCGAAGGCGGCGCGTTGTTGTTGCAGGGTTTGCATGGCTTCAGCCCTCCCGTCCCTTATCCTCAACACCGGCGGACGCGGGGAGGAAGGTCGTCCGGCACCAGCCCATGCCGACGGTTTCATTACCGCCGAGTTGCAGGTAGGGATGCGCGCCGAACAGGGTTTCCCGCAATCGCGCCATGACCGCGTCCGCCGCGAGTTCGCTGCCCGGCTTGCGGGCATTGACGGCGTTGAGGCCGACATAGAGCAGGGTTTCCGGCGGCAGGGTTTCCTCGTACCAGAGCGCCCCCCTGGCCACGGTCTTGTTGGCGTCGAGGCGGACATGGGCATTGACCGGCGTGGCCTGTTCGGCGAGGTGACGAAAATGATCGTCGGCAACGATGGCAAACTGCTTGCTCAACACATTGCCCACGACTTCGGGCATGAGTTGGGCGAGCGCGGCGACGATCGCTCCCAGATCGGCCTCCCGCACCTCGAAGCGGTATTCCTCCAGAAATAACTGGCCGCTGTTCACGGCTTCCGCCAGCAGGGCGGTTTCGCCGTCCACCTCGGGCACCGTGAACGCGGTAAGCTCGGCGATGCCCAGTCGCGCCGCATCCCGCTGAAGCCGCCTCAGCGCCGCGGGGCAGGTCACCCAACGGAAATGGGTGGTCAGCGAGCGCACCGGCAGCAACAGCAAACGGGCGTCGCCGACCGCGAGGGCGCCGGCGTATTCGCTGGACTTGCCTGCCACCAAATCGGCTTGGCCGAAGATCAGTTCAATATCTTCAAGCGCCGAGCCTTCCGCCCGCGCCCTGAGCGCGCCCTTGACCGCCGACCCGTAGACGCAGGGCCAGTGGGTGTGCGCCTCGCGCTGGATCGGCAGGTCGATGACGCCGAGCGCCTGTCCGGCCCCGGCATGCAGGCTGGTTTCGGTGAACAGCCCCAATAGCGCGTTAGTTGAGTTCATGGTGTCTTTCTCCTGGAATGGACTTGATTTCGTGGGAGCGGTCTTCAGACCGCGATCATATGAACGAACAGTCACGATCTGAAAAAAACCGCTCCCTCCGGATTCGGATAGTCGCGGTCTAAAGACCTGGTCGCGGGCTAAAGCCCGCTCCTACCGATTCGTCACGCCGCCATAGGCCGATGGCCAGCAGGCCGCGCCCGAGTTGCCGGCCATCGCCGACTTGCCTGAGATGCAAGCGGTCGATGGCTTCCCGCAGCACGGCCCGCCGCGTATCGGCGTGTTCCGCGCCTTCGACCTCGCAATACCAGGCCGATCCGGCGGGCACAAAGCTGTCCACCCGGCGCGGCTTGCGCTCGGCCAGATGCCAGCCGCCTTCCCGGCGCGGCTTGCCCAGCACGGCGGAATAGACCCGGAGCCGCACACCCTCGACCTCGACCGGCCAGTATTTGGCTTCGCCGCTGTCGCGTTCGGGGCAAACCGGAGTTTCGGAATTGGGCAAGCGCCAGCAATCGTCCAGGTCGGCGGGCGTCAGCAAGACCAGGATCAGGCCGTGGGTGTCGTCAGTAGGCTCGGGCATTGCGGGTAACCGCAACCCGCCCGGCAGGGGTTCCACCAGGGCCAGCCGTCCCTCGCCGCCCAACCGGACCGGCTCGGGCTGAACCCCAGGCGGCAGTCCGGCCACGCCGACCAGCAGGCCCACCCCGTCGCGGGGCCGGACGTGACGGGTGGTGTAGAGCTGGCTGTCGTCGGCGGCGCCGGTCGCGTTGTCCCGGCCTATGCCGAGGCGGGATTCGTGGTCGAAAAGCTGATCGGCCTGGAACACATCGCCGGGCTTGGGGATATCGCCGTTCAGCGCGGCCTCCAATCCCGCCGCCGTGAGCCAGGCGTTTTCCAGCGGCTTGTAGCCTTTGTCCGCGTCGTCGTTCCCGCTCTTGGGCAGTTCCGGGAGGCGCACGATGCCCAGGTCGGTTTCCACCGGGCCACCGATCCGCAAGCGGGAAAGTAAAAGTTCGGGTTTTTCATCCGCCGCCGTATCGGTTTCAGGCTTCTTTTTCTTTGCCAGCAGGAACAGCGGCGCGGGGAACAGGGGTTCGTTCTCCCGACACAGGAATGGACCTTGTAGCCGCAAATCCCCCAGTAGTCCGTAGCGTTCATGCCGAGGTTCGTCGTCCGCCATTCTCGGGGTGAAGCCCTGCCAGTCGAAACCGCTCTGCCGTCCGATCAGGGTCTTGATGGCCCCGGCCACGGTCGGCGCCGGGGGCGGAAATTGGCTGGACAGTTCCGGCGAGCCGATCGTGTCGAAGGGCCGCGCCTCGCGGAAGAACCAGGTGTCTAGCGCGCCGAAGCGCCAAGCGGTGTAGTGGATCATGGTGTTCAAACTCTCATTCAAAGTATTCGTGATTCCGGCAGGATGCCGGTATCCAGGGCCAGGGACGGTAGTTAGCCGGTATGGAAAGCCTCACGGACTACTCACAGCGTCAATTCCGCCCACAAATCCCGCCAATCCGGATTGGCTTTTTCAATCAGTTCCAGCTTCGCGGCCCGCCGCCATCCCTTGATCTGCTTTTCCCGCAAGATCGCGCTGTCCATGCGTTCAAGGACTTCGTACCCAACCAGGGGTGTGGACGCCGTATTGCTTCGTGAAGCCTTCCACCACATGGTTTCGATGCCGCCAAATCCGCTGGACCAGGTTCGAGGTTACGCCCACGTGGAGCGTCCCGTTGCGGCGGCTGGCCAGCAGGTATACGCAAGGTTGTTTGTTCATCGGTCTCCCCGCTTGATCGGCGATTTCCGCAACCGGGTAGCTGCCATCCCTGGCGCTGGGTTCCGGCGTCCTGCCGGAACGACGGGGCGTTGGGGTCAATTTCGCTCCCGTCCGCGGTTCGCCAGAAACCGGGCGAGCAGGGCGGCATCGGCTTCAAACTTCGCTTGTTTATCAATACCTTCGCCAATCGGCGTAGGTGATTTTCGAACTTGGGGCCAGAAAGGATGGCCTGAAAGGGTAGAATGCGGGGCTCATCACAACACCCGGCACCCGATCTGACCATGGCTGAA
>Ga0172367_10007007_pt1 | contig 13033 bp, 14 predicted proteins | sample Lak10m_FD_114542 | JGI IMG/M metagenome (GOLD analysis project Ga0172367, IMG submission 114542) | Freshwater microbial communities from Kabuno Bay, South-Kivu, Congo - kab_022012_10m | ecosystem: Environmental > Aquatic > Freshwater > Lake | place: Democratic Republic of the Congo: South-Kivu...
CGAGCTGAAAGAGGTTTAGGTCATTCATTGGCGAACTAAAAGCGTATAGATTGGGTTTATCAACGTTAACCTACAATATACGCTTCTTAGTACATCACCCACTCCCATTAGCGAGGAGCCATACTTTACTATGATTACTCCATTATGATTGTCTTTTCTCCGGAGTAATAACAATGACTCTGATTTATAGTTATCAATAAGCTCACAGGATGGAGAGAGACGTTGAAATCAATGAACTCAGGCCATGCGACGTTCTGCTCTATCACGGCTACTCGACAACGTCGAGGCTGATCCAGTGGTTCGACGGTTCTGAATACAGTCATTCGTCGATCTTCAACGGGCACCTGGTGACAGAAGCCGTGCAGGAAGGTGTTCTTCAACGGACGGTGGAAGAGTCGCTGGAACATACGGAATATGTTGATGTTTATCGCCTGAGGAAGAACGGCATAAGCATCGGTTCTCCTGAACTGCCAGCCGAACCCGTTTTACAGGTTATTGCGCATTATGCCGATCTCCATGACCGTTTCGCGTATGAAGAACTGGTGCTTCTGGCTCTGCTATGTACGACGCGCAGGCTGCCTCTGCCATTTCTGCGAGACATTCTCGACAGTGCTGCGGCGGTGATCGCCGACATGCTCGATGAGGGGCGGCAGCCTATGGTCTGTTCTGAGCTGGTGTATCGTTGTTTTGCCGAGGCATCGCCAGCGTACCGTCCACGTATCAGGGGACTCGATCTGAAATCCCGTCTTGAAATAAAGCAACGCAAGATCATGGAGAGAGTGCAACAATCTGACACTGATGCTGTGATTGCCGATTTTCTTCAGCTTTATGCCAATGCGAAGAATATCAGACCTGAAAGGGAGTTGATGAAAGCATTGGGTGAGACGGAAGCCGATTTTGTGACACCGAAGGATCTGAAAAAAAGTCCGGATTTTGTGAAAACAGGGCGATTGATCAGGCCATAATAAAAGCGTATCCAGCTCTTCAATAAAGATTCATTTCTGACAGATTCTGATTCTCGTTGCCTTTCCACTCAGTTTTCCATAAAATTTTCCGGTAATCAGCATGATCTGTCGTGCTTTTTATGTTTTTCGGGTGAAAAAAGTTAACAATTGTTATGCCTGCACAAGAAAAAGCATTATGTTGTCGTCAATGAAATGATGACTGTATGGTTATACAGTGACCCTTTACTGTTTTCTCACCAGAACAAACCCTGTTACGATGAAAGGATTGAGAATCAGAAAATTCAGGTTGATGCTGCTGCTTTTTATGCTCTGCTCAGGTTTGGGTATGAAGGCTCATGCTTTTGAAAAAGGGGATAAGGCTGCTGACTTCACGTTGCCCGGCAGGCAGGGAATAGTGCAACTTTCGGACAAGGCAGGATCGGTGGTCTATCTCGATTTCTGGGCTTCATGGTGCGGGCCTTGCCGTCAGTCTTTCATCTGGATGAACCAGATGCAGGCACAGTACAGATCGAAAGGGTTTCAGGTACTCGCTGTCAACCTCGATGCCAGAACCGATGATGCCATGAAGTTTCTTGCAGCGGTTCCGGCGGATTTTACTGTGGCATTCGATTCGAAAGGGCAGACGCCTCGTGTCTATGGTGTGAAAGGAATGCCGACCAGTTTTCTTATCGACAGGAGTGGTAAGGTTATTATGCGGCATGTGGGTTTCAGGCCAGCCGACAGGGAAGAACTTGAAAAGCAGATTCTGGCAGCTCTGGAGGGGAGGTGATGATGAAAATGATTGCTTTTTCAGGTGTATCACTTCCTGCGCTGGTAATAATTTCAGCTCTGACGGGATGTTCGACGGTTCAGCCGTGGGAAAAACAGAATCTGGCCAGGCCTGCAATGACTTTCGAAGGTGACCGGCTCGATACCGGTTACACTGAGCATATCTACAGCAGCAAGGAGGCAGCATCTGGTGGCAGCGGAGTCAGAGGCGGTGGATGCGGCTGCAACTGATCGGCTGATTTTTTGTTAACTGTTCAAGGTATTGCAAGTTTATGGATTCACTTCAAGGGAAGAATTCAAACAGACGTACCAGGAGACTTGCCGCTCTTCTTGCTTCTGCCGCCATGCTTCTGCCACCTGCAAATAATGCCTGTGCCGATGCTGCCCCGGAGCAGGGAGTAGTCAGTCTGAAATATCTCAATTATCACGACAGTCAGTCGGGCGATACCTATAAAACAGCCGGTATGTCGAGGGATCGCATCAATGTGAATGCATTGTCGCTGATGGTTATGGTGCCTGTTGCCGGAGAGTGGTCTGTTGCGATGACCTGCACCGAGGATTCGATCACAGGTGCATCACCGGCTCATCATGGTTGGGGATTTCCAGCGGATTCTTCTTCTGGAGCTTCAGGTGAACTGCGCTATGCAGGTGATCTGTCTGTTACCCGTTACTTTTCGAAAGGTACCCTCAGCGCAGGTTCGAGCTATTCTCAGGAGTCCGATTACATATCACGAGGCATATCTCTGAGTGGGACGTTGTCAGACGGGAGCAAGAACACCACGATCAGCCTCGGAACCGCGTACAACAGCGACACGGTCGATTTGAACAAGCCGGCAGTCATCGATTCCAAAAAGAGTGAATCACCGCGCAGCAAACGGGTTTTTTCAGCACTTTTTGGCGTGACCCAGGTGATGTCGCAGAACGATATCATGCAGATTATCGTGACCTGGACGCACGGTAAGGGTTATTACAGTGATCCTTACAAAGACCCCGATGTCAGGCCTGACATGCGTCGGATGTTCACCTTCATGACCCGCTGGAACCACCACTTCGAGGCTCCGGATGGCACGGCAAGGCTGTCATATCGCTATTACACCGATACATTCGGCATCAGGGCTCATACACTCAATGTCGAGTATGTGCAGGCGTTGCCGCATGGATGGGAGATCACGCCGATGGTCAGGTACTACTCGCAGAGTGCTGCCGATTTCTATGTTCCGACCGGAGATGACCCGTTTGTGGCAGCTCGGGTGGACGGTATGCAATACTATTCCGGAGACCAGCGCCTTTCGGCTTTCGGCGCTTTCAGTTATGGCGTCAGGGTGGCTAAGGAGCTGGGACGGAGCTGGATGGCCGATGTGAAGTACGAAAACTATGAACAGCGCTACGACTGGGGCATCAGCGGTCGGGGCGATTCCGGTATTCCGACCTTCAATGCCAGAAACATCCAGATCGGGCTGACTCGGAAGCTGTGATATTCGAACAGGATGGAAAAACGGTCCTCATGATGTAATTTGGTGGGTATATGGAACGATTCGGATTCAGGGCGATGGGTGGCGGATGCGAAATCGCAGTCGCTGAAATGGAAAAAGAAGAGTCGAAAAGGCTTGCCTCACTCGGCATAGAGGAGGTCAACCGGATAGAGCGGAAGTACTCCCGCTACCTGCCAGAGACCGTGGTGTCGAAAATCAACGCACAGGCTGGCCGTAACTGGACAGTTTGTGATGAAGAGACCGTTGCGTTGCTTGACTATGCCGACACGGTCTGGTGCAGCAGCGGCGGACTGTTCGACGTGACTTCGGGCGTTTTGCAGCGGGCGTGGGATTTCGACCGCGCAGCAGTGCCGCCTCAGGAGAAGCTTTTGCCGCTCGTGAAGCTTGTCGGATGGAAGCAGGTTGAGCGGAAGGCGTCTGCTGTAAGGTTGAAGCAGAAGGGGATGCAGCTCGATTTCGGTGGCATCTGCAAAGAGTATGCTGCCGATGCTGCGGCATTGCTGTTATCCGGGCTTGGGGTCAGGCACGGCTATGTCAACCTTGCGGGCGATATCAGGGTTATCGGGCCCAAAGCCGATGGAACCTCATGGACGTTCGGGATTCGGCATCCCCGAAAACCTGAGGGGTTGATGGCCTCAATACCGGTCACATCGGGGGCGATTGCCACCAGTGGGGATTACGAGCGCTTTTTTGAATCGGAGGGGCAACGTTACTGTCATATCATCAATCCGGTGACAGGGTTTCCGGTAATGTTCTGGCGCTCGGTCACGGTGCTCGCACCGCTTGCAGCCACAGCGGGAAGTTGCGCCACGATCGCCATGCTGATGGAGGCTGAAGGATTGAACTTTCTCAAGGATTCCGGATTCAGGTACCTGGCTGTCGATCAGGCTGGCCGGATGTATTACAATCAATGATCAAGCAAAATGACCAGGCAAGTATTCTTTAAAAAACAGATTGCTGTTTTCACTGTTTTTCTCATGTTGTTTATGAGAAGTGCTGCCGGATATGCGGCGGATTTTCTTGATCCCGAGCAGGCATTTGTTATCAGTGCCGAATTGACCGGAAAGAGATCGATAGCGTTGCACTGGAAGATTGCAAAATCGTACAAGCTGTATCGAGACCAGGTGACGGTAAACGTCGTGAATGGTAGCGCAATCCTTGACAAGCCGGTATTTCCTGAAGGAATTCTTTTTACCGATCCTTCAACCGGAGAAAAGCAGCTGATCTATCATGATGAGCTGAATGTTGAAGTGCCGCTAAAACAGGCTTCCCGGCCGTTTTCGATTAATGTCGAGTATCAGGGATGCTCCGAGGATGGCTTGTGTTATCCGCCGGTAAGCAAGGTGTTCAGGGTCGATCCGTCAAAGCCGGGTGTGCTGGTATCCGGAGGCGAAGCTCCAGAGGCAGGGGCTTCAGCAGGATTGCAACTTTCAGCAGCTCCGGAACAGCCGGAGATTACAGGATCGTCTCCGGTTGCTGCCACTGAAAAAAGCGTTCAGAAGGATGATATGTCATTGGCAACATCTACCCTTCAGAGCGGAAGCTTGTGGAAAATAGCTGCTGCGTTTCTTCTGTTCGGTCTTCTGCTTTCATTCACGCCCTGCGTATTGCCGATGCTTCCAATTCTTTCTTCGATTATCGTCGGAGAAGGCAAGTGCACCAGAATGAAGAGTTTTCTTCTGGCGCTGGTTTACTGCCTCGGTATGGCTCTGGTGTACACCTCTCTCGGCGTAGCGGCCGGGCTGGCTGGCGAAGGTCTCTCCGGGGCACTTCAGAAACCCTGGGTACTGGTAACCTTCAGCCTTTTGCTTGTGGCTCTCTCGCTCTCGATGTTCGATGTCTATCAGCTTCAGGTGCCGGTCTCTATGCAGAACAGCCTGAACAAGACAACATGCAGGCTGAAGGGTGGCAGATTTGCCGGAGTGTTCCTGATGGGCGCCATCTCTGCCCTGATCGTCGGCCCCTGCGTTGCCGCACCGCTGGCAGGAACACTGGTCTATATCAGCCAGACGAAAGATGTGTTCATCGGAGGTCTGGCCCTTTTTTCTATGGCAATGGGTATGAGCATTCCGTTGCTTCTGATCGGTCTTTCGGCTGGCAGCATTCTGCCCAAAGCCGGGGCATGGATGATCGGTGTCAAGTACGTATTCGGACTCTTACTTATTGGGGTTGCCATCTGGATGGTGACGCCGGTTTTGCCTTCACAGGCACTGATGGTTGCCTGGGGTGCACTTGGAATTCTCAGCGCGGTTTTTGCCGGAGTATTCGGCCCGTCTGCCGAAAAGCTCACCATTGGCGGCAAGTTCACCAAAGCGCTCGGTCTTGTGCTCTTCATCATTGGCGTGATGGAACTGGCTGGAGCAGCCTCGGGCGGCACCAACGTGCTGGAGCCGCTCTCCGGCCTGCGGGCTGGATCAGGTGTGGCGACAACCGAGGCTGAACATCTCACCTTCAAACAGGTACGTTCAATCGGGGAGCTTGAACGCGAACTGCAAGCTTCCGATGGCAAGCCGGTGATGCTTGACTTCTACGCCGACTGGTGCGTTTCGTGCAAGGAGCTGGAAAAGTTCACCTTCAGCGACGCGAAAGTGCAGCAGGGCCTCGCCGGTTTTACGCTCTTGCAGGTGGACGTGACCGCGAACACCGACGACGACAAAGCGCTGATGAAACGTTTCGCGCTCTTCGGCCCTCCCGGCATCATCTTCTTCGACAAGTCGGGCCAGGAGTTGAAGGACAACCGTATCGTCGGCTTCGTTGAAGCTGAAGAGTTCTTGAAGCATCTGGAGCGGATGCAATAAATGATGATTGACAATGGACCATGCAGGGGCGGTCTCGATTTTTTCGAGGTCGCCCTTTTGTTATTTATTTTCTTGTAAAGGATTTAAAAGCATTTCGTACTTTTTTGACAGCAGTATCGACAATAGCCCCGAAACGCCATGCCCCTCTTCGCTTCTCCCGGATGTATCGAACCATCGATCCAGCTCGCAGGCACTCTTCGCCTTTCCTCAGTGAATTGCAGGCGGTTTTTGCTGTGTTCGACAACAGTGCTGTGGCAGAATATTGAAGTGAAATCCCCATGCGCTCGTCCGTAAAAAAATCGAAGGCAGGCTCGCAGAACGCACACCAGAAAGCTTCGAAGCCCAAACGGCCATTTTTCGACCAGAGTCATACGCCTGAGCCGTTTTTTCAGAAAGCGTCCAAGACGGGCGACAACGTGTCTCTGAAGAGCGCGACCGACAGCTACAGCCTGCTCGACGCTGAGGTTCTTCAACCCGAAGTGACATCCGTGAACGGGACAATCATTGCAACAGTCTATTTCGCTCAGAATTCTTCTCTGTTGTTCTCCGATAACTACAAGGTGGTGGAGCAACTTGCCGAACAGTTGAAAAGCATGAGCAAGCCGACCATTGTTGTCGATGGGTATGCATCTGCCGAGGGAACTGACGAGTACAATCTGGAGCTGTCGGAGAAACGGAGATTCGCGGTCAACGCCATTCTCTCTTCCAAAGCGGGATCCCTGAATATTCAGGGCAAGGCGTATGGTGAATCAAAGGCAGCCGAGGCCGGACAACAACATAGCTTTCACCGGCGCGTGACCATTTTCATTGCTCCCGTACAGGAATCAAAACAAGCAGGGCTATCGTTTGACCCGATGTTCCGGCTGCCTGAATTCAGGTTCCCAACGGAGACGGAGCGTCTGGAATGGAGCTTGCAAGAGAAAACTCCGAATTTCTTCAAAACGCAATCTCTTTCAGTCCAGTTTGATGGCGTTGTAGATAAGTTGCTCAAAAAAATGAATGTGCCGACCAATTTAAGACCGCTCGTGAAGAAGGGCGTCCGTGCACTTGTGGAGAAAGGAACCGAGGCGGCGCTGGACAATGCGCTGGATCAGACTGGCATGAGCGACAAGGAAAAAAAGGCATTCAAAACGTCGATTCAGGGCATAGTAAAGGTTGAATTTTAATGACACGATTTATTGGAAAAACCTCCAAAATCACACCTTCTCCATCATTTTCCACACATGCGGATCATAAGCTGGAACTGCAACGGAGCATTGCAAAAAAAGCTGCACAAACTCAAAGCGCTCAATGCCGATTTGTGCATCATTCAGGAGTGCGAAGATCCTTTGCGATTTATATCTGAAGAGTACCAGTCATGGGCAAAGAATCATCTCTGGATGTTTCTCCAGAAACATGAGCAGTTCCTGACCGCAGAGCATTCGGCGCTCATTGGCGACCTGAACAGCAATGCTTGCTGGGATGTCTGGGATCGCTGGTGGAACCACAGCGATGTTGTCCGGCAGCTACAAAGAGTTGGCCTCGCCAGTCTCTATCATCATGTCAACGGTGAAGCGCAAGGCGCGGAGAGCAAAGCAACATTCTACCTGTATCGCAAGCGTGAAAAACCGCTTATAGTCAACCTTCCATGACGAATCACAACCCCTCGAAAAACCCCTCCAGCGACCTCTGCTCTACCTCTTCATCCCCGGCTTTGATCAGCTCGAAGGTCTTGTTCGCGGCCTTCGGGTGCCACAAAGAAATCACAGCGGCTTCAGCTACGTCGCTGCGATCGATCGAGCCGCTGATGCGGTCGCCGGTGTCGAAGCGCAGAGCGTGCCGGAAGGCTGGGCCGTCGAGCAGGCCACCGGGGCGGAGGACGGTGTGGCGGAATCCCTCATTTCCGTAGAGTTTCCGCACGGCATCTTCTCCAGCGAGCTTCATTTCGAGCACCCTGCCGTATTTGTTGAGCGGGTGTTCGGGGTGGGTGACGCCGAGCGAGCTGATGAGCGCGAAGGTTCGGACACCAGCCTCCTTTGCCGAGCTGGCGAGGCGGATTACACCGTCACGGTCGATAGCTGACGGGGGAGGAGCATCGGGGTTCATGACATTGCCTCCGATGGCGCAGATGACAGCATCGATATTCATCATGGCAGCCTGTACCTCCTTGTCGCTGAGTACCGATCCTATGATGAGCCGATCAACGATCTCCGGGCCGAAAAGCTCTATTGCCTTTTCTCCGGAACGCACGAACAAACGGAAATCGATGCCGTGCGCCTGAAGTCTTCTGACGATATGCTGCCCGGTTCTGCCGGTCGCGCCCGCAACAAGGACTGTCCCTTCAAATGGTGGTTTCATCAGTATCTATCCTTTTTTTCTTTCCTGGAAACGAGGAGCCCCAGCCCCGCAATGGAGCCTTCGGTTCCACATGATTCAGATTCCATAGTATTGCTGAAAAAACGTCGTCCCGAAATTTTTCGGGACGGCGCTTCAAGGGTTGAGTGTTTATTGCCCGCCGCAAGTGAATGCTTCACGGGAACATCGAGAATTTCACATTCATGATCATCGTCAGGTCAACGATGGCGTGCAGAATGAAAACGGTGCGGATGTCGCGGTACCAGAAGAAGGAGAGTGCCCAGCTCAGGGCGATCATGAGCTGAATCGGCATGAAGAATGGTTTGAATGAGCTGGTCTGGACAACATGCTCGGGAAGGATCGGCAGCCAGAAAAGGCCGTGGATAATGCCGCTGTAGATCATGAATAACAGAAAGCCTACAGCAAAACCAGCCCAGCTGTCACCTTTGTTTTTGCCGACGACAGTCTGGCCGAGCCTGAACATGGCATAGAACATGAAGGTTTCGGCAATGCCGTTACCGACACTGAAGATAAGAGCGCTCCACACGTCAAGTGTTCTGCCTCCGTCGGTGGTCGAGTTGGAATAGATATAGGCATTGAGTGCGAGAATGATCACCGAGAAGACGATCAGACCGATGCGCCTGGGGCCATAATCGGGATTGGAGGTCATGACATCCTTTCGGAAAAAAATGACGCCGATAAGGATGGCTAATGCCCAGTAGGCGTAGATCAGAATCGGGGGCGAAATGGTATTCAGCATGGGGTGTCAGTGTTTTTGGTTCAGTAAGTTCAGGAAACTGGTTCAACAGGCTCGAAGGCTTCGGCGTGGTACGAACTTCGCACAAAAGGGCCTGACTGGACGTGACGGAATCCAGAGTCGAGAGCAATGGATCTGTACTGTTCGAACTCATCGGGAGTGACATATCGGCTGACCGGCAGGTTCGCCGGGGTCGGCTGAAGGTACTGGCCGATGGTCACCATGTCGCAACCATGTCTTCTCAGGTCTTGAAGCGAAGCTTCGACCTCCTCTGGCGTTTCGCCCATGCCGACCATCATGCCCGATTTGGTGGCGAGTCGGAATTTGCGCTTCGCCCGCTCGATGACCGAGAGTGACCGGGTATAGGAGGCTTGGGGGCGAGCTTTTCCGTACAGTGAAGGCACGGTTTCGATGTTGTGGTTCAGCACCTCCGGCGCCTCTGACATGACAAGATCGAGCGAGGTTTCGTTTCCTCCGAAATCGGGAATGAGGCATTCAAGGCTCACGGAGGGGTTCAGGGATCTTATGGCCCGGATGGTCTCGACCCAGTGCGCTGCACCGTCGTCGGGCAGGTCGTCACGGTTCACGCTGGTCAGCACGGCGTGCCGGAGCTTCATGGTTCTTACCGCTTTGGCGATCCTGGCCGGCTCACCCGGATCAGGCGTCGCCGGATGCTGGCCCGTGGCGACAGCGCAGAAGCGGCAGGAGCGGGTGCAGACGTTGCCCAGAAGCAGGAAGGTGGCCGTGCCTTTCGACCAGCACTCATGCAGGTTCGGGCACATTGCCGACCGGCAGACGGTATGCAGACTGTGGTGGTTGAGCAGCTTGCGGGTCGAAGCGAACGACGAGCCTGTAGCCAGTCTGATCTTGAGCCAGTCGGGTTTTTTCCCTGGACCGAGGTTCATGCGGCGGGCAATTACAGTGAAGTTGAAAAAGATTTCACGAATATAGCTAATCCTGTGATTAATGCCCGTTATCGGCAGGTGTTGCCGTGGACGAAATTGACAGAATGGACGAGGTGAACAGAGATTGAAGAAAATCGGTACATTGTTCAGAAAAACAGTTCTGATTCAACCGCTTGCTGCTCTGAATATGAAAAGGTTATTCGCCGGTGTTGTGGTTTTTACCGTTTTGGCTGCCGTAGCGCTGGTACCCGCTTTTGCTTCCGTCAGAATGCCTCGTGGTCCGTTGAGCTTCGGAATGCACCGCTACGAACAGCGCTCGCAACTCAACACCAAAACAAGCTGGAAATGCGAATATCCGATTTTCGAACACTCACCGGCAGGCGACAGCATCAATGCGGGCATCCTTAAGGTGATTGTCAGCCGCACGCCTTCGTTTGAAGAACAGCCGGTGGCAAAAACCATCGAAGAGGCCGCAGCGGCCTTCATCAAGGAGGCTGAAGAGAGTCAGAGAGGCGAAAAGGAGAACGTTTTTCCCTGGGAGTCGGAGGTGAGCGGACAGGTGCTGCTCGACCAGCCTGGTATCGTGACTGTTTCGATCCACTCCTATACTTTCACTGGCGGTGCTCATGGTATGAGTGTGACAAGCTGTCTGGTGTTCGATACTCACACTGGCAAGCAGCTCACTCTTGACGATCTTTTCATTTCGGGATATCAGGGCAAACTCGACAGGCTCATCGGGCAACGCTACCGGCAGATGCGCGGAATGGCTCCGGACGAACCGCTCAATGGTGAGAAGGGGGGACTGTTCGAAGACAGAATTGCACACAACGACAACTTCGCTTTGACCGGCTCAGGTATCCGGTTTCTCTACAACCAGTACGACATTGCGCCCTATGCAGCCGGACAGATCGAGATCGAACTTCCGTTCAGCAATCTCCGTGATATACTCAAACCGCTTGAAGCCATCAAACCGCTCTTCGATGAACATCCCCACCAAGCGAAATAACCGGCAGATCGGCCTGTGCTCACAGCTGTTTCTGTTTCTTCTCATTGCTGCTTTTCATGCTCCAGCCTTTGCCCGCGACTATGCCCAGGCGAGCGTCGAAACGCTTACAGTCACCTCGACAAACTATGCCGGTCAGTCACTCGAATATCCCCAATCCGGAACGCCTGAGGTAACAGCACTCATAGTGCGCCTTCCGCCGGGCAGTTCAACGGGCTGGCATAAACACCCGGTTCCGGTTTATGCATACATGCTTGATGGGGAGATCACGATTAGAACTGAGACCGGTGTCGCGAAAAAGTTCGTGAAAGGGGAGCCGATCATCGAGGTGATGAACCTCCTGCACAACGGCACAAATAGCGGCAAGGAGACTGCGAGCCTCGTGGTGTTCTATACCGGTTTCAAGGGTGTTCCGAATGTCATCAGGGCCGACGGGCCTGATGACGCAACAGGACTCGGACGCTGAACTCTCATTAACGTTTCAATGCCGTGAATCCTTTTGCAGATAAAGGTCCGCGGCCTCCTGTTGTTGAATAAATCCAGCTTCATGCATAGCACAAAGCACTGTCAAGCAGGCACTATTCATGTATGGATTGCCCTACGGGGCCCTGACCTGTCTGGACTCGTGATAAAGGCTATAATGCGCTCCTCTCCATGAACATTCGGCATTTTTGCTGTATTTCACCTTGCCCCGGTACTGAAGACCGGGGGTAGATTAACCCATCGAATTTTCAATCAGTTCTGCTATGACGAGCCTGCGGCGAATCACATTCATGCTGAAACTGAATGTGATTCGTTTGTTCTCCTTCTGTAATAGGTAAACGCAATGATAGTGCCAACCCCCATCAACATAATGCTTGACGGTTCAGGTGTTGGGCCTGCATCTTCAATGCCTAAAATCTGAAAACCGTTTACGATAGCTATTTTCGAAACACCCGCAGTGTACGTAAACGTAAGGTCTTCTCCGGAACTTAGGGTGACTGTTGTCTGGACATAATTTTTGCCTTCCTTGAACTCATGGAGGTCATTGTGATAACCTGCGTCATTCGATGGCGCAGGTTTTCCATTGACAGTAATGGTAAGCGGGTTGTTCACATCGCTGATTGCTCCCTGGGTGTAGATGTACAGTCTATATGTCCCGGCAGAAAGTCCGTTGATTGTATACTGTCCAAAAGGAGTGTTCGGTGAGCCATCAGCGAAATTATATGAATTCATCAATTGATAGCCCTCATAGACGATTTCTTCATCGTCGTCTTCATTGTAATAATAAAAGGCATTTTCTTCAGGATCAATATTAGTTTTTCCTGCGCTTATCCAGGTTATAAGGGAGCCGGCGCTACCACCCTTTGCATCTACCAAGGCTACAGAGGCGTTACCAGTGGCGTTTTTATATGCTGTCATGTTGGGATATTGCAGAAAGTTCCAATGATCAACCGGATCGCCAGCCACAGCATAAACATCAAAAAACATATCTCCATTATCTATGTTGATATTGATCAAATCGCCTTCTTTGGCCATTACTGATGAGGTGAAATGAGTCAATACAAATAAAGCAACTGAAATGATTTTTTTTACTTTTTCCAGACTTTGCACTTTAAGTATATACATCGGATTTTATGATATATGTTATATTTATACTTTTTCGCTTAGCACTGATATTATCCGACCGGAAAATCTTATCAGTCATATTCATAGAATTATTAAATAACGATCAGATGATATATGAGACATTATTTGGCTGATGTGGTATTGAAAAAAACTCACGAAGTCTAAACCTGCGTAAGATACTATTTTTTCATCAAATAATCCAATACTGGTCAAAGGCAGTAGCAGATCCGGGCAACTCCTTTGAGAGAAATGACAGAGGGCATACTGCCAAAAATCTTCTAAGGGGCTTGGAAAATACTGAAATACCTATTATAATGTTTTCATATTGCAACAGATTTACAGGAGACAACGCATATGAAAACATCAATACTGAAACGACACAACGTATCTCAGGAAGTGGTA
>Ga0172367_10007009_pt1 | contig 13032 bp, 7 predicted proteins | sample Lak10m_FD_114542 | JGI IMG/M metagenome (GOLD analysis project Ga0172367, IMG submission 114542) | Freshwater microbial communities from Kabuno Bay, South-Kivu, Congo - kab_022012_10m | ecosystem: Environmental > Aquatic > Freshwater > Lake | place: Democratic Republic of the Congo: South-Kivu...
CCCAAAATATAATCAATTTGTAGGACCCTATAAGTATATTCCTGATTGCATTTATAAAATTAATGATGGCACAACTGTCCATGTTGAAATTACTAGAAAAATTACCAATAATATTCTTAATAAGTACAAAACCACAATTCCTCAAATTAAAGAAATAAAGAATTTTATAATATGTGATGAAACCTATTTATATAAATATAACTTTAAGAATAATACTTTAGAAAAAATATAACAATATTTAGTTGAAGAATTTGAAAGTCAACACGTAACTGTCAATTTCTTTAAATTATTAATACCTTATTAAATCAAAATATTCGTAGCTTTCTGGAAATATTATTTCGATAAAGATTTATAATAAATTGTGTATAAAAATTGTACTCTATTTTTATCTATTAATAATCAATTTAGTAAAAAAATATAATATATTTATTCAAAGCTATTAATGGAAACATATAAAAAAATAATTAACATTATAAGAGATCAGCAAAACGAAGAGGTTTTAACCGAATTATATTTTAATAAAAAGAATTCACCACAAAAAATTGATAATATTTTTTTTCTAATAAATAAAATTTTTTCAAAATTAGAGAAAGACTTGGTAATTGTTTTTCCTAGTAAAAAAGAACTATCATATATATCTGCTATCATTTGCGCTTTAAATGAATACAAGAAAAATTTTCAGAGTATTTTAGAAAACTTTGAAAAAAATTTAATACCAAATTGTTACGTATCCTACGTAAGTGGAGACGAGGAAAATGGAAAAATATACAAATATAGAGGGGTAAGTAAATATCCTAATCTTATTGAATTAGAAACGATTCCTTACGGAAATAACAAGGCCTCAACTATAAGTAAAAAAATTAATTTATTTCAATTATGCCCTCTTGGAGAAGTAAAAAATTTAAATAAATTTAATATTGGCAAAGGAAAAAAGTTTCCAACATCTAGTTCTCATATATTTCTGGATCAATTATTAAACATAAAAAGTTTAGGTAATCCTTTTTTTTCAAGAAATAAAATCATCTCCCTTACACAATTTAATTATGATTATGAAGAATTTCTTAAATCTAAAACTATAACTAGCAAAAAATTAAATAATAAATTCTATAAAAATATAGAACTATTAACATATGGAAGAATTAATCAAGATGGACAAATTGAAACAAAATTATTTAAGAATGATAATAACGCAACACCATTAAATGAAAAAATTGAACCGTTGTTATTAGCAACTTCTAATATAAATTACCTATATAATTATCTTAATCAAAGAAAAAAAGATTCTATAATATTTTCCGACTCGATAAAAAAATTACAAGACAATCTTACTGTTTTTAAGCAGATCAAGCATTTAGAATTTAATCACAAATTTATTATTTTTGCTGAAGAACATGAATATGAAACAGTTAGTACCTTCTCTAATGCAAATGTAATTGATGTATGGAAATTTGAAAAAAGCGAGATCGAAAATCTAATTGAACCTTTTTCACTAAATTTTGACACAAATATTGCAACCGACCGCTTTACAACAAGTTGTAATATTTATTTAAAAAAAAAAACTAATTATATCGATGTTGGGGATGATATTTTTAACAATCTAGATAATTTATTTAACAAATTTAGAACCCACATAGCAAAAGAAGATGAAGAAACAAAAGAAATAATTAAAGATATTTTAAAACCATTACAAAATTTAAATTATAAACTAAGAGATCATATATTTGGATTTCCACAAAAATTAATAGAAGAATCAGAGAGTAACTTAAATTCAACAAGACAAAATTTTAAATCTAAAGAGAATATTCTACCAGAAGTATTTATTGATAATTTTAATCTTTTAATGAGTGAGTTTGCGACACTACTTGAAAAAAAGGATATTATTTTTGTAAATCGTATCAATGAATTTTTTAAAATAATAGAGGAAGACTCTAATACATTAACAAAAAGTGCTATATTAACTTATAATCCGGAAAGAAAAATTTATTATCAAAAGAATATTGAAGAAAAAACTAATTTTAAAAATTGTAACTTAATATCTTCTATAAATTCAAAAAGATATTTTGAAAAATTGATAGTTCCTTCAGAAATAATATCTAGTTCTATTGAAAAATTAATTCTTAGTAATCAATATAAAAACATATGTTTTTTAGGTGGTAAAAAACTTCAAAATAGAATTAATGAAATCGAAGATAATATTTTTTATAGATGGTCCTCTTTCAATTTGACGAAGGAAACAAAATGCAAAATACTAAATATAAAAGAAGAATATAAAAATTTGCTACAAACAGGTGAGGAAAATAGATTTTTTACTAAGAGTAAAATTGTAACAAACTTTAACATTGAAAATTTTTTATCCAGCGGTGATCCTATTATAAAAACAGAATTGGATGAAAATGATGATAATAATATAAATATAACACCGGTTATATTTTATGGGGATGCCTTTTCATTAATTTCTGATGAATTTTCTATTGAAGTATTTAATGAATACTTTGAAGATTTACACTCTGATAACAATCCCAAAGTTATTTATAAAAATATAAGTCAACTAGAAACAGGCGACATAATTTTCATAAGAGGTTCTTCTGATAAAGAACTGGTTACCGCAGAAACAATTAACTTAATTGGTAACGAAAATTCATACAATCTAATCAACGACAAAGCTAACGAATGGTACAAAATTATTTCAAAATGCTTTGATATTAAAAAAGATTTTAAAATTTTTAAAAATCTTATAAATAAAATTAATAAAAACATTAGCAAAGAAATAATCAAAAGCGCTTGGAATAATTTTGTTACATGCCCACAACAACCTGAAACTCTTGTATCCATTTTGAAAGCTTGCGAATTAAAAGATATAACTAAATATAATTTCAATAATGATGAAGCGAATAAAATATTTGAGTCAGCAAATAAATTAAAGACCTTTAGACAGCAAGCGGGAAGAAATATTACTAAAAAGATTATAGAAGCATTGAAAGATAAGGAAAAAATTGAATACGATGGAAATCCGATTAGATTGGATTATACAAGTGATGGAAAATTGCTCTTAGACAATAATCTAAATTCAATACCAGAGGCTTGGATAGTGACAGTTCAAAAAATTTATAAAGATAAAAAAAAATCAAAACAAAGCCAATCAAATAAAGTTTTATTTTCATGAGAATTATACCAAGCATATGCGATCCTGAAACGCCCAGTAGCGAGAAGAAAGTTTTTCTTAAATTTAAAGATTTTAACAGACCAGAAATGGATAACTGGATTATTTTTCACTCATTAAAGTATCCGGCAACAATAAATAAAAAAGATAAGCAATCCTATAAGTATTTTGGGGAATCAGATTTTTTAATTCTAGTCCCTGGAAAAGGAATAATTAATATTGAAGTTAAAGGAGGTGAAATAACTTGTAAAAATGGAGAATGGTTTATAAAAGGAAGAAAGGACTTTTATTCTAAAAAATTAGAAAGGAGCCCTATTAGACAGGCTGAGAACACTAAATATCATATACAAAAATATTTTGAAACTAAATTTAATAAAAAATACCCTCAAGAATCTTTAATAATTTTTACTGATTGCTCTTTTGAAATTAAGGAAGATTTAATAGAAATTTCACGAAAAAATATAGTTGATACTAATGATTTTAATTTAAATTTTACAAATATTTTAATTCAAACTAGTAAACAATTATCTGTTCAAACTAATTATAATAAATTTGAAAAAGAAGATTTAGATAAAGTATTTAATGTTTGTAGACCAGATTTTGAATTACATATAAAAAAATCAACAGTAATTACTAATAGTCAAACTGAAATCAATTCTTTCACAGCAGAACAATTAAAAATATTAGATTGGGTAGATGAGCCTCGAATGATTATTGAAGGAAGTCAAGGAACAGGAAAAACTTCTATGGCAAAAGAAATTATAACAAGAAAAATTGATAAAGGTTGTAAAAAGATATTATTTTTAAATTCAAACAGACTTGCTAATGAAGATATGAAATATGGATTTAATAACGTTTCAGAAGTAGAATTTACTACTTACAATCAATTTATAAATAAAATCAATTCATTTGACGATGAAACTATTAAACTAGCACAACAAAAAGAATTTATTGATAAACATAATTTCTTAACTACTGAAGCATTTAAAAAGCTTAAGGATGCAAACATAAATAATAATAAAGTTTTTGTTTACGACGTTGTAATTATTGATGAATGTCAAAATTGTTATTTTTTTGATAATTTTTATAAAGTATTAGAGCAAATTGTTTCTGGGGGGCTACTTGAAGGTAGTTATTATTTATTAGGAGATTTTGATAATCAAAGCATTATTCTAGAAAGAAGTAATTTTAAAGGAGATAAAAGACTCCCCAAAAAATCTCTTATAGATTTTCATCCAATAAGGCTAATTAACAACGTAAGAAACTCTAGAGAAATATCTATACAAGCACCAATAATATCAGGGTTGTTTGATCACCTTCCATACGAACCTAGCAGGTCAGAAAGTGGTGAAATTTTCAATAAATTTTGTAAAAATTTAGAGGAGAAAAAAGAAGAATTTATTAATATTATAAAAAAACTTCATAAAGACGGAGTTAGTGGAGATCAAATAACTATACTTTCAAACTTTACTTTAGAAAATAGTTTATTAAATACAGTTGATATATCTCCTTATTATAAGATTATTGATCTAACTCAGTTAAGAAACTTAAATAAGGACAAAGATCGTCTAAAAAATGAAAAAACATGTTACTTTTCAACATCATTAGGATTTCAAGGATTAGAAAATAAAATAATTATTTATTTAGATCCTTTAGAAGATTACCAAAAAAGTTTCTTGAGTTTTGCAAATAGTGATTATGAGCCGCAATTATTTTATAGTACATTCTTGGAGACGTTTAATGCTATGGGTAGAGCATGTACCTTTTTGTATATTTTATGGGATAAAAAATTACAAAATTTTTATAAAAACAAACTTACATTAGTCTCAAAAATAATGTTAACAAGATGAAAAACAACAAAATTAATTCTGCTCTTGAAGGGCGTGAATACTTAATTGATCAATTAAAGAAACAATTAATTGGTCCACTTAATGAGCATTTTACTTCTGATTGTTTAGTGCAGCAGTTTAATCCCAGTAATCCAAATAAACACAAACAAGAAATAACTCCGATAAGACCAATTGACTTATACTCTGCCGGAATTCTTTTTCCTCAAAAAACTGATGATGAAATTGAAGATCAAAATAAAATTGGTGAACCAATAGAAGATGAGGATGATGCTGATATAAATGATAACACAACTGATGAAAATAAAGAATTGAATGAAGTGGAGATTGAAGAAGAAAATGAAGATGAAGAAGAGCCTAACGATAACAATCTTGAAATAGATCTAACTAATGAATTAAGACCCTCGGCTATGGGTGTTTCTGTTTTAACCAATGTACCTAATAAATTAATTGTTTCAATTAATGATATTGGTAGATATTCTAAATTAGGAAAAGATGTTCCAGAAACTGTTCTTGTTGTTTCTTTTTATCTATCAAAATTTTCAAAAAATAAAGAATCTTACTCTTGGTTTAATAAAACATTTGAAACGGCTGATAACAAACGACTAACAACACTTCAATTTTTAGAAAATATTTTTTCTATAAGGAAAAATAGAATTAAAAATTATGAAGATTATTTTGATAAATATTTTGATAATAGAATTGGCTGGAAAAACCAAACTAATACTAGGTTAGATACAGTATATGATATGCTTAATGGTAAGGAAAAATCTGATATTGAAGAAGAAATTAAAGAAATAATAATAGATTACAAAACCAAGCAAAAACAAGATGAATCCCCTGATTTAAAGGGTTATGCCAGAGAAAGTATCAGCGCTTATGTTGAGTTTAATAAAGACGAACTTTCAAATGACTACGTAAAAACGTCAAAAAACTTTTTTAACAATGGTGAAGATATTTATTTATCAGCAACAATTATTCCCAGACCATTTAACAAAGAAATAAATAAAAAATATTTAACAATTTCAATTATAAACACTAATAAGGCGAATAAAAACATTTCTACTGACAAATATTTCTTTCAAACAAATTTTCAAATTTATTCAGAAACTCTCGAACCAATCTTTCAACATTTCGACGAGATAAATCCTAAGAATTTAGAAGATGAAGAAAAATCTCTTTATCTTCTTCATCATAAAAGAAAATGTTTTGCTATCGGTCATGGTTGCGCTCCTAATTGGGAATTAAATGAGAATAATGAATGCACAAAAATAAAAACAGAAATAATACCCATTTTTGAGAGCAAAAATATTAGAGCAAAAGAATTTGATGATCTTAAATTAAATATGAAAAGATTTTCTGAAGACTCTGATTTTGCATTTAATGAATTGAATAAACTAGTAATTAAGTATGAAAGTTGGCTTAACGAAGAAAAGAAAATTGGAGAAGCATTTGAAAATCTAATTTTTAAAGATGCTTCAAAAAAAAATATAATTAGTTCATTCAATATTTTAAGAAGGATGAAAGAAGGGCTAGAAATTTTAAAAAGCAATAAAAATGTAAGTGATGCTTTTAAATACATGAATAAAGCAATGTATCTTCAACAAGCTCATTATCAGATTAAAAAAGAAAAATATAAAAATAGTTTAAATTATGAAGAGCACTTACTTAAAGAAAAAAAAGGAAATTGGTTTCCTTTCCAAATTGCTTTTATATTAATAAATCTAAAAAGTCTTTCCGATCCTCTTTCTGACGAAAGAACTATTATGGACTTAATTTGGTTCCCAACAGGAGGGGGGAAAACGGAAGCTTATTTAGGACTGACAGCATTTACAATATTTTATAGAAAAATTAATTATAAAGAATTGCAAGGTTGCGCTGTTATTATGCGTTACACGTTAAGACTACTTACGACTCAGCAATTTCAGAGAGCCTCAACTTTAATTTGTGCATGCGAAAGAATAAGAGAAGAAAATGAATCAATTTTAGGAAAAGAAATAATATCTATAGGACTTTGGATCGGTGGTGAAGCAACTCCAAATACAATTTTAAAAGCTAAAGAAGAACTAAACCAACTTCAGGAGTCTAATTTTTCAGCTAAAAATAAATTCATTTTAGTTAATTGTCCTTGGTGTAATGAGGAAATGGGTAATAAAGAAAAAGAATATGGCATTATCAAAGGTTATAAATGGTTAAATAATACATTTGAGTATGTATGCTCAAATAGAGACTGTTATTTTTCAAATGAAAAAAAACCCTTGCCAATAACGGTTATTGATGAGGTTATATATAAAAAAATTCCAAGTTTAATAATTGGCACAATAGATAAATTTGCATCCATTCCTTGGTCGGATCAGGCTATAAATATTTTTCAGAACGCTAGTAATTCAAAAGTTTTGCCTCCAGACCTTATTATTCAAGATGAACTTCATCTAATTTCTGGACCATTAGGTTCTGTTGCTGGAATATATGAAATATTACTAGCCGCTTTATGCGAACGAAATTTTAATAATAAAGTTATCACTGCAAAAATAATTGGTTCTACAGCAACTATTAGTAGAGCAAAAAATCAAATCAGAAATCTATATGGTAAAGATAGTTCAATTTTTCCACCCCAAACAAACCAGTTGGATGACTCATTTTTTGCTTTTGAAGATAAAGAAAATTACGGAAGAAAATATATAGGAATTTTTTGCTCATCGGCAACCTCTAATCAAGTTACTTTAGCAAAAGTAATATCTACTATGTGCTTAGAAGCATCTTTTCTTAAAAACTTAAGCAGCAATATCGATGTATATGATGGATACTGGACTCATATACTTTACTTTAACAGCATTAGAGAACTGATGTCTGGATCAACATTAATTAATGCTGACGTCAAAGGTAATATTTCAGGTGAATATAATAGAAAAGGATTAAATAAAAATTTCTTAGAAGAAAAAGTTGTAAAAGAAATAAGAAGAACGCCAAACGATATAGCAGAATTAAATTCTCGAATTGAAAGCTCTTCTGTTCCAAAAATCTTATCAAATCTTTTTTTAAAAGCCGATAATAAACCTAATAGAGCAGTTGATGTATGTCTTTCAACAAATATGATACAAGTTGGTATTGATATTCCTCGATTAGGTCTAATGTCTATCGTTGGACAGCCAAAAACTACTTCTGAATATATACAGGCTTCTAGTAGAGTTGGTCGAGGTTCATATCCTGGTTTAGTCTTGTCAATCCTGTCACCTTTTAGGCCACGAGACCGTTCTCATTATGAAAAATTTTATAATTATCACGAAAATATTTATAAATTTGTAGAACCCACAAGTATTACTTCAAATTCAGACCCTGTAAGAAAAAGATGTCTTCATGCTATAGTTATTGGCTTAGCAAGGCTTTGGGGACCGCAACAAAGAATTTCTCCATTAGTTCCTAATGAAGATTTGATTGAAAAAATTAAGAGTTATATTGTTAATTTTTTTAAAAAATCAGACTTTGACCATCTAGAAGAAATAAAAAAAACAGAAAATGAAATCGATTATATTTTTGAAAGATGGAAAGAAATCAGTCCACAAAAATATGGTAGCATGGCCGGTGTTAACAAAAAATCTAACAACTCTGTTTTAATGATACCATCAGGATCCGAAAGAAATTTTGAGGGAAATCCGTTTGAAACCCCTACTTCAATGAGAAGCGTAGATAAAGAATGTCGCGCAAAAATAATGTCTAGCTGGAATAGTGAAAAATAATGAAAAAAAACTACAAAAAAAGTTCTACTCCCAAAAGACCTATAAGACGCTCTCAAATTATTTCTATGTTTGGCGTCGGATCAATCTACCAATTCAAAAACCAATATAGCAACAAAGGAGACTCCGATTCTTTAATGTTAGCTGGATTGGATTCTTGGTTTAAAAACATTGCTATACCTGATGAATGGAAAATTAATGAACCAAGATTACAAAAGGTTCTCAAAAAAGATTTTTTTGTAATACCTCCTGATTTTAGAGAAAAAACTGATGAAAATAATATAAGAAAAAAATATTTACCTTATGTAAGATTTCCGAAGTGGCATTACTGTCATATATGCGGAAATATGAAAGAACTGTCACCATATGGACCATCGCAAAAATGCGAGCCTAAAAAAAACTCTCAAGGAAACTGGCTACACAAAGAAGATTTTAAATTATGTGCTAGTAAGGAAGAAAGCAAAAGAAGATACTTAATACCAGTAAGGTTCATGTTAATTTGCGAAGCTGGCCATATTGATGATATTTCTTTTATGAAATGGGTTCATAGTGAAAAAAATTATTCAGAGAACTGTGAATTGAAATTCTTTGAAGGCAAAGGAGGTGGCAATAGTCTTTTAAATTTAAGGATTGAGTGTGTTGAATGTAAAATTGGAAAAAGTATGGCATCCGCATTTGCAGAGCAAGAAGATGAAAACAGTTCTATGTCCCAAATAAAATATAAATGTTCCGGTTCAAAACCTTGGCTAGGCTCAAAAGAATTTGATAAGGGCTGCAAATATCCTCAAACTTTAGTTTTAAGGCAAGCATCAAATGCTTATTACCCTGTTATAAAAAGTTCAATTTATATACCAATCAAAACTAATAACACAAATAGAAAAATATTAGAATTTATAAATCAAAAAAAAGTTTGGGATGAAGTTTTAAGACAAAAAGATTCTCCTCAAGAACTAGAAATTACTATTAAGTATGCATTATTGTTTGGTGAACAAAAATATAAATCTTTAAACCTAAAAGAAGTGTTAGAAGCAATTAATAGTAAAAAATTAGGTTTGGAAGAACAAAATAGAATTACACCTGAAAAATCAGATGAGGAAGAACTATATAGAAATCAAGAATATAATTTTATTATTAATTCAAGTTCTGATGATGAAGAATCAGAATTAAAATTAAAAAAAATTCCTATAGATGAGTATGGTTCACTAAAGAATTATTTTTCTAATATATTTTTAATTGAAAAACTTATTGAGACTAGAGTACAAAGAGGTTTTACTAGAAAAAAACCATATGACGGCGATGGCAACAAAAGTAATTTACAATCTTTATTTCAAGATAATAAAATTAATTGGCTACCAGCAAATGTTGTGACTGGGGAAGGTATTTTCTTCGAATTTAATTCTCAAAAGTTAAATACATGGTTAAAGAATTTTAGCACTAAAAATCACGAAAATATTAATAAAAATTACAACAATATCAGATCTTCTAGAGGAATTTCTGAAAGAATTGTAAATACAAAATTTTTTTTAATTCATACATTTTCACATTTGTTAATAAATCAATTAAGTTATTCATGTGGTTATGGAAGCGCCGCATTAAAAGAGAGAATTTATTGTAATCAAAAATATAAAGATAAAGAAATGCATGGATTGTTAATTTATACAGCCTCTGGCGACTCCGAAGGAAGCATGGGTGGTCTTGTAAGAGAAGGTGAGCCAAAAAATATAAAAAAAATTATTCAACAAGCAGTAAAAAAATCAGTCACATGCTCATATGACCCTGTATGTTTAGATCATAAATCACAAGGTCTTAATGGAACAAATGCCTCAGCATGTCATGCTTGCTGTTTTGTACCTGAAACAAGTTGCGAAGAATCTAATCAGTTATTAGATAGAACAACAATTATCGGAAATGAAAAAGTATCTCTCGGATATTTTAAAGATATTTTGGATGAAGATATTTAAACTATTTTAAAGTGTAATTGCTTAGTCTCAAGCCCTTGCTCCTCATAAGCAAATTTAATCATGTTAATACAAATATGCTTAATTACTGGAACTGAAACGCTATTTCCAAACTGTTTGTAAGCCTGCATATCACTTACTGTTATTTTAAAGCTTTCAGGAAAACCTTGGAGTCTCGCACATTCTCTTGGTAATAATCTTCTTGGAGTTTTATCTTCACCTCTAGAAATTAATACTTCAGCACCATCCTTATAGTATCTTGCTGAAATAGTATTTGCATAATCACTATTTTTATCAAATAATCCATAACCAAAACCTTTACCTGCTTCTTTATTTCTTTTTTTTCGCATTTTATGACTCTTCCAAATTCTATCTGAGATAATATATTTTTTTTTATAACAACTTTCTAAAATATCTCCTAACTTTATTAATTTATTTAAAGGTTTTGGATATTCAAAATTTCCATTTGTATTATCTAATCTAAATCCAACAATAAAAATTCTTTGTCTATTTTGAGGAACTCCAAAATCTTTAGAAGTTAAAACTTCTGGCTCAGGTACATAATAATTTTTTCTAAGTACTCTAAGAATTGTTTTTAAAGTATTTCCATTATCATGACCTTTGAGATGTTTTACATTCTCTAGTAAAAACATCTTTGGTCTTTTTACTTCTAAGATTCTTTGAATATCAAAAAATAAAGTTCCTCTTGTATCATCAAAACCTTTTTTATGGCCAGCCTGAGAAAATGGCTGACAAGGAAAGCCTGCTAATAACAAGTCATGATCTGGAACTAAAGATGAGATGTCTTTTGTTTTTAGAAGAGATATATCTCCATAAATATTACATTTTCCAAAATTATCGACATAGGTTTTAATGGCATACTTATCGATTTCAGATGTAAAAACACACTTAACATTATAGCCAAGTTTCTTGCCTGCAAACTCACAGCCAAGTCTAGTACCCCCAATTCCTGCAAATAAATCTATAATTCGAATTGTTTTGTTCATTATTAAATCCTAGAATCATATCTAGAATATCATGAATCTTACTGATTGGGAAAATCTAATAAAAAAAACAAGATCAAATTTTATAAAAGATGAGACCTATTATATTGATCTAGCAGTAGAAAAAAATATTAAAATAATTGAGGATACCTCTAATTTTATAAAAAAAGTTAGAGCAGAGGCATATCATGAATTCTTTTTAAAAGATGAATATGAATTTTCAAAAAATATTCTAAAAAAGTTATCAGATTCAACTGAATATAATAAAGATGAGGACAATACTCATCAATTTATCAATCAATATTTTGAGCATATTTACCGACTATGTTTAAGCAATACACAATCTAGAAGATCAAGATCAGGTGATGGATTTGAGACATTAATTGAAAAGATCTTAATTCATAAAAAAATTCCCTATCAGGGTAAATCTTTATTAACCGAGAACAATTTAGAGGTTAAGGAGATTGATTTTATAATTCCAAATAAAAAACAATTTAAAAAAAATAAAAAAAAAATTATAGCTATTTCATGTAAAACTTCTTTACGGGAAAGATGGGAGCAAGTAGTTGCAGAAAAAGATCATATAGGCGTAAAGGAAATATTATTATTTACTATTGGCGAAGATCTTAAAAAAGATAATAAAAGAATTACTGAGAGAGGTATAGTTATTGTAACTTTTCCAGAAATTAAAAATAAATATCCTAAAGATAATAATATTATTACTTTTGAAGATGCTTTTAATAAATATATCCCTAAATTTTTACCAAAAAAAATAAAAAAACTTTAAATCACTTAAATTTAATTATTACTTGAAAAATATTTTTTTATTCTTTCTGGAAATTCCGTGTAGATTCTTTTATCCAATTCCTCATAATATTTATCTGACTTAGGGTTAACCCCCTCTTCATCAACTAATTTTTTGTGAATATCAAAAGCTGTATAAGTCATAGGCATATCTTTCCCAAACCACTTGTTTTGTTTTGCCCACTTCTCAGCTTTACGATCCACTTTATTTTTTTTCTCAAAAAATTTAATAAGATGCAATCTTCTAATAAAAAGAAAGTTATCAATTGATTTTCGAATTAAGGATAAAGTTAAGAAAGAATAAACTTTTTCAAATAATTCTAAAATAAAAAGCTCAATATTTGCTACTTTTCTTTTAGTTTTTTTAGATAATTTTATTATTGGTGGCTTATAATATTTTTTTGCATCAATGGATTGTCTTAATTCTGGTATCATTTAAGCAACATCCTTCTTATATTTTTGGTCTTCTCCTAAGATTGGAATTTCAAGGTCCTCCTCGGTTAATATATCTCTGAATAAATCTTC
>Ga0172367_10007010_pt1 | contig 13032 bp, 11 predicted proteins | sample Lak10m_FD_114542 | JGI IMG/M metagenome (GOLD analysis project Ga0172367, IMG submission 114542) | Freshwater microbial communities from Kabuno Bay, South-Kivu, Congo - kab_022012_10m | ecosystem: Environmental > Aquatic > Freshwater > Lake | place: Democratic Republic of the Congo: South-Kivu...
AAAAGCGGCGGCGACTCAACAACGGGTTCAGGTGGCGGCACAGGAAATTAATAAGCTAAGGATTCCATCCTTCAATAAGGGATGGAATCCTTAAACACAAGACCATCACAATCACATTTGGGAAAACTTTAAACGAAATAGCACAATTCTAAAAACCGAAAACTATGAAAATCACATTTTTCTTCATGTCAATTTTGATTTCTTTAGGATTAGCATCATGTCAAGGCAAAAGAAGCGACGTTACTGTGAAAGGTAAATTTATCGGCGACATACCTGAAGAAGTAAAATATTCTATTCCTATCAACGGGATTTGTTATGGATTTTTTCAAGCTTCTGAGAGAGTTGATTCTTTGGGGAATTTTGAACTTCACTTTAATATAGAAAAACCATCATTTATTAAAATTTTTACTTACGGCAATACGGGACAATTGATTGTAGAATCAGGTGAAACCTATCTGGTAACAATAGAATCAAATAAGAGGAATATTAAATTTAATGTTGACGGTAAAAATACATCTATGCAGTCTGAATATCAAAGACTGGATAGTCCGGAGCATCCACAAATGTTGATTATGGAATTCATAAATTCTCCAATTTCAACAACAAAAAACAAAATTGACTCAATGTATACTAAAGAAGTCGCCACATTTAGAAAATTATCTGTTGATGGACTAATCTCAAAAGAATTGTTTGATTTAATATTATTGGACAGGAAGCTATTTTATAGTTGCGCTCAAGGACAGCTTGCAATGATTAAATTTTCCAATAATAAAGCTAAAGAAAATAGCGCAAATACGGATTCAATTAATAAAATGTGGGATGAAACAATCTCAAGCGTTCCTCTTAATTCGGACGATCTTTTAAAATCAAAATGGGCATATTATTATCTCGAAAATTATTTGATGTACCGCGAATATACAGCAAAAGATTTCAACTTCGATATTCGGACTAAGGCTCGAAATAATGGAAACATTCACTCATATTTAATTGGTATTGCTAAGAAATATTTAAAGGGTGAAATCCTTGAATTTTACACATCGTCCTATATTCTTTCAACTGCATGGCAGAATAAATTTGAGAAAGAGCTAATTGGTTTATTTGAAGAATTTACAACTGATTTTCCCAATAGTAAATACACTGCGAGTTTAGAACCTCACATTGAAAAAATTGTTGCCTTTCATAAAAGAGCAGAACAAAAATTTGATGAGAATTCCAAATTTTTAAGCAACTATGAAAATATAAATTCATTGGCAGAATGTGTAAAAACCTTCAGTGGGAAAAAAGTCTACGTCGATATCTGGACAACTTCTTGCGGACCTTGCAAAGATGAATTTAAATATTCAGAAGATTTAAAGCAGCTACTTCTTTCAAATAATACTGCCATGCTTTATATTTCACTTGATAGTGACAATACCGATACGCGATGGAAAGATATGATTAAGTTTTACCAACTGACTGGTTATCACGCAAGGGCGAACAAAGAATTGGAAGCAGATTTAGAAAAAATACTTGGAAGTTTATGGATACCCCGCTACCTTTTAATTGATGAAAACGGAGAAATTGCTAATAATAATGCTAAACGTCCCTCTCAATTAAAAGATTTAGAAAAACAAATAATTGGAAAATAACGTGTGGCTATAGCAAAACGCCCGGCAATCGGGAGTTTTTGCATTGGAAGGAAACTAGCCCAATTAAAAAGCGGCGGCGACTCAACAACCGGAAGTGGCACTGGAGGAACAGGAAATTAGTTTATTACGGCTCCGGTCTTGGAGAAAGATCGGAGCCGCAAAATCATATTTGGTAAACTAAAAAGTACTTTATCTTTGTTTTTGTGGGTTGTTTTAATCGCTCCTTAAAACGTTTTCGTTTTTAGCAATGTGTTTAAATTGAGACCTTTCAAGAAAAGAATCGACATGATAAATTCAATAATTTTTCTTCTTCTTTTATTTTTACCATTGATATTCCAGTTAATCTTTGGGATCAAAGCGATTAAATGCTCAATTTCTTTACGTTTTTGGCATGTAAGTGTAATAAGTTTGCTCGGACATGTATTTTTTTCAATTGGGAACCTTTATCTTCTGAGTGAAATTATACGACACTCAAATCATAGAGATGGATTGGCTTTTATCGGAGTTTTTGTTATTGAATTATTCGTTGGATTCGTATTATTAATGGCAATTCTTATACAACGATACATACAATATCGCAAGAATAAATTACAGAATGATTGATTCATAATTTTTCAAGCGTGTAGCTTCCTACGTTGTAACCCAATTAAAAGGGACAGCAGAAAGGATTGAATTTGACCTTAATGACAAATTATTTACAAAATCATACAGACATGAATCTTTTAAGAATCATCGCATCAATTGCCTTTTTACTTCTGTTGACATATTGTACAAATCAAAGAACTGAGAAAAGCCTCGACAAAGTTTACACGAGTGCTGAATTAATAGGGAAATGGATCCAAGTCAGTGCAGACAAGTCACCAATCGACGCAAATCCTAAGATTGAATCTATACAATTGATAAATGACTCGACAGCTGAAATTCAAATACATGAATCTGCTGGCGTAAGAAAAATATATGGAAAATGGGAAAACGGATTAAAAAAAGAAATTAAACCATTAGACATTAAAATTAAGATTGAATCTGATATTAAAATATCGTTTCACCTAGCTGATAATCATTCCTACATTTTAGTATTACGACTGGGGGAAGAAAATAAAAAGACAATAATGACAGCGAACAACTATAAATTTGAAAAGGAATAAAACCGGGTTACAACTTCAGCTACCCGGCGGCAGCAGTGGTTTTCGGTGTGGAGTTTTCAGCTCGGGCTGTTTAGGTATTTGCCTGGAAATCGCTCGCAATCCCCCTGGCACTAATTTACAAGCAGCACTTTTTTTCAAAAGGTTTGCAATCCGACCAGTACCGGTAAAGAGGATTGACAGGAATTAAAGATCGGCGTTAGCCATACCGCAATATACGAGTGTTAAGTTTACGCCTGAGCGTTTAATGAGTGTAAAAATTCACTAAATTTACCCTTGTTTGTCTGACAAGTGTAAAATTTACCTTCGAATTATGACTAATCTAAAAAAAGAAACTCCCTTCAACGATTTGCCTTTACTTCCTCCAAAAGTGGAATTAGAGACTAAAAAGGTTCTTTTAAAAACAATTGCTGCAAGCAGAGCCTTGGCACAATTCAATGGGGCAATGATAAATCTGCCAAATCCAAGTCTATTCCTTGACACAGTGCATTTGCAGGAGGCAAAGGCAAGTTCAGAAATTGAGAATATCATAACTACTAATGATGATTTGTATAAATCGGTGGTGGCAGACAAAAAGTATGAAAATTCTGCAATCAAGGAAGTATTAAGTTATAAAGATGCTCTTTGGCTGGGGATTAAAAGTCTTGAAAAACAACCTTTTATCACAACAAACCTTTGCATCCAGATTGTTCAGTGTATAAAACAAAATTCTGCGGGGATAAGGGTTACTCCTGGCACAACTCTTACTAATTCCTTCGGAGAAGTAATATATACGCCTCCTTCCGGGGAAAATATCATCCGTGAAAAACTTGCAAATCTGGAGAAATTCATCAATCAGGATAAAACATTAGACCCATTGATTAAGATGGCTTTGATGCATTATCAATTTGAAGCAATTCATCCATTTGCAGATGGTAATGGTAGAACCGGAAGAATTCTACTGCTTCTATATCTAAAAATGGAACGACTGTTAGATATTCCGGCAATTTACCTCAGTGAATACATTAACAAAAGTAAGATGGAGTATTACCAGAAACTTAGGAATGTGACGGAAAAACAGGATTGGGAAAGTTATATCCTCTACATGCTTGATATGATTGAAATCACCGCAAAGAAAGGTTTAACCAGATTAGAAAAGGTGATTTCGCTAATGGAAAGAATGGCAGAAGAGATTAAAACACAACTTCCAAAAGTTTATTCAAAAGACCTCATTGAACTGATTTTCAAACTTCCATATACAAAAAGACAATTCCTAATTGATACTGGACTAGGAACTCCCAAGACCGTTGGCAATTATCTGATTTCATTGGAAGAAAAAGGATATCTGAGATCTGTTAAGGTAGGAAAAGAAAAACTATATCTGAATCACAAACTGATGGAGATACTGGAAAATGATTGAAAACACGAACACCTAATCAAATAGACGGCTCCGCTTGTAGTTAGCAGAAGGAATTCTCACTTCTTCAAGCTCAGTAAAAACCTCACGCCGAAATTAATCACCTAATTATATAATAATCTTGCATTCAGCGGTTCAATAACAAAACTTAAATTACCAAAGCTCCTTTCAGCACTCATTGTTGACGACGAAAAGAATGGACGCGAAATTGTCGAAATCGGCATAAAAATAAACAATTTTGTTTATTTTTATATCTTTGCAGAAAGCACAAGTATTTATGGACATTAACCTTGCATTGATCAAAGGAATACATCCCGGATTAATTCTGGAGCGCGAGTTAAAGAAAAGGAAACTGGCGAAGGGAAAATTTGCCCTGTCGATTGATGAATTTCCACAAACTCTGGTCGCCATTATAAAAGGGAAACGCCGCATGAATCCGGCATTGTCTCTTAAAATTGAAAGGGCGCTGAATTGGGAAGAAGGCTTCCTGATGGTGCTGCAGGTTTACTACGACATTGAACAGGAAAAGCGAAAACAAGCAAAAGGTGATCATCCTGATTTATCGAAATTACGCCCGGTCGTTTTCTGGGATACCAACATGGCCAACATTGACTGGCAAAAAAATAAACAGGCGATCATCAACCGGATTTTCGAACGAGGAAACGAACAGGAGATCACCGAGATCATCCGGTTTTACGGAAAGATGGAGGTATTGTCAGCGCTGGATTTTAATCAAAGCGGACTTCCATCGGTGAACGAAAACCGGAAAAAATACCTAAAAGCCAGCTAATCGGGGAATGAAAAAAACACTCCATTATCAAACAGTAGTTCCATTTCTTCACTCAGTTTTAAAAGAGCTGATGAATGCAGAAGAATTAAAAAATTTCCGATTGGTGGGCGGAACTTCATTAAGCTTGCAGTTGGGTCATCGGCAATCGGTTGATATTGATTTGTTCACCGATGCAGAATATGGTTCAGTTGATTTTTCAGCCATTGATCGGTATTTAGACAAAACCTTTCCGTATATCGACAGCACAAATACAGGAATTGTAGGCATGGGGAAATCCTATTTTGTTGGAGAATCGGCACACCAATGCGTTAAACTGGATTTGTTTTACACCGATTGTTTTATTCGACCGCTTCTAACCATTGACGGAATTCGGTTAGCTGATCCGGAAGAAATTACGGCCATGAAGATAGATGTTATTGCCCGCCGTGGGCGTAAAAAAGATTTTTGGGATATCCACGAACTTCTGGAAACCTTTACCATTGGGCAAATGCTCAAACTACATCAGGAACGCTATCCCTATTCACACGACCGAGACGAAATAATTAATCAACTTACTCAATTTAAAGATGCTGACAATGACTTTGATCCTATCTGTTTGAAACACAAATATTGGGAACTGATCAAATTGGATATTCATGAAAAGTTGGAAGACTTCAGGAAAGTGAATCACGGATAATAATACCATCAAAACCTAAATGGCCCATGCTCCTTTCAGCACTCATCGTTGACGACGAAAAGAACGGACGCGAAAAAATTTCCGAGGCTGATTCAATTGCCATTTCGCGCCGGAGAAAAGAGGTCACCCTGGCGCAGCTAAAAACAGTGCTGAACTATTCGTGATAATCTGGTCTTCAAACAAGTCTCATCTTAGCAGTCTGTAACCAATAAGGTAATTGTTGTAATGGCTTGGATTTCTCTTATGTAACTATATTTTTTTTGACTTGCTCCATTCCGTCCGAAAAAAGGTTCCTAACGTGAAAAACATTTCCACGCGGACGGTTGCTGCTTCATCTTTTCTACCCAGGGTTCCGTTTCACTCCACCCTGGGCTATTGATATTAAACCCTTTCAGGGTAAAACAACTGCCTCAACCGTATTCTTCAAATATTTAAATATAGGCTGCATTTTTTATGCTGAAGAAATAATACTGAATTAAGTTTTAAACCTTATTTTTTTGAACTCGACCTTAGTAGAAATTATAGACAAGCGATCATTTAACCTTATAAACTGTCCCTATTGCAGTTGCCGCCTGATCAATTTACATAGAACCCAAGTTAACTACTAATTGTTTGAACGGTATCTTCCTTTGATCGCGTTCAACTGATCGACAAAATCCTTGATGGGTGCAAGTTTTGGATCATTCCGGCTAAACCGGATGGTGTGTGTTTGCGAGCCGCTTTTGTAGCTGATCCAGTCGTCGCAACCATCGGCACACACATTGCAGCTGTTCAATTCCAGCTTTTTCAGCTCATCGAAATCGAGTTTCCCGAGCAATTCGTTGAGTTCGGCGGTAGTCAGTTGCCCGGATTTACTCACCGTCGAATTCGTGGTACTGCAATTCTTGTAATCCACATATTTCACGCGGGTATCGCTGATGGTCAGTGTATCGTTCTGCGAACACCATCCGCAGACTGTTCCGGTTTTAATCAACACATCAGCTCCAGTCTCTGTGCCTTCAATAAAATGATACGTACACGAAAGACCAAACACAATAAATGCTGCGACAAACAAAATTCTCCTGATCATACCCGATTTTGTCAAAATTGAAGTACCAATATAGCATCTTTTTAAATTTAACCCATTCCCTGATGGGTCACTTCCTGTTTTCTATCCATTTTTCAGGCTAACAAACTAACTTTTTTACAGCAAACCAAAACAGTTACAATAAAAGACTGTTATATCCTAAAATCATTTTCTGCAAATACTGTCAGAAATGACCTGGATTAGTAGCTGTTTAATGATGCGAAAGTCAACTTGTTAACCTGATTACAAACTTAAACTAAAAAAAATGCACGGACCAGCTGTTAAACTTGGCGCAGACAATGCCGCCGCTAAAAAATCGAAACTGGGTGTTATCCTGTTTTATGCCTACACCTTGGTATATGCAGGATTTGTCGCCATTGGACTTGTGAAGCCAGAACTTCTGAGTTTGCATATTTTGCGCGAATTGAATCTATCCATCATCTATGGTTTTGGACTTATCATACTGGCGATCGTCATGGGCTTTATTTACAATGCCCAATGTACCCGAATGGAAATTAAAATGAATAAAAAGCAAGGAGAGAAAATATGATTTATAATGTTTCAGGCTGGGCCATAACCATATTTCTCACCTTCGTAGCCGTTGTATTGGGACTTTCGTTCTATTTTGCCGGAAAAACAAAATCGGCCAAAGGCTACTATGCGGCCGGAGGGCATATTCACTGGGGAATCAACGGTATTGCATTTGCAGGTGATTATCTGTCGGCCGCATCTTTTTTGGGGATTTGCGGTATGATCGCCTACTCGGGATACGATGGATTCCTATATTCCATTGGTTATCTGGCAGGTTGGATAGTCGCTTTATTTTTAGTTGCTGAACCGTTGAAACGATTGGGCAAATACACCTTCACCGACGCTCTGGATGCCAGATTCAACTCCAAATCGATTAAACTGACGGCTGCTATCAGTACATTGGTGGTTTCTATTTTTTACTTAATTCCCCAGATGATCGGCGCGGGCGATCTTATCGTTCCACTACTTGGATTGCCTTATTGGTCGGGAGTTTTAATCGTTGGCTCTATTGTTATTTTTATTGTTGCCACAGCAGGAATGGCTTCCACCACCTATGTTCAGTTTATCAAAGGAGCATTGCTCATCGTTTTTTCCACCATTCTGACCATTTATATTTTAAGCAACGGACTGAATCTGAATCCGGGGGATGACTACCACAAATTCATCAAGATTGAAGCCAGTTTGGAAGGAAAGAAAGTTACAGGAACAACTGATTCAACCTATACATTTGTTGACGCCCATACGGTAGATAACAAATTCACTTTTGTCAGGCTGGAAAAAAATGGTATTCAACACTGGTTTAAACTTTCCAAAGACTCAGCATCGCTTGACGAAATGCTTTCGGTTACCACTCTTGAAGACGACACCAAATTGTACAATGGAGAGCCACAGGAAGCTGCCAAATTTTATCAGGTCGGCCACATGTCGAAAATCATTGTTGACGGCAAAGAAGTTGACAAAACCGGACCAATGGGGCCATTTGAATTTCTGGCAACACTGGAAAACAGCGAACTGGTCAGGTTTACAAAGAAGGAAATCCCTGAAGCAAAAACGACAGTTTGGTTTCAGACCCCGACATCAGGCAAAGACATGCTAAGTCCGGGATTGCTGCTAAAAATAACATCAAAAACAGGGGCAACTATCTGGGATAAACTCAACTTTTTTTCGCTAATGCTTGCCTTGTTTTTGGGAACCTCGGCTTTGCCGCATATCTTGATCAGATATTACACCGTCTCCAGTCAAAGAGCCGCCCGAAAATCGACCATCGTTGCCATTGCTGCCATCGGATTCTTTTACATACTGACGTTGTATATGGGTCTGGGCGCGGCAGTCAATGGGGTGCTTGATGTTGAAAGCAGTAACATGTCGGGACCGTTATTGGCCAAATATTTTGGAGTGGGCTTATTCTCGATTATTTCAGCTATTGCCTTTGCAACGGTTTTGGGTACTGTTGCTGGCCTAATTGTGGCCTCATCAGGAGCCATTGCGCATGATTTCATGGATAAGTTTCTGAACATGCACATGAGCGACAAAAAGAAAGTACGTGCAGGAAAACTGGCCGCTTTTGGAGTGGGCCTTTTTGCAATCATTCTTGGTATATTGTTTAAAGGAATGAATGTTTCCTTTTTGGTTGGATTGGCTTTCGCGGTAGCTGCATCGGCAAATTTACCATCCATCTTGTTTTTGCTTTTCTGGGAGAAAACCACTGCAAAAGGTATTTCGTGGTCGATTATGACTGGTATTTTATCGTCGGTGTTTATCATTCTTCTTTCACCGGCGATGTACGAAAGATATGGTCTGGCTAAAAACCTGGCACCAATACCGTTAGACAATCCGGGCATCATTTCTATTCCGCTGGCAACGCTTGTGCTGGTTATTGTCTCGCTGTTAACCCAGAAGGACAACATAAACAAAGTTGAGAACTACCACCATAGCAAGTAGCTTTTAGCGAAACCATTTTGCAAATCAGCGTCAAAAAATAACGGAATTATCGGATTTACGGTTGATATGAATAGCAACGGCATTTATGCCGTTGAAAAAATGAATAATCTTAATTTTGGCTTTAGCCTAAACATTAAACTAATTGGGCTAAAGCCGGGATTTGTCTGTTTCCGGTTTTCCCTGACCTAAAGGTCAGGGCTATTCAAAACCAATAAACCGATAATTCCGAAAAATAATAAAGGGATGAGTTACTTCATCCCTTTATTATTTTTTGATGGCAATGTTGTGCTTTTATTGCGCAAAACGCCCCGTCTTTTTAGGCTCAGGCCTACTTTTCAAGTATGGCCCTTTTTCGTTCCACTTCACCTCCACATTCGACAGATACCAGGTTTTTCCGTTGTCATTATTCCCCTGGTAGAAAAGATAGGTTTTGCCGTTCACATCCTTGAAAATGTGCGGATGCCCCGATTCGCTGTAATTCCATGTTCCTGGATCACCGTTGGTCAGGAATGGTTTGTTCGAAAGGCGTTCCCATTTTACGCCATCGCTACTTTTGGCCACGCCCACCTGCTGCGGTTTATTGTTATAGGCACCAGCATAAAACATATACAGCCATTCGCCTATTTGAACGATCGATGCGCCTTCAATACATTCGCCTTCCCAAGGATATTCAGGTTTCAGGATTGGTCCGTTACCCAACTGTGTCCAGTCTTCGCGGTTAAACGAGGTGTTGGCAGGCGCCGAAGCCACGCCCTGCATCTGTATTTTGTAATCAGCATCGCGGGTGGCGAAGAAAAGCAAATAACGATCGTTGAACTTAAAAACTTCGGCATCGATGGCACGGCCACAGTTCCAGTCGCCGGTTGGCCTAAAAATCGGGTTAGTTGGGTTTCTCCTGAAACGAATTCCGTCGTCGGAAACGGCATGGCAAATGGCATCGTTTTTCCCGTTTCCGTAGGTTTGATAAAATAAATTCACCTTACCATCGACAACCAAAGCGCCCGGTGCACACAAACCTTTCTGCTCGTAGTCGCCTTCCGGAGTAATTTCGCCTACTTTCTTCCAGTTAGTCAGGTCGCGGCTTTCGGCAATGCCAATCCCCCACCCTTTCACCGGGTTCGACTGATCTTTGTACGGCGGAATGGAATAATACATCAGGTATCGTCCCTGAAAATGAATGACGTGCGGATCTTTTGAAAATGGAATCCCATTACGCGATGTGTCGCCAAAATACATTTTCGGGGTTTTTACCTGGGCTGTTACTGAAAACGCCAGGCTGCATAAAGCCAATAGGAAAATAACTGATCGGAATTTCATGGTTGCTTTTTAGGTTGGGTTAACCAGACAAAAGTAAAAAAACTTGCATCGAAACACGCGGATACCTCAATCTGCTCCGTATTTTTGTTAAAGTTTGTACCTATTGAAAATGAAAATTGCCTTGCGCGATTTGTCGAAATACATCAACGCCTGAAAGGCGGTGAAAACTATTGTTCCCGATTTCAGTAAAAAACTTAAAAAACTAAACTATGTACCGAATTTTTATTCTTCTCATCCTTTGCATTTCAGGCCAGCTGGCCGCCCAACAAATCGTTCCGCTATACTCCGGGAAAATCCCCAACAGCACAGGTTACCCGATGAAAGAAGTCAGGATAGAAAAAGACGGGCAATTCCTGGGATACCGCAATATCTCGCAGCCCACATTAAACATCTATTTGCCTGAAAAAAGTAAGGCGACGGGCGCCGCTGTCATTATTTGTCCGGGCGGAGGCTACGGCATGGAAAGCTACTTGCTGGAAGGGACCAACATTGCCGAGGCTTATCAAAAACGTGGAATTGCCGCTTTTATCCTGAAATACCGGCTTCCGGCTGATTCCATCATGCCCGACAAATCCGTCGGTCCGCTTCAAGATGCCCAGCAGGCCATTAAAACGGTGCGCGAAAAAGCAGCTGAATGGGGCATCAATCCGGCAAAAATTGGGATTATGGGATTTTCAGCCGGAGGTCATTTGGCCTCAACCGCCGGAACGCATTTTGGGAAATCAACCATTCCAAATCCTGAAAACACCAGTCTTCGTCCCGATTTTCTAATCCTGATTTATCCGGTCATCAGCATGAAAGATGGCATGACACACGGAGGTTCGCGCAACAATTTACTGGGGAAAACGCCAACTGAAGAGCAGATTACAAATTTCTCGAACGAACTTCAGGTGAACGCACAAACCCCTCCCACCTGGCTAACGCACACCGGCGACGATACCGTGGTCCCCGTTGAGAACAGCATTCGCTTTTATCAGGAGTTAATCCGCAACAAGGTTCCGGCAGAAATGCACCTGTACCCCAAAGGAAATCACGGTTTTATCCTGTATTTGAATCCGGACGAATGGATGGCACCCTTATTTGAATGGATGAAGAAAAGCGGAATCACACAATAAAACCTATGAAAAAAGCACTGATCAAAGTAAATGATCTGTGCTTTTTTATAGAATCCGCGATGACTACTGCGCGGCTTTGATCTGATTCAGTTTTGTCCGGAGTTTTTCAACCACTTCAGGATACTTTTGCGCTACGTTCATTTTCTCGCCAATGTCGGCGTTCAAATCATACAACTGATCCTGTTCCAGATTTCCATATTCGGTATTCGTAAACTTTCCGTAAGCCGGACCTTTTCCCGGGGCAATAAACTTCCAGTTTCCGCTGACAATCGAAAGATTGTTCTGCACATTTTGCAAAACGAGGTATTCGCGTCCCCGATCGCCTTTATTCAACCAGGCTCCGAGATGATTTTTGCTGTCGGGAGCTGCAGTTGCTGGTACTTTAACCTGAAGCAGGTTCGCAAAAGTGCTGAGCATATCAATCTGGCAAAGCAGCTGATCCGATACACCCGGCTTAACTGTCCCCGGCCAGTTTAAAATTCCGGGTACACGGGTTCCACCTTCGAAACTGCTGTATTTTCCACCTCTGAAATCGCCCGCAGGCTTATGGTTTCCGAGCAGTTCAACAGCCTGATCTTTGTAACCGTCATCCACTACCGGGCCGTTGTCGCTCGACAAAATGACGATGGTATTCTTCTCAAGTCCCAGTTTCTTCAGCGTTTTCAGCACTTCTCCCACCGACCAGTCGAATTCCAGAATGGCGTCACCACGAGGCCCCATTCCACTTTTGCCAGCAAATCGCGGATGCGGAACACGCGGAACATGGGCGTCTTGTGTGGCGAAATAGAGAAAGAACGGCTTTTCTTTATTTTTTTCGATGAAAGCCAAAGCTTTGCCGGTAATGACATCGGCCATATCTTCATCTTTCCACAAGGCCGATTTCCCTCCTTTCATGAACCCGATGCGCGAAATTCCGTTCACAATCGACATGTCGTGCCCGTGACTGGGATGCATTTTCAGGAGTTCCGGATTGTCTTTCCCGGTTGGTTCTCCGTCAAAGTTTTTCTCATAATCAACAAAAATCGGATCATTTTTATCGAGGTTAACCACACGTTCGTTTTCAACATACACACATGGAACACGGTCGCCGGTGGCCGCCATAATAAACGAATAATCAAAACCAATATCCGATGGCCCCGGAGTAATGTGACCATTCCAGTCCTGAGTTGCAGTTTTATCGCCAAGCCCCAAATGCCACTTGCCAACCACTCCGGTTTGGTAACCAGCGGTTTTAAAAACATCAGCCAGCGTATATCTTTCGGGACGAATAATGGAGCCGGCATTTCCGGCAGCTAGTCCGGTACCTTCGCGCCGCCAGGCATATTCGCCCGTGAGCAAGGCATATCGCGATGGCGTACAGGTGGCCGCAGCACTGTGCATGTTGGTAAACCGCACTCCCTGACTGGCCAAACGGTCGATATTGGGTGTTT